>Ga0123357_10009629_pt1 | contig 12207 bp, 8 predicted proteins | sample TergutEmb28metaG_FD_89873 | JGI IMG/M metagenome (GOLD analysis project Ga0123357, IMG submission 89873) | Embiratermes neotenicus P4 segment gut microbial communities from Petit-Saut dam, French Guiana - Emb289 P4 | ecosystem: Host-associated > Arthropoda: Insects > Digestive system > Gut ...
GTATTTTTAACAATTCTAACAACCGGACAAACATAACCTTATAGATACAACAACTAATCAGCAATTTATACGATTTTATGACTAGATAGACTAAGCAAACATAAATGTAAATAGACATAGTACTTTTCTAATAAGTTTAGTAACTGGATAAACATAACCTCTACAAGACATAGCATATTTATAGTAAGTAATACACAGTAATCACACCCGAAAAAATTCACACATAAATTTTACTACTATTTGCTCATATTTATAGAATTGTATTTTAGTAATTTTAGACCACTCACTTTTTTCAGTGTGATGATACCAGAGGCCGTGTAATGCAATTTTGACCTCCTGATGATGAGCACATGTGCTCGAAACATGTAGAGGCATGAAATAAACTTATTGTAAAACAAACATTTTGTGTATCAAGTTGGTTAATTACTGAGATAAATAATATTCGTAGTTTGGAATATCTATGGCCAGAAAGACGTGAGAAGCAGAAATATTAGTTACAAAATTTCACAACAGAGACATGGTGTTTTTGTTTCACACCTTACCCGTCAGATTAGAGCAGCTGCGCCACTTCCCGTCTTCTGTATGTAGAACACATTCGATTCAGTACGGACTTTTAAGGAGAAAGTTTCCTCTCGGTGGTGATTATGCCTTCGAAGGCAAAGCGATGTTATTTCAACCACGAAACAAACCTTCATGTGAGGTGGAAGTCCGTAACATATCACGTGTCTTAGGCTGCATAACCACAAATCGTGCAAACATTATGGAATCTGCCACACATCACATAACATGCGTATAATAATAGGAAAATGATGTTCTACGGCTATGAAACAAACTTGTTCTTTGCGACTTTTCACAAGATATGCAAGCAGCTTGTAAATGCGCGTGTTTTTTTAAGTACGGTGGCTACTCGCCATCCGTACCACCCCCAAACTGGAGGAACAGGATTTTCGTCAGTGTATACTCCCTTATGAGGGTAGCTTCACCAAGCATGAAGATCCTCTACTGGCTCGACTTGTGGGACACAATTTTCTGCCTCCTCATCTCAGGCCTTCCCGGCTGGAAGGAGCCTGCTGCAAAGATCACATCGAAACGATACAGAAAAACAGGTAACCGAAACTCGCTCTACATTCGTACCTCGTAGGAACAAGAGAACCTGGCAGACCACGTAAAAGATGGCAATGAAGCAGGAAAAGGTCGAAACGCCAAAGCCCGGACAGGAAGACTGCTTACGTGATTAGTCTTGATACGAATCTGATGAATATATGTTTTAATAAAGGGTGATCAACGTTACAGGTACTATATTGAATAGTCAGTTTATGACGTTAAAGAAAATTAACTAGAATGCAGGCACAAAGATTGTTCTGTTTCCTTTCGTTACAATCATAGCACATATCTAATACAACAGCCATTGTATTACAATCTTGTATTCTTTGTTAATGTGGATGTCCACTTGTTATTTCCGGCAACAGCTTCCCTTATTTCGTGTAAACAACTAAATGTTTCAGCACACTTATTTTTATGTTGTCATTAAGGGGATGGGCCCAAATGTACGTAATATATAACATACAAGAGGATGTAACGTTTGTTGAGAGAACATAAACATTTCCAAATTTAATTTTCTAAAATTTGAACCGCAACAGCGTCGTCAATAAAGTGACCAGGCAACAAGTTGGACAACTGAAAAATTGTAGTTCGATCGCTAGTAATGGAAGGACTTTTTTTCTTCAAAGCGTCCAGATCTTCTCCTGCACCCATCCAGCCTCCTATTCCATACGTACTGAGGAGGGGGGGGGGCTTTTTCCCCCTGAATTAAGAGGTTGGGGCATGAAGTTAACCACTCGCCTCCATCTTGTACAAAGTTCAACAACGAAAGAATCTAGACATTCACTCCTCCATATGCTTTTATAGCGTGCAGGGGGGATTTCACTTCACTAGACCTCAAATTTGTCGTGTTATAAACGACAGGGTGAGGAAGTGAGCGGATGATATTAAAATGGGTCTTGGATAAATAGCCCATTTGCTATTTTGCTGAACGACGTGCATGAGTGACACTTAAGCATTTTATTTAGGAGGCCGCGGCTTCAAATATCTCCACCGAGAGACCGACACTGACTGATGTTTGTGATTTTACCTTACCTCCTGTAGGCCAATGCCAGTATTTCAGTGTGTAGTCTGACGTACAACAGTTCCACAGCCTCTTCCAAAGCCAGATCTTCACAGAGTGCTATATAGTACTTCCTCTTTCAGATTGCACTGTCCTGTCTTTCCTTAAGTTCCTCTAGCACATTCTTACCAGCATTTCTTCAAATTACGCCAAGACAGCTTCTTTCCTAGTTCACTCTGGACCAATAACTAAAAAATTCGACGTCCTGAATAGATATCCTCTTCTAGTAACAATGTCCTTAACTAAAATGTCAATAAGTAAATATGAACCAGGTAAAAATTAGGAATTTTTGAATAAGGTAATGAGCTGTATCAGTCGAAACCCATAAAGTTGGCCAAAGTGATAATGCTACGGGCTTGTATTCGGTTGAGACCCATTTCTAATTCATGTCTGGATACAGACTATCCTGACCAATATAATAACTGGTTATCCTCAGTCACCCCAGCCGAATTCTTGTAAGGTCCCACCAGCCGGGCCAGGAACGCTTCTTAAAAAATAATTTCAAATTTAATATTCACTAAACTAAACACCCTACCATTCGGTGCTGTAAAATATAAGATAGCGACATCACTAAAACTACTACCTAGATTAATGGCACGCATATGCTTTTAACAGCGGGCAACTTACACAAGAGTGATTTGGCGAAGTGCCACAAAGTGTACTTGAAACATACGATATTATTCTTGATTTCAAACTATATATTTTGAAATACCGAACTATATTCAAGTCATTCACATTTGTGCTCGAGTAAGATAAACTGCACAGCTTCTTTAACAAGTAATACTGATTAATTTATGTTTATTCCCCCTGGAATTTATATGGGACTGATGATTATTGGTATCTCCACGGGCTACTCAGGAAAGGGTCGAGAAGCACAAAATGCGCTAAATGGGCTAAATGAGTCAAGTCCACTGACTCCGCCTCATGTCGTCATTGGTCGCTTTGATCACCACAGCTTATTAAATATCATGTTCTTGGACCGACAGTCGGTTCTAATATATCCAAAAGAAGGCCCACTGCCTGAAGAATGCATTCAAGAAATACGATGCGACGTACACTAAATACCGTACAGCGTACGCCGCCAACAACGCACAACATTTTGTTTGTGTGGGTAATAAATCAAGCAGGCAGCAAGCTGGGTGAAAAGGTAAAGTTTCTTGCTCATATCCTGTAGATTCGAATGTCGAACGTGATGCTGACTATGCCTGGAGTACACAGATGTTCCAAAAACCCAGAAGGTTCCTCAAAATTCTAGACGCTATATGAATGACGTGAAGCAAATGCCACAATGAGGACCCACAAATATTAGGCGCTACTGTACACAATTCAGTCGCCATGGCGACCTGGCGCCTAGGATTTGTGCACCCCTTGACTATGCTACAAGACCTTTTATGAGTTTTCTCAGTTTATACAGGAAAGCCAGAGATCGTAATTTAAAACAGGCCACGACCAGTTTCTTTCACATTTTTTTCAATTCATCATCTTCAATTAGGCAATCATTAGACGATACATAATGTGAGTTACTGACAGACAAAATGTCCGTCAAACAAACAAACAAACAAAAAAAACAGAGACATTCTGAGAACAATCTGAACTGGAATCTTTTACTCTCCTTATGAGACGCATGAGAGCAGAGGGCCCTATCTTACGTCGCTGCATGAAAATGAAATTCCACTGCTTATAGAAGTTCTGCACCCCATCCAGCTACCTGCTAGAGGGCAATGTAATTTGTACCGAGTGGATACGTTATGATAAAGCATCAGCAAACTTATAGTACTTCTTTCGCTCGTCGACCTAGCGAAGTGAAAGTAAAACAAGCGTTACCGAATAATTACATTATAATGAATGTCATAGGCCCAATGGTGGTATCTTAGAGCAGACAATTCCCATCATACGTGTACATTTATTTACACATAGTTCTTAAAAAATCCTTCACATTTATAGGTACAGTGTTTGAAGGCAATCAATATATTCAGTCCTGTACTTCAGTAAAAACAGGTTTCATATTGATTCCCACTGTGCAATAAAATAACTAATGAGATTTTTTGTGTGTTTCAGTGTTCCATACGTAGTAATAATACGAAAGACGACTGCAACCCCCAAAATAATTAAAAACAATCAAATGTAAATTCTTCGATTCCCGAATAGGAGCAATACGTATTTGCTATTTTTACTTCCTCAGAGTTACAAATGTCCTAATTAATTGTTAGACTTGTCTCAAGCCTTCTGGCAATTTCGTATCACAGCCAGACGAACAACATTTCAGGTTCCTTTTAAGCAACGGTAAAGATTCTTTCTTGCGAAATTGTAAGGTCACATTCCAACAGTCCATCTTACTACGAAGTGGAAATTATTGCTACCCCTGACTTAGAGACCAAGGATAACTCAAAAGCCTATATCTCCCTCGACCTAGACAGCTTCTAATACGGTACTTTAAGTTGCGTTTATGTAAGAGTGTTAAGACAAGCCCTTCGTGGGTATGCCTTATAAAACACAACTTCTAGCTGATGGAAGGGAAAGTAAACTAAAACAGGTGTGAGAGGTAAGTATACTGATGATCATGACTCTATTATACGTGAGAGTGCTTCCTAGCAACCATGCACCTTGCTTTATTATTGTATTAGTTCTGCAGGAAGATTATGATGTGAAGTTTAGCATTACAACACTCGGGCTGTTCTTGCGATATTACAAGCATTAGTGTTGCGGTCTACTCCAGTATCGAAGTAAAGACAGTACGACAAGCACAGAATGTAAGACAAAGTAGGTAAATGAGTAAAAAATAACGTATGGCCTGGGTCGTGATTAACCAGGGATGTGATCTGCGAGAAATGTAGCAGGAATGCGAGGAAAACAAATAAGCCTACATATCAAATCTTGAAAAGAATGCAGAAAGTAAATAGATCTGGGAGATATCTCAGGATAACATTTAAACATATATTAAAAGAAATGGGTTTTGACATTAACACTGAAATAAAATAGCTCAGGACAGAGTTCAGTGAAGATATCTTGTAAACGCGGTTACGTGAAATCAAAGAATTTCCTGGCTGAATTTTTAAGAAACCTCTCGTCCAATTACACTGCAGGCACAAGTGGACCCATGAAATACCCACGTCCCGAATGATTTAAACCCGGAACCCCAGTGTCTGAGCAACCTTTCACGTACACCCACAAAGACTGGTAAGGTGAAACAGGAAATGTAAATCCTTTGATACACATTCAAACGCTGAAGACCACGTTACACCTTCAACACAACACTACTTATCAACCACTTTTACAGTTACAGAAAGCGACCTTCTTACGCGCAGGGAAGAATACACGTCCTCGTAATGTAACGTCCTTCGTTAACTGGATTTGCAATTAACGCCTGTTGTCTGGGGGGGAGGGGGGGTGTCGTTATCTCAGCATGGTACCAGGCCCCGGCAGCGTACTCTAAGGTGGCCTGGGGCTACTTACAGACACAGAAGGCAAAAAATGACTTGCATAATGGATGCGTTTTCTTGTGCATTATCAGTCCGCAGCAGATTTTGATACAGATCAGCGAACACAAACGTTTCTTAATCTACATTTATTTTACATTTCTGTACACGGTAAGGGTAAAGATGAAGATAAGGTCGTTTCTGTGCAAGACATGAAGACATGGGGAATGGAGGTAATGCTCCACCCTTTTTGAACCTCGGCACTCTATGGGGTGAGTAGTTGACTAGGAATGCGACTCGTTTATTCATGGGGAACGGCTCACTGTGCCGTTGACTAAGAGAGTCAATGAAGCCCAGCCGCTTTTAACGTTTTCTGGAACTGAGAATTACCTGTTACTGCTGGGAACTGAAACAGGCCGTGGTCTAGTCACCATACTGACTACGTCAACCTTTGCAAAGGAGTACCAGACAACGCGATGTTTTGCTGGAAACCTTAGAGAAGGCACTACGAGGCTTATTAAAAATTGCAGCATTAGGAATAAAATACTGTTCATTATTCGTTGCGGCTAAAGAGCAAACTTTACAACCTACGCGTTTTGTCCTGCACGGATTCTAACACAAGATATAAAAGAAAGACTGGGTAAAAGAATATGGCAGAGCGGCCGGAGGATACAGAATAACGAAAAATAAATAGAGTGAAGATAACACAGCAGTCCTTGGAGTAATACCAACACAGAGACGAAAACCCCTACCAGGAATACAGAACACCGGAACAAAAATCCTGAACACCGCACCCCCAGAAACTGCTTTAAAGATAAGGAACACAAACACATCAGGCGCCCGAGAAAGGACGAAACCCCTTTTAACGTTTGTAGCCACAGCAGACCAAGAGCCCAAACCGTGATGGTGATGATGAAAGATGATATAAAAAGCAAACAGCAAAATCACATTATACATATGAATGCATTGTATTACTCGTCACAGGCATTATCATAATGGCTTGTTTCTGTGGGAAAGTTTGTAATTGCAGCCACAGGTATTACAGTGGCTCAAAAACGTACAAGCTACATCTCCCCTTGCAGCGCAGGTTCGAACTGCTCTCCCACACAAGTAAAGTTACTCACCCGCTGAGTTCATGCCAGTATTTCTTTACAGTGCATGTGACCGTAACACATCAACTACATAGTCCATTTCTAGCGTCAGTGAAGGTAATTGTGGTATTGCACGAATTGATATTTTATCTAACTTTCGTTTGCTTTGAACATTTACGACTTCAGATTATAATGTTAAATGGGCAGTTTCACATGCACCGCTATCAATGTCGCGTTCGCTCGTCTCCTCAATGCTGTAGACCCAATTTAATGATTTCATGCGACTCATAACTACATGTATGCATAGGATAACAAGTTTAAATCACCAGAATTACCCGCAAATACCCAACACAGGTCGGTTTCAAGCGTCTTAGTAAGGCTGCGAAAAGCAGCTATTGATTTGTCATGTCCGTCGAACTGTCAGTCTGCCACTCTATTCATATGGAACTTCACGGCTCCAGCCAGAAAGAATTTCGTAAAATTCTATTTGCGGGGCGGGGGGTAATACAATATAGCAATACAATCCAATTTTGGTTTAAAATCGGAAAAAATAATAATATAAACTTTACATGAGAACAAACATACGTATATGACTCCCTTTACCGCTGTTACCGTCGCTAGCATTCGACAATAACCTGCCCTACTTTCTGATGTGGTTTACAAAAAGCATCTTAACCTTTTGGCGTCGGAATTATTCTTTTAAATTTTAGCACACCCTGTATATAAAATGTGAATAAAATAGGAATCAAATATGTTACAATTATGAAACAAACTGCATTTTGAAGAGAAAAAAACGGAGAGTTTATACCATGTTTAAAATATTCAGTACATATATTTCTTGAATAAATATATAAAGTGAAATGTTTAGAGGTTAGCGGTGCGGTACGACCACTATAGTGGTCATTAGGCGTCAAAGGGTTAAAGGCAAAAGGTGCAAACATAATGTTCAATATTTAATGACTGCATCTATGGACATGGTAGTCGGCATGTAAGTATAGATCATAAACTTACCTACAAACTGCGCCCGAAAGAATTATTTTTAAGCGGATTGTTACAAACGATTTTGACGGGATGAAGATTTGAGATTATAAATGACCGATAAATTTAACAAAATCAATGTACCGATATATATATACATCAAAAGTTTTGCAAAAAAATACAAAACAGATCCTTATACTTGTAATAACATTTTATATTATGTGCAAAGCTGTAAACAATAACAAGTGTTATCAAAGTGAGAAGGGTCCATGACATATGAAGGTGCTCCAGCGTTGCACTATAAGTGAACTTCCTGTTTCGTTATGAGTAGAAAAGATCAAAACTTGCAGACTTCTAACATATATGCATTCGCTGCGGAAGCTTAATAACTGGCATAAAACGCTCTTAATAAATGTCGGCAGTCGGGACTTTATGAAAGATTATAATTCTTTATGTAATTTTGTGCCATGTCAGTAGAGAGGCAGCACGGTTCTGACAACGATGAGACTTAGACAGAGAAGAACTGACATAACCACACAACGTCCCTCCGGAATTTACACAAGTCTCTAAGTATAGTTGCAAAAACTTCATTCTGTGGTATCGTTACTGAGATACTGTGTTAATACTGTGAACTTCCAACCAGTCCTAAATATGTTACACCTCTGGACCACAACAGTTAGAGCAACACATGTATACCATCAAAAGAATTCGCTTTCTCTCCGGCCACGCCTGTTTGGGCTTGCTCTCTTCAACTAGAGCATCCACAGTTAAAGAATAATGATTATTTGATGGGCTGTTCCAACGGAACCACCCACATTAAGCCAAATTTACGGGTGGGGAATTAAAGAAGTTGTCCCACCTACGGGCTTTCCTTTCTCAGCGTATAATGAACAAGAGTTAAGAAACTACTACGGAATTTATGGGTTCCATATTATGATATTCTGGCTTACGGCATCATGATATCTGGTGGGTGTCATACGTGAAACTAGAATAATTCATCCATTACCGTCACCGAATCAACATATTTCCCACGCTCGCCATCTTATTACAGAATTAATTTACACAGAAGTTGCAATAGAACCTCAAGAAACAGAACGGAAGTTCAGTAGGATGGTAAGAACATGTTGTTCTGGGGAAGGACTCCGAGTCGTTTTGAAGACGAAGGCAACAAGCTTTGGCGAAACGTTAAGTCTAACCAACCAAACCACATGGCGTCATCTTCCGGAACACCATAATCTTAATAGACACCGTAGTCAAGCCCCCAAATATCGTGATCTGATGCTGTGCGCATGTGTCACGGGGAGAGCTTAGTGTGTACACAGTGATTCCGGTGGTCATAATTACAGCAGGGTTCGGCAGGCCGGACACATGGTCCCAGAAAGGTTACCTTCACTAGAGCTGTAAAACGTTACGGTAATCTTACCAAGTGCTGTAGCTAAAGACGTAAACCGAATACATTTTACATATCTAAAGGTGTGGTAATAATTCTTAAGTCGCATTCTGTTCATCTGATATCCACAGCTGTATTTCACAACAGTTATCCCTACCATCGTCTGTAAAGATAAGGAAGCTGCCAGTCTACGATACTACCCTATTTCATATCCCTTTCTAGAGGTCGTTACTGTAAAGTATATAACTTCATTTGATCAGGGGCTTCCAAATGTATTGAAACTTGGTCCGAAATATTACAGGAAGAACGCAGATTTAAGGCGTGGTTAAAACCAGTAGATGAGGCGATCCAAGAGACAGGAAGTATATAACACAAACTAACAAATAGCACATGGCGGGCATTCAAAAGCTATACACTTCACTAAATATTAAGATGATCACAACAAGGAATAAAGATGGGCGAAATATGCAGCGAGAAGTGGACGAGAAATGTTTGAATGATACTGCAGCCGGAAAGGGGGAAAGGAAGCGAACGCTTAGGAGATATAGGCGTAAATAAACTGACACTAGGGTGGATATTAAACACGTTATACGAATGTGGACTGGATTCATCTGGCACAAGAGTAGACGGAGGCGGATTCTTTTGAAAATGGTAATGAACTTTCGGTTTTCCATAACTGACTAAGTTAAGGTGGTCTATGACGGAGGTAGATACGAAAAGACTGGATACATGGGACAGGAAAATATTAAGCAGTATATAAGGACCGATGGGAGAAAATGTAATATGTAGAATAAGAACTAATCAGGAACTGTGGGAGCTAAATAAATATTTAGACAGAGTAGCAGACATTAAAAAGTAACGATTGGAATGGATAGGGCATCTAATACGAATGTATCAAGGAAGGGTAGTTAACAAAAAATTTGAGAGTAAACCTGAGGGAAGAAGAGAGGAAGAAGGCGGATGGGAAGACCTAGATTGAGATGGCAACAGAAGGCAGTGGAGACGGTAGAATGGGTGTTTCTCTCTCAAAGTGCCATAGAATCAAGGAATAAGTAAATAAGTAAGTATAAGAGACTAAGAATTTATTCGCCACCTGAGTAATGATCAGATACTCAACGTGGAATCTGCTCCATAGAACTAAAGAAGTGTCTAAAGATACAATAAATAAACAAAGTCCAGTGTAAGTACAGAGTAGTGAAGATAGTATCAGCAGCCTCTGCTAAAGAACGTCTGCACATGGCTTCCCTTCCAGACCTTCTGCGTGTTCAACGGCAAAAGGAAGAAATGCTGAGAAAATCAACTGTCTACAATCAACATAAAACATGATAGGCTTAAAGCCAACCGCCGAATAAAACGCTAGTCAAAAGAACAAAGTACAGGCGCAAAGAATTATGTTTAAATTCACCTCAATTATGCATACGACGCACACCTAGCCAGTTGCACTCCCAACAGCATATTTCTACACAACATGACATGCTGCGACAACACCCTGTTTACAAAAATGAATGAAATTGTGAATGTTGCAATACAACTTTAGCAAGGAAAAACATAGCTTCCTGATGATGTTCTAAAAAGGATAGAAACATGTCGGAGTGATTTGAAGTGTTTTAAATGTTTTATGTGGAATTTATGTAAGTGCAATTGTTGGTTAATAACTGAAGTGATTCTACGAAATGCACGGTGCAACAGTAAGGTTTATATGTTTAAATTCGTTTAGAAAACCTGGCTTCCAACAGGAGTGGTCTTCCAAAACCCTACCGAATACCTATAACTGAACAATGCTTATGTGACACCATTTCCCGTTGCCTCCTAATGCTGTAAAACCTACGTTTTGGGAAGGCGAGACTGTTGAGACTGTTCCTTCGTATTAGTTCTTTGGTTTTGAAGGACATTACATACTACGTGGAATAAACTTGCAGAGCGTCGAATGAGATGTGAAGATAATCGTTGACCGTGGGTAGGTAATAATTACAAAAAATGATGTACGGGTATATTTAATGTACAATCCCGTCAGCAAGTTTAAGGACATAGAAAACATCATAAACCTTATTAATGACAGAGGATATACGAACAGATATTGAGCTGCAAAACCCCACGTCAAACACCTGTCACCATATCAAAGTGTTCGATTTATTTTTACCATAGTATAAACAACGCACAGTACAGGTAATAAATTCTGATTTATTTGGTGTTTTATATAAAACTTCAAGCAAGTCATAACTTGGGCATATGCTGTACGGCTTAAGTAATTGACAATGAGTTGGGCATATGAAAGAGAATTATGCGAATAACAAAATTGTTAGCCAGCATTTTTTGACATAATTATCTCCAATTTCTTATTTTCTTCTACACCTTAGGTTGTTGTATTTAATTTGCCACACAACAGTTGTGTCCGAAAAGAGATTTTTCAAATTTTTTTTTGTATGGCTGCTCAGAGGAGTGGAAATGCGTTAATTTAATGAGGAGGCGTGTTTAAAAAACAAATGACTTCATAACTCGAGGGTCTATTCGCAGATTTACATAATTATCGTGTTCTTCAAAACAAAACCTACCTTTCGAAGCGAATTTTGCATATTCTTTTAAACACTTCTAGGTAGTGTAGGCTAAAATATGGGGAGACTTTGATTCAGATCTCATTAATGATTTTAAGCCACCTTTTGTGTTCGGACATAATTTGCGCGTATAAGTACAGAGTGATAAAAACCCCACAATTCCACAACGCAAAGGATCGACATATCTCTCTGAAACCGGAAACACGTAATACAATTTTGTGTAACTCCATTACGCAGTGTTCGATGCATGACCTTGGAAGGGTCATTTAGTTGTGTCACGTATGTGCAATATCTTCTAACTAATCTTGTACTGTGTTTGTATTAACTTCTTTGTAATATGTGGGTGTTTGTAAGTGTGGGTTTTTCGACAATTGTGTGAGTGTTTTAGTAATATGTGTGCTTGTATTTACTGTGTTTTGTATTGTTTGTACTGTGCTTTGTATTGTTTGGTTTTATGTATAATTATTCTTATTTGTTTTGTCTGTACTAGCTTAAGGACTACTGGCACCGAGCGAAAATTCAATTGCAGTAAGTAAATAAGTAAGTAAATAAGTAAGTGATTGAGTAAGTAAGTAGGTAAGTAAATATGTATGTAAGTAAGTAAGCAAGAATGTAA
>Ga0123357_10009630_pt1 | contig 12207 bp, 8 predicted proteins | sample TergutEmb28metaG_FD_89873 | JGI IMG/M metagenome (GOLD analysis project Ga0123357, IMG submission 89873) | Embiratermes neotenicus P4 segment gut microbial communities from Petit-Saut dam, French Guiana - Emb289 P4 | ecosystem: Host-associated > Arthropoda: Insects > Digestive system > Gut ...
AATACCACAGCCATACCACAACGTAACACCAACACACATCGAACCAGATCAATACAACCCATGAAATAATTCAGCACATAAGTCGCAAGCTCCTGAGGATGGATGTATTAACATCCGAAACATTTTGAGCATTAAATAAAGAAATAATAAAGCAAGTGACATCAAGTTGGTCTCTCTTTACTCAAAAACCGAATTATATTAACTCAGACAGGGACGAGGTTTGGGCTGTTGTGGAAAGAGTTATGAATTTTGGCATTTCATAAAGGGTAGGGAATTTAGGCTATTGCCTGACTAAAGACCCGTTGCCTAATGACTCTAATGAATTTTGTTAGATCTCAATGAGTGTGATCACCTTGAACGTGTTCTCCTTCTGACTACACACACGCATTCCAACTTCTCTGCTATAATTGTGAACACTGCTAAAAACACGTACTCTTCCGTACGTCAGATTTCAGTGCCGTCGTCACGTTTGTCTACAGCTCTTCAAATAACGTACAGTGAGATATCTTCAAAGCAGTGTTTAGTCACTGGGAGGTCAAACTTGAAGCAGGCTATCTGTACACCCAAATGGAGCTCCATCTGGCCGAGATCTCTTCGGATCACACAGATCGAGACAGATGTTTGTACGCATACTGCAGACACTATAAACAGCTGCGAGCTTGTACTTGAAGAGGTATCACGTCGTTTTAATTGCACAATATTGTGATTTTATGCAATTTTATTTTAGAATTTTAATATTTTAATATTTTACTGATTTCAATGTAGGCAATACAATAATTAGATTAGCGTGTTGAGCTTATAATCCTTTGTTCTAGAAGATTCCCTTAGAATGGCATCCTGGTGACCAAACATGGAGTTTGATAGTTGTTATGAATTGTATGTTATTAAGGGCATGTTTACTGATAATATTGATTGTAATAATGTGCACGTTGTGAGTATTTGTCGACAAGGTGACCCTCAAAATATGAAGATCCTAATTAAAAAATGTTCTCCTTCTTTCTTCGAAATAAACTCATGTGCTTGAAGTCTGAAGTACCTCAGTCTGTTTTCTGACCTCGGTGTGAGTGATAAAGCTCCACACACAAACATCCACAACAGCAGGCAGCATTGTAGTTTTAGATGTCAGACATTGCAGAAGTTTCTGAACCTAATGGCAGCCAGCATTTCTCAAATTTAATCTTGTCTTAATCGTTTTTTTTTAATAAATGAAGTTTCGATTTAGTGTCGATTTAGTGTCGTCCCCAGACAACAGTTTTTGTGTGCAAAGTTGAAATAATCATGGGTTTTAGGCGAGATTTTAGGATTCCCTGAGCGATCGAAACATGTCCGCCTAAAAGTAATACTGTGTGGCGTACCTACACACCCATTTTTCACGACGCCCGCTGTCCAGAATTCTCATGTTCTCTCGTCCCTTCGGCATTGAAGATACATTCTTTTTCCCTGTCGCTCTTGAATTCTATTGAAGCCAGAAAATTACGACGGTTCATGCACACGTGTTTGTATGGAGCTATGAATATTAATAAGCACTAATACTTTAACCTAGTTGAGGCAATTAGTAGCCCTTCACTCCATCTGTCGTTGTCTTAATGTGAAATTACGACCTCCGATGCGTGTGCCAGTGAGCAGCTTCTAGTGCCAATCAGCATCCACTGGATGGTGTCGTCACCATTAGAGACGTATACTGTGGTACATGTGATACTTATATGGAGCTTCAAACTTAGTACTCTAGCTAAACATGTCGTCGTTCTTGGTACGATTTTGGATCAAGCACCTTTTATTCACCAACTGGTGGTACCTGTTTACTAGCCTCTAACTCCTTGTATTACGAACCGTCAGTTTATAAAGTTTCTTGTTAAATAACAAGAAAAATGATTATTCGTCTTTTGATATCCATAATAAATTTTCGCTGCGTACAAAACCTTTCGTAATTCTGACATTTTCGCAGTCCGTCACAGTCTTCACACTGTCTGACCGGCTGCCGTGTTATTTGTTGCCTACTGCACTCGAAGTAGTAATTAGCGTTTTGACTCAAAACAATACGTACGGCTTCTTTATTTCTTATTTTTTCAGTTTTTGTTTTATTTTCCATTATTCTGCATTTTTGCTCGAATTGCATCAAATACAGTCGAGTGATATGTATGTGTATATCTCACATACAAAAATAACTTTTTCATTTAGATCCAACTACCTTCGTCAGCACTTTGTTCTTTCTTCAAGAATACAGTTCGCGCTATATTTGTGGTGTATATTTGCAGACATGCCGATACTTGTGGCCACACGGTCTAAGGCATAGGTCTGCGGCCGCTCGCTTGCTGGGGATTGCGGGTTCGAATTCCGCCGAAGGATGGCTGTCTGTCTCGTGTGATTGTTGTGTTTTGCCAGGTAGAGGTCTCTGCGTCCGGCTGATCACTCGCCCAGAGGTATCCTACTGAGAGCGATGTTTGTGATTATGATCTCGAAACCTCAACAGTAGAGAGGCCTGGTCCCGAGTGGAGCTGCTGCGCCACAGGGGTTGGAATTTGGGGTGGGGTGAGTGGGGGGTTGGTGTGGGGGTGGGATTTTAGATGTAGTCTTTGATCTACCTGGCCTCTGCTCGTCGGAATAGCGTAAAGTGGGTATCTAGATTTAAATGGGAAAACAGAGTGGACTGGATTTCAATTTTGTCTTCGAATTTCGGACGAAAAGGAACAGAATTTTCGAAGTCGGCGTAAGAGACTTTCATCTTCACGTGGAATCCAAACATTACAGATTGGCATCTTACAGTCTAACGGTTTTTGGACAAAGTACGAGAAAATATAATTTCAAAAATGGCGTGATAACATTAATTTTCCTCACTTAATCCACAACCTACACATAAACTACTTTAAATGTATGACTTACTGCTCATTTGTGAGGTGAGCAAGAAGCGGTTCTTGACACTTGCCGGGAGGAAGTGATGGGTTGAGGTACTAGGGAATGGTATGGAAAGGGTCTGATTATTATTGCAGCCAGCGTTCATTGCCCATCGTGACGAGCGTGTCAATGCACGAATTATGTCGTGTTCGGCAGACTTTTCGACGTACGTAACTGCATTCTATTCGTAAGTGTGAAGAGAAGTTGTAAGTTAAGGTATCTCTGTACGAAGTTCGTAGGATTATTATCGAAATAAATGCATGATTGTGTGTCGGTATCTACCTTTAAGAATGGGGCTTGACGGATTTTTTTTAAATTGTACTGTACTAACTAAAATTTTATTATCCACCCGTAAGGCCCCTAACTGCACCCTTCTACAACCTGTGTTTTTTAATGGCAATGCTTGCCAACACCAGAATAGGGAAGAACTTCAATAAAGGCAGTATTAAGAATTTGGATTTTCAATTTAGGAAAAAAAAAAACGGATGAAAACGTTCTTGTCAGTAAAATTTGTAACATTTAGAACCGAAACGGAAGTTATGGAAAACATACCAAACGCCAGTATTGTGTTTTGGAATATATATATATATATATATATATATATATATTGTTCATTTGTACATGAAACTACGAAAATCAAAAGAGGTCCATTTAAATTCTATATATTTTGGAGGGTCTGCTTTAAATATATTAGCTCTTCCGCACCTGTCCAGACCGGCCACTAGGCCCACCCAGCCTCCTGTACCTGGGCTCTGTCCTGGGTGTGAAACAGCCGGGATGTGCATTCGACAACCCATTTCATCTAGGGCCGAGATTATGTTTGGGTTTAACTATACCCCCATCCGTCCCTCTGTGCCTCCAGTGACACATTACGTAGTGATCTTTACCTTTACTTTAAGTAAATGCCATTATGCTTGCGATCCTGTCGATACGCGTGAACATGTTTTTCTTTCGAAGTAAGAAAGACGATATTTGTCTCGTATTCCAATGAGCGACTGCGAGACCATTTTCGTGTCTGGCTGCGATTACTAAAAAGGCAAGAGTCTGTTTTCAAATTGTCAAAACCATGATAGGTAATTTTGATGGTGTTTGTTACTGTTGTAATGTTTTGCAGGCCACATCACTTCTAATGTACAAATTTATGAAATGATTTTTGCGCATGTAAGGCGCAGGCAGTGCGCATGCTGTAACCGTTGATTTGCACCTTTAAAACTGCCTATATTCTGCAATCTTCAGTGAGAGAACAATTATGTGACTTTTGAATGGGAAGGACTGTGGCCAATTTAAGTTTTTGTGTCGTGAAGGGGATTAAGTAAACCGCAAAACAAAAGTTTCCCTTCCAAATGCAACACTGAATGCGGAATTGTTGAATTTTTTTGTTACTTGTACCGTGAATATTCTTACATTCACTACATCAACTTACAAATTCACTCATTATAATACAATAAGACACAAATCATGAAGTACAATTCATGAGAAGTGTCAAAATTCCTACACGTTTTGGCACCGGAGTGCCAACCTCAGGGAGTCTACTGGTACAAAAGAATACAGGTCCAACACGGTGACCTAGGTATTGATGCTTCTGTCTGGTATCGTTAAATATTAAAGTTCTAGAGCACATAAAGTTGACAAGCACGAATTTACAATGTTGTGATATTAAAATTGTGTAATAGTGAGCCTCCCCAAGTACAAGCTCACAGCCGTTTATATTTTGTCTGCAGTATGTGTACAAATATCTGCCTCGATTAGTGTGATTCCAAGGGGATCTCGTCCTGTACCGATGTTATCCTACTCAGTTATCTAAAATAAACCAGTGATAACACAGATAACATCGATAACATCCACCTGGGATTACATAAATCGAGGTAGGTGTTTGCATGCATACTCCATACAGAATATTAACAGCTGAGACTTTGTGCTTGAGGAGGCTCACTATCACAAAATTTTAATATCACATCATTTTAAATTTATGCTTGCCATCTTCAGGTATTCTGGAATTTTAATATTTTAGTGATACTACTGGGTGGTGATCAATACTTAGGTTGGTTTGTTGGACTTAAATTCTTTTGTTCTAGTACACTCTCTGAGGTTGGCGCTCCGGTGCCGAAAACGTATGAGATGGATACGTGTCAAGAATTGTATTTTGTGAGTTTTGTTTTATTTTATATTATTGCCTGCATTCTTTGGCCGATATAGTGAGTGGAATACTTGAGACTATGTTTAAAAAATAACCTGACACCAGCTTTTCACGTGAAGCCGTCGCATCCTATCTGTTTCAGAGACGTATGACAGTTTGCGTAAGTATCATTGACCTTTCTTTCTTTCCCCACTGGAAAAACACTGTCGTTGGGCAGGGTGTGTAGAAGTGTACGTTTAACACCGTTTGTATTGGAACCTCTCACACGCGTGTTTTGCCTGAGTCCTATAAGGGTTTATAAGTTGTGGCTTAACACTGTTTTGTCTTTCTCTAACTTCCGTAGCAGGCTCAAAATTAGGCTTGGAAAACTTCATACTTTTCTCGTGTGCCTACGTACTGCAACATACGAGACGTGTAGGGACGTGGAGGCAAAGTGCCATGCATTCTACACTCCGGCAGTAGATTCAGGTGAGCGGTCAGCTTTACATTCCTGGAAAGATTTTATACTCTTTGGCTAAAAGGCTGGCCGGCTCTCAGAACCATTTTGGTCAGTACTGTCAAAGGAAGAAAGCCATGCTTCTGCCCCGGAAACGTTACAGCAGAGCTTTCGAAATTTCCCTACCCCATTGTAGGGGATTTATAAACAATGATTTAATATGGCCCTATATTTTTACGGATAATTTGGCATTGTCCATCGCCACAATATTTTTAATATAAAGATGTAGGGAAAATTTTGTGTTTACTTATTCACGTAAAAGGATAAAGCCCAAAGTTGAAACTACCTCTGCGAAGGGGCGCAGACGATTAGGGTTCTTTATTTTATCCTTTAGCCTGAAGAAGGAAGCAGAATCTGCTTTCGAAATGATGGGATGTGAATTAATTAGAATAATTAAAGTTTGAGGATGAGTGTTGGGAGAATTCTGGAGAGGGTATTTATACTTATCACTCACAAGGTCCCCGCTACCAACAGAATAATCAGAAGCGTATTTGCAACAAGAAGTTCCGCCTACTATTCGAAACTCTGCAAGCTGCATATGCCCGAAAGATTGTTGAATTTTACTGGAACTGTTATACACAGACGCACTTCTTCTGTCATATTTGTTGTCCCATCCAATCGTATGCATAAATTATTAGGCTCATTCCAAACAACCAGGCAGTATGGTGTCCAATTACCTATAGATCGGAGTTTGCCTTGAAAAAAATTTATATTTACCGAGCTGGTTAGGTAAATCCAAACTTTTGTAGTGTCGTAAAATTCATCGCTACATAAAAAAAAATCGGCCATTGGACCTTATTCTCATCTCTATTCAGTTTCACCCTCTTGTGCTACTTCTCTGAGACCTGTTTTAATAGAATTTATTTACCTGTGCTTAAGCCTTCCAACTGCTCTGTTACCTTGGAGTTTAGAGAGTAAAATTTTGTAGTTATTTGAATGTTGCCATGCATGCTACACATATTACCTATTTCATCGTTCATGATGTAACCACTCTGAAACTGTTAAACTAAAAGCACAAATTATGATGCTAAGCATTGAGAACTTCTCACTTAAGTACCCACTAAATGGTGGATGTGTTTATGAAATTTGTATGAAGGGAATTTCTTGAAGTGTGAAATTTCAGAATACAGCTTCAAATAAGCGAGTATTTTTTTTAAAATTTGATGACATGAACAAAATTTTACGTATAGGCCTTAGCCTGATTCTATTTGATATTTGTTTTAGTAAACAGCTGTAGATTTGTGAGATGGGAGGTTCTGACCGCAGGAAGTATTCGCATTGCAGTGTTCTGGTGTGTGACCACGTATGTATGGTAGATACCAACGTATCGGAGGAAACTGCTACCGCCGTCTTCAAATATATTTCTACCGTGCAGATGAAGCCAGTAGGTTCCTACGATACACTGGAGCCTATGTGCAGTACCAGACCACGTGACACCACACCCAAGATCATAACCTAATAGATATATGTAAGTCGTACAGTTGCTTGTGACATTACTCGCAGTTACAAATCTGACGAACATCATTTGTTACGTGAGTGTTATTTATTCATGCAGCATGTAGAGTCGCCATATGTGATAAGCCACTTACTGGTACAGTAGATGCTGGTCCAGACATTGTTGACGTCCTGAGAGCGTTGCAGAGTACAGCAACTATGGCCAGCACGCTCCGCAACCTTGCGTTCCCAGAAACTACGCGCGCTGGCGGCCGTCATTCCGTCTAATAACTGTCAGGCGGCACGTTCCGTCGAAAGTGACGAACACTTCCACTGCGCTCTTCCAGCGAACAACTAACTGCTTGCTGTCGTGTAACGTATGCTAATGACGTCATATATTACACACAACTGTGTTACTTGGAATAAGCCGTTACCGTTTCCTACGTGTTGATAAATAACAGCTGATTGACTGTGAGGACCAGTTGATGTTCATATTTGCTTATCCATTTGCCTCTAGTTCTGTAGTTCACAGCAATACGACAGTTACCGAACGTCTGGCCGTTCGTGTTGGTTTATCTGTTCTAATGGTTTCGGAAAGGCGACGGTATGAGTAGTAAAAGACAGTAGACTACCTATCGGACAAAGCAAGTGTACGGAAGTTAGACAATTTTTTAGACATTAATCTCGAAGTCTCTCAAGGGTGTGTTAAAGTAACGCAATACAGTCAAACTCCGATATAGCGCCGCCCTCATTTAGCGCACATGAGAGTCTGTGAACAGAAATTCACTATTATACAATATTTCGGTTCACTTAAACCTTCGATACACCGCCAAAGATTGCGGTGAACAGACAGTGGCGCCATATGGGGGGTTGACTACATTTATATAGCTAAAATTCTAAAGAACGAATAATACTCAAATTTAAAACTGAAGTATGCTCGTATAATTAAGGAAAAGAGATTTGAGATTGTGATTCGAACGGCATAGAGGCGCTCTACAGTCATACTTGCACGTCGCTTTTTCCTTGCAAATAAAATTATCTATTTGTCGACCGACAATGAGGGTAGGAATACGTGGATTGAATTCTCGAAATTTCTCGTGTCTCGAATTTGACGCCGATAATTGACAGTTTAAAGGGTGGGCTGTTTTCACAAACCTTCAGAAAAAATGGCTCCCATATTTTGACGGATAATACGATGAATTTTACGGACGTTTTCTCTTTCTTTCTCATCAGTTTACTTCTCGTACTTTTCGTAAGCAGAAAGGGACGTGGCCGACTGAACGTAGTCTAGAAACTTTCGTCTGCGATTGAACTTTCCAGCGGAGTGCATCGAGTTGGTGCCATACAGCATGCAAGCTACAGAGTTAAATCCTTTGTCTTGATCGGATTTTCTGTAAACGCATAGATCTTAGCAAAACGCGGGACACGTGTCCGTTTGAAGGGCGCAGGTTGGAGTGCCGAGTATTGACGTATTCAGTTTGATCATGAGACAGCTCTGCAGCAAGCAAACTTTTTAATACAAAGCTGTAGTGTGTATATATCTATATATACATACAGTTATGAACACAACAATATTACAGTTAGTGGCGATATATAATATACAACTACATGTTTCGGGCCTGTATGTAGGCCATCATCAGGTTGTCCAAAGAACTCAGTAAGTACAGGGCCGAAACATGTATTTGTATATTACATATCGCTGCTAACTGTAATATTGTTGTGTTCGTGACTGTATGTATATATAGATATATACACACTAGAGCTTTGTATTATTAACCTAACATAACGGGGATGACACATATTAAGATTATAAGCAAAGTTTTTCTTTACAAACTAAGGAAATATAATGCAAGTTTTTTCGTTGAACAGTCGATATTTACCTGAGGAAGCTGTTTCCTGTACTTGTAATAGCCGAAGTTTTTCTATAGTAAAACCAATCAGATGCACCAATGTATCAAATTTATCTTATTTTGGAATGACACCTACTTGTTTCGGACGGTCTTTCCGTCCGTCATCAGGAATTGAAGACTACACATACAGCAACAGGCATTTGTCAAACAGATACTGCTCTCTCCTTGCTAGTGGGTACAAATGCCTGTTGCTGTATGTACAGTCTTGAACTCCTGATGACGGACGGAAAGACCGTCCGAAATATGTGTCATTCCAAAATAAAATAAATTTGATACATTGGTTCATCTAGTTGGTTTTACTATAGAAATAATATTACGATGCACGGCCCTATGAACGTCAAATTAGCCGATTTTCACAAAATTACACTGTCCAATCAGATTTCAGGCTTCCGCCGTGAAGTAGATGAATGCGCTCTTCTTGCTAGTACAAAGCGAGTAGCGGTAATTCCTTCCCGACGCTTCGGAACAAACTATCTGTCCCGTCAAGGGTCAAGAACCCAAGAAGTGTCAAGAGTCTTGAATTCTTGACCCCTGAACATGGAACCGATAGGTTGTCCTGAAACGTCGGTAAGGAATTATTACTACTCGTTGCGTAATAGCCAAGAAGAGCGCAGTTGTCAGATCAGTTCAGTTTACAGCTTATTTACCCAGTACCCATTCCATTACTACTCTCTTCAGTGACCCATTATTATGAAATTTCCCAACCAAATCTTTCTCTGTGATTTTCGTTTCCCCATGACTGTGCCATGGCTCAGGCGGTTCGTCGCAGTTCTGTGGCATCGGAGGTCCAGCTAGTTCGGATTGCCCTTGTTATTACAATTCCATTAGCATATCATACTCATTCATCTGTCATTGACCCTCTGTATCTTAACAATTTATTGTATCAGTAGGTAACGCACACACACACACACACACACAAAAGTTGTTTATCTGTGGGCCGGTAGGAGCGCTAATATGACTTGTGCTCGTGCTGTAGGTGTTTGAGAAGACGTATTGGCTGTGCACAGACTGTTCATTCACTGACTTACAGAGAACGCCAACTGTAAAGACCCTCGGCTAACCACTCTTTGAAGAACCGTATCTTATGTTACCTTTTAAAAATAATTGATCACAGTGTTGAAGTTGCTCCTCCATTTCCTTGTGTGGTGATCAAGCTGAGGCCTTCCGAATTGCGCTGTGACAGACTAACCTGCTCGATGTGCAGGCAAGTTATTTCTTACCCCGTTTCTAGCCTCAACGTGCGTATACCATAATAACTCATATACACAAGCCAGACACGTTGTGCTCTGTAACAAAATCTTCTAGGCAACCTTGCTTCAATGACTTTCTCCCGAGACACGTTTTCGTTTGGAAGAAATTGAGAAGATTTCCAAGTGGCTCCTCATGTTTTAGTGACTTTTTTGTCCGTCTAATTTATGCCTCTGAAACGCCAGTGAGTTACTAATTTATCTTTTGAAAGTCATGAATATTGTTTTCAATGATTGAGATCTTTCACATTCTTTGAGTTCGGAAATAAATGTTAGTTTTAATAGCAAAACGTTAGTGCGCTGAATGTACTTTATATAGTGCCCTTGGCGTTACTATGTGAATGGTTGAGTCACGCACGGATTGCCATGGTTACGTGGTTGCCATTTGAAGAAAATGAAATCATAGTTATCTACGATATCACCTTCAGAAGGCAGTAGTCCTGTAGTAGGAATCGATCCATGGTTTGTTCTAAACGTTTGATAGATGGCATTAACGTTTGATTTGTGAGTGAAGCCACTCCCCCATTAAGGTCAGCACATGAACATTACTTTAGGCCAGTCATATAGCAGGCCTATTTCTAGTTATATGAAAAATAGCAAAAGTCTTAAGTTTATGCACCCCACTTCAACGGAGAGCTACAAAGCACAAGAGCAATGGCCCACAAGTAGTTTTGCACACGTCACGTACTTAACCCTACTTATAATACCATAGTAGATATAAGTTACTTTATGTACGGAGAAAAACCACAACAAAAACACTGTAAGCCACATGGGATCCCAAATGTGCGCAACCACCCTGTAAAGCATTAACGGTTCTTAGCTTAGCCTGAAGATGACTGTTGTGAGTCGAAACATGTTGCATTAGCATTATATTATATTGTAGTTGTGTTGACGGTAATATATAGTAATAAAGTGAATTATGCAGTTTTAATTAATGGAATTCGCAGTTATGGGGAGGAGATATACCGTGACATTCTGCTGTGAAGAATAATTGAGTTCAAACAGCGAAATATTTTGGAAGAAACTCTTTAAAACCTTTACATTTTTACCTTTCTTGGAATCTTATGTAACTTACCTGACTTTTTTTAAAAGTTTCATGATCATGCACTTATGATTCATTATGAGAAGACCAACAAGTGCATACACAAATATGTAAATTTGCTATAGCATAAACCGCATAATTTCCTACATGTTTCGGCCACGTATGTAATATTTCCTTTAAAGAATGAATCTTTAGTCACAATACCTAACCTTTACTGTTGTATCTATTCGCGGAAAATTATATGCAAATATAATTAGTCATGGAACAATTACATGTACGCCAAAAGTGGAAGAGAGATACGCTAATATGCATACGGACTACGTGTATTATTGCATTTCAGTAATTTTGGTAGAAGGTGGTCTGTGTTATACAATGAAATTTCGCGTTCACAACTCGGAGACGGCTAATGGTCTAAATACTGAATATTTATTCCGTTTTATTTTCAAGGAACGTGTGATGTCTACTGGAGAAGCACCATAAATAATTCTAAACAGTGAAAGTTTCTCTCACTGACGTTTTCAACGCCCAGCTAAATTCCAAACAGTATTGGCAGAGTTGTGGGACGTGGAAGTGATTCGTTACACCGATAGGTTTACTATGCAAACACATTAGACTGTATTCCAATTACTTCGTATCAATAAGTTAACAGATGTAGATGGAACGCAGTGTCCGTTTTAGTACTGTACATATTGTGTTACAATGCGGACATTATTTATGTGTCCCGATATCGGTGTAGTTTCAGACATGCACTATTCAATGCGGCTATATTTCTGTATAACTGTTTTAGCCCAATAAACATAGGGAGTCTCATGCTTATTGGGCCGTGTGTCATTGTGATAGTTGAAGAATAAAAAACCAGCTTGATGTTACTTGCTATCATGTTTCACTTCTTATGTGCTCAATATGTTTCGGACATTAATATATTTATCATCAGGAGCTTGCGACTATTCTGTTGAATTACCACATTGGTCGTATTGTTCTTGGTTCGATGTGTGTTGGAGTTTCGGTGTGGTTTGGTTGGAGTGGTATCCGTGTTGCAGGCTTCAGCC
>Ga0123357_10009631_pt1 | contig 12207 bp, 8 predicted proteins | sample TergutEmb28metaG_FD_89873 | JGI IMG/M metagenome (GOLD analysis project Ga0123357, IMG submission 89873) | Embiratermes neotenicus P4 segment gut microbial communities from Petit-Saut dam, French Guiana - Emb289 P4 | ecosystem: Host-associated > Arthropoda: Insects > Digestive system > Gut ...
ATGGACGCGGTGCCCAGGTCGTCGACGTCCAGGATGGCGTAGCGGGCGCGCAGATCGTGGGCCGGGCCGGCGTCGAAGTGGGGGGATTGGCCGACGGAGCCGGGGTTGACGATCATCTGGCCGGCGGTGCCGTAGCGCAGGAAGGGGGAGTGGGTGTGGCCGATGACGGCGAGGTCGGCGTTGTTGTCGCGGAAGATCTCGTCGAAGTTTTCCTGCGGCGACATGCGCATAAGTCTGGTGCCCCAATTCATGTCGGGCAGGTTGTGGCAGATCAGGGTTTTCAGGGGGCCGATTGTGGTTGTGGCGGTGAGCGGCCAGGATGCGATAGTGGCGACCCCCGCGTCCCCGATGTGGCCGTAAGTGTAGGCGGCCAGGCGGCCCAGGTAGACGTTGGTGGGGCGGTCGAGGTCGATGTTGCCGGCGACGGCGCGAGTCAGGCAGTCCTCCCAGTTGCCGCGGATGAAGTGGGTGATATTGGTTTGGCCCAGGAGGTCGAGCAGGTCGGTGGTGCCGGGGCCGGGCATGATCGTGTCACCCAGAAGCCAGTATTCGGTGACGTGGTGGTGTTGCGCGTCAGCGAGGACGGCGCGCAAGGCCGTCATGTTGCCATGCACGTCAGAAAGCAAACCGATACGCACCGGGCAATGGTATCAGGCGGTGGATGGCTGGGTGCTCGGTCGCCAGAGTGCGGCAGGCTGGTGTGCTGTAGTAAACTGTCGGAGTTGGTCACGGGCCGCAGCCCACGGCCATCGGGCTGTGGCGCAGCTTGGTAGCGCACTTGACTGGGGGTCAAGGGGTCGCAAGTTCAAATCTTGTCAGCCCGACAGAAAGGCCTTGTGAGAGGCATATTTGGAGAGTATGAAGGGCCGAAAACTGGCCTAAGTGTCCACTTACTGCCCACTTTGAGTCGAGTCTTGGTGTCCACTTCGGATAGATTCTCGGCGCGTTACCCCCTGCATGTTGACGCGTTATCAGGCTGTGATGCTATTGGCACCGCAGCCTGATAACGATAAGTCAGTCCTTGACTTTCGGGCATTCTTTGCAGTGCGGGTGACCACCGGTTCCGAGCCGACGGTTCTCCGGCAAAATCTGCTTGCCGTCTGGGCAGTTCTCCTTATCGTGGTAGACGGCGGGATCGTGCGAGTCAATTGAGTAGTAGTTCGATGCCATGTTTTTCACCTCCTCTCATCACCGGCATGTTCGAACGACATGGGCGACAGTCGTCCGAACATGTGTTCTATTCTAGCACTTGGGGCTTGGCTGTGTGTGGTTCTCCGTCGGTGGCCACCACTAAACTAGGTGGCAGCTTCCGCTCCGAGTTGAGATCTGATCGCGCGTAGTGGATCTCCTCCCCAGACCGAAGGGAACTCTGCTTGTGGCTTTGAAGAAGTCCGATCTGTACGGCTCGCTTTGGCGCAGTTGCGACGAATTGCGCGGCGGTATGGATGCCTCACAGTACAAGGACTACATCCTGACGCTGCTGTTCGTGAAGTATGTGTCGGACAAAGCCAAGACTGATCCGGACAGCCTCATCGTCGTCCCTGAGGGTAACTCGTTCGACGACATGGTGGCGCTGCGCGGCGACAAGGAGATCGGCGACAAGATCAACAAGATCATCGGCGCGCTGGCGAAAGCCAACGGGCTGGAGCGTGTCATTGATCTGGCCGACTTCAACGACCCTGACAAACTGGGCGACGGCAAGGCTATGCAGGACCGGCTGTCCAAGCTGGTCGCCATCTTCCAAGATCTCGACTTCACGACTTCACGGGCTTCCGGGGACGACCTGCTGGGGGACGCCTATGAGTTCCTGATGCGAAAGTTCGCCACGGACTCGGGCAAGTCGAAGGGCCAGTTCTACACACCGGCCGAGGTGTCGCAGATCATCGCCCGGATCATCGGCGTTGGGCCTGCGACCAAGCGGTCGGAGACGGTGTATGACCCAACCTGCGGCTCGGGGTCGCTGCTGCTGAAGGTGGCTGACGAGACGCCCAACGGCATCTCGATCTACGGCCAAGAGAAGGACGTGGCAACCTACGGCTTGGCTCGCATGAACATGATCCTGCACGGCAATGAGATTGCCGTGATCGAGCGTGGCGACACCATCGTCGACCCGAAGTTCACCGACGGTGCAAGGCTGCGCACCTTCGATTACGCAGTGGCCAACCCACCTTTCTCACAGAAGTCATGGTCGTCGGGCCTGGAAAATGAGTTCGGGCGGTTCGCCTTCGGACGCCCGCCAGAGAAGAACGGCGACTACGCATTCTTGCTGCATCTGCTGACCTCGCTGAAGTCGACGGGGCGCGGCGCGATAATCATGCCGCACGGAGTGCTGTTCCGGGGTAACGCCGAAGGGGTTATCCGTCAGGAACTGGTCAAGCGCGGTTACATCGCTGGCATCATCGGGTTGCCCGCTAATCTGTTCTACGGCACTGGCATCCCCGCTTGCATCATCGTCCTCGATAAAGCCAATGCGCAGTCCCGCACGGGTATCTTCATGATCGATGCATCGAAAGGCTTCATGAAGGACGGCGCGAAGAATCGGCTACGCCCCCAGGATGTCCGCAAGATCGTCGACACGTTCCTATCTCGCCGCGAGATCGCGCGCTATTCGCGCATGGTGCCGTTGACGGAGATCGCCGACCCTGCCAATGACTGCAACCTAAACCTGCCCCGCTACGTCGACACCTCGGAACCAGAAGACATCCAGGATCTCGGGGCTCACATCCATGGTGGTGTTCCCGAACGTGATATTGACGCGCTGGCCGAGTATTGGACGGCCTTCCCGGAGTTACGTCGGCAATTATTCAAACCCAACCGTCCCGGATACCTGGATCTGACTGTCGATGTGTCTGACATCCGGCAGACGATCCTGGATTCGCCTGAGTTTGCTGCCTTCGCCAAGCAGGTGTCATCGACGGTTGGTGCGTGGTTCACTGCCCACCGTCCCGTCCTACAGGCAGTCGATGCCTCGACTGACCCAAAAGAACTCATCGAAGCGATCAGCGAAGACTTACTCGCTCGATTTCAGTCGGTGCCCTTGCTAGATCCGTACGCGCCCTACGAGCAACTCATGGAGTATTGGCAGGACGCCATGCAGGACGATGCCTATCTGCTGCGAAGCAGCCGGAGTTGGGTCCAGGCCTCCCAGCCGCGCCCGGCTCGCATCATCGGCAAAGATACCAACGGCAAAGACATGTATGAGGACGCCGACCTGCGCTTTGGCACTGGTGCCCGCGCGGAGCGCTACGTGATGGATCTGATCCCGCCCGGCTTCGTCGTCGCTCGGTTCTTTGCCGAGGAACAGGCCCAAGTTGAGGAACTGGAAACCGTTGCCGAAACCGCTACCGCCGAACTGGCCCAGTACATCGAAGAAAACGCTGTCGAAGGCGGCCCGCTCGAAGACGCCCTCGACGACAAAGATAAGGTGACGAAGACGTCGGCCGAGAAGTGCCTGAAGGAGGCGCTGGCGGTTCATGACGATGACGTGGCTAACGCCAGCACGCGCGCGCTCAATCTGATGAAGGCGGAAACGGAGGCCAAAACGAAGGCCAAGACCGCCCGCGGGAAGCTCGACCGGGCAACCCTCGCTCGCTACGCCGACCTGACGGTTCCCGAAGCAAAATGGCTCCTGCTCGATGACAAGTGGTTGGCGACTATTCAGTCGGATGTCCTTGACCAGGCTAACAGCCTTATCCTCGCCATGATCGGTCGCCTCAGCGTTGTTGCCAGCCGTTACGCGAACGACGTAGTGGAATTGCAGAGCCGCGCCGCGTCGTACCAAGCCGTCGTTGACGCTCACCTGCGAGACATGGGTGTGAGATGACCCGCACCGTCGATGGCTGGACTCTGGAGCCGCTCGGTTCGATCGCCAGGATTGAGCGAGGCAAGTTCACCGGTCGCCCACGCAACGACCCTAGGTTTCTCGGGGGGCGATGGCCATTCATTCAGACCGGAGATGTTGTACGGGCTCAAGGTGGCCATGTATGTGCCTACTCACAAACGCTGAGCGATGCTGGGATGGCTGTGAGCAGGCTCTTCCCAGCAGGCACGCTCTTCTTCACCATCGCAGCAAACATCGGGGCAGTTGGGTTCTGCGACTTCGACACGGCCTGTCCCGATAGCCTGGTGGCAATCCATCCAGCCAAGAATAAGGCATCCGCTCGATGGCTTCGTCATTCTCTCGGAGCGTTGAGAAGAGATTTCGAAGGCATCGCCACTCAGAGTGCTCAGCTCAACATCAACTTGGAGAAACTTAACCCGTTCCGTCTTTTGGTGCCCCCATTGAAAGAACAGGTCGCCATCGCAGAAGCGCTTGATGACGCCGACTCGCTTATTGTGAGCCTAGAGCGACTGATCGCCAAGAAGCGGGAGATGAAACAGGGCATGATGCAGGAACTCTTGACCGGTCGCACCCGACTGCCTGGGTTCACCGAGCCGTGGACGCTTTGTCCGCTCGGCGCAGTTGCTACTGGCGGGCGCGGCGCTGGTCTATCAAAGGGCAACGTGTCGCCCGATGGGCACAGCGCATGCTTGCTTTACGGAGAACTCTTTACGACGTATGACCGGATCATCAAAGAGACCGTATCCCGCACTGATGCCGTTGGCAGCGTGAGGTCGAGCGGCCGGGAAGTGCTTCTCCCTGGCTCGACGACGACTTCAGCCAAGGATCTTGCGATTGCCAGCGCACTGCTGCAGCCTAACGTCCTAATCGGGGGTGATGTAAACATCATTCGGCCCAACACCACCAAAGTTGATTCCCGGTGGCTGGCCTACTACCTAACGAGTGAACGTAAGAATCAGATTGCCGAAAGTGCTCAGGGCATCACCATCGTGCATCTGTACGCTAAGACCGTGCTTGAGGTGCAGATCGAGATCCCATCGATGGCAGAGCAAGACCGGATCGTAGGTTTGCTGGTCGATGCTGACGCTGAAATCACCGCCCTGGAAGCACGGCTAGCCAAAGCGCGCGACATCAAGCATGGGATGATGCAGGAGTTGTTAACTGGGCGAACGCGGCTTGTCTCAGAAGGGAGAAATCCATGAGCGTTGGCGATATTGAGCGGAAGACGCAGAACCGAGTGGTGCGCCAGATCCTTGCCGAGAAGGCCCCGGCTGGTCTGGGGTACTCCTATGCGGGCAATTGGCAGTATGAGGAGGGCCACTCGAACATCGAGGCGGCGACGCTTCTGACCTGGCTGGACGACCGTGGCGTCAAGCCAGGCCTGGGAACGAAGGCGGTTGAGAAACTTCAAAAGGCTGCGACAATTGGTGGCGGCGTCGATCTGTACGAGGCCAACCGCGAGGTCTTCAAGCTGCTTCGGTATGGCGTCAAGGTGTCGCCGGGGCATGGGCAGTATCAGGAGACAGTGTGGCTGATTGACTGGGAGCATCCGGAAGCCAATATCTTCGAGGTGGCCGAGGAGGTGACAATCGTGGGTGCCCATAACAAGCGCCCGGATGTCGTGCTTTATGTCAACGGTATTGCGCTCGCGGTGCTGGAACTGAAACGGTCGACAGTGTCGGTGTCGGAAGGCATCCGACAAACCATCGGAAATCAGCGCGAAGACTTCATCCGCCCGTTCTTCGCCACCGTTCAACTGGTCCTTGCTGGCAATGACACGGAGGGGCTGCGGTATGGCGTGATCCAGACTCCTGAGAAGTATTGGTTGTCGTGGCGGGAGGATCCGATGACCGGCAACCCGCTAGACCGGGCGCTGCGGCAGATTTGCTCGAAGGAGCGGCTGTTGGAGTTGATCCATGACTTCATGGTCTTCGACAGCGGCACGCGGAAGGTGGCTCGTCACAACCAGTATTTCGGCGTCAAGGCGGCGCAGGAACGGGTGGCCCGGCGTGAGGGTGGCATCATCTGGCACACCCAGGGTTCAGGGAAGTCTTTGACAATGGTGTGGCTGGCGGGATGGCTGCGCGAACACCAGCCGGATGCGCGGGTGCTGATCCTGACCGACCGCGAGGAGTTGGATGAGCAGATCGAGGGCAAGTTCAATGGTGTCGGCCAGACCATCTATCGCACGAGCAGCGGTGCTGATCTGCTGGCGACCCTGAACTCCAACCAGGAGTGGCTGATCTGCTCGTTGATCCACAAGTTCGGCTTGCAGCGATCGTCGGGCGATGACGATGATGAGCGGGACCAGTCGAGTGAGGCGTACATCCGTGAACTGCGGGCCAGTCTGCCCGCTGGGTTCTCAGCGAAAGGGAACCTGTTCGTGTTCATCGACGAGGCGCACCGTACCCAGTCGGGCAAGTTGCACGACGCCGTGAAGGAGATCGTGCCGGGCGCGATGTTCATCGGTTTCACCGGTACGCCGCTGCTGGCCCGCGACAAGACAACATCGATCGAGAAATTCGGCACGTTCATTCACACCTACAAGTACAACGAGGCCGTTCGTGACGGCGTTGTGCTTGATCTGCGCTACGAGGCGCGTGACATTGATCAGAGCCTGTCGGATCGGGCGAGAGTCGATCTATGGTTTGAGGCGAAGACCCAGGGCATGACCGACCTGGCCCGAGCCGAGCTCAAGCAGCGTTGGGTGACGATGCAGCGCATTTTCTCGTCCAAGCAGCGGATCGAGAAGATCGTGACCGATGTCCTATTGGATATGGACACCAGGCCCCGGCTGGCGTCAGGGCGCGGCACCGCTCTGCTTGTCAGTTCAAGCATCTATCAGGCGTGCAAGTTTTATGAGGCCTTCGCGCAGACGGCGCTAAAAGGCAAGTGCGCGGTTATCACCAGTTATCAGCCGAATGCCGGTGACATCTCCAAAGAGGATGCCGGGGTCGGTCTGACGGAGTTGATGCTTCAGTATGACATCTACCGCCAGATGATTGCCGATCATTTCGGCTGCACCAAGGACGAAGCGACCGGGCGGGTCGAGCAGTTCGAGAAAGACGTGAAGGCACTGTTTCAGGATGAGCCCGCCCAAATGCGCCTGTTGATCGTCGTGGACAAACTGTTGACCGGGTTCGACGCCCCTAGCGCCACCTATCTATACATCGACAAACCCATGCAGGATCACGGTCTGTTCCAAGCTATCTGTCGCGTCAACCGACTGGACGGCGACGACAAGGATTATGGCTATATCGTCGATTATCGGGGTTTGTTTAAGCCGCTGGAGCAGGCGATCGAGACCTACACCGGTGACGCCTTCGACGGCTTCGACAAAGAGGACGTCAACGGCCTACTGACTGACCGGGTGAAGAAGGCGGACGATGACATGCAGGCCGCCTTGGAGGCGATCCGCGCGCTATGCGAGCCTGTGCCGCCTCCCAAGGGCACCCAGCAGTATCTGGAGTATTTCTGTGCCGTCGAGCACGGCAACGCCGAACAGCTCAAAGCCAACGAGCCACGTCGCGTCGAACTCTACAAGGCGGTGTCCGATCTGGCGCGGGCCTACGCCAATCTTGCTCCGTACCTGAATGAGGCCGGGTACACGGCAGACCAGGCAAAGGCTCTGCAGGCCGAGGTGAGAGACTTCGTCGCCGTCCGTGGCGAGGTCCAGTTGGCGGCGGGCGAGAAGATCGACTTCAAACAGTACGAGCCGGATATGCGCCAACTCCTCGACCGGTTCATCGACGCCAGCGCGTCGCGCACTATCGCTGACTTTGAGGACACGACATTGCTGGAGTTGATCGCCGAGAAGGGCGAGGCAGCAATTGACTTGTTGCCCGAAGGCATCCGACAAAGCAAGGACGCGGTCGCCGAGACAATTGCGAACAATGTCCGGGCCGTCATCACGGTCGAGCAGCCGCTTAACCCGGCTTATTACGACAAGATGTCGCGACTGCTAGACGAGTTGCTAGACGCTCGCCGGAAGGGTGTGCTGGACTATGAGACTTACCTGAAACGGCTGATCGAGTACGCCAAGCAAGTCCATACAGGTGAGTCTGGCACTCGATATCCGGCTTGGGCGCGTGGGCGTGGGCAACGAGCCCTAATTGACTTGTTCTGGCCGAATGACCGTGTCGTTGTCGAAATTGATGAAGCGGTACTGCGAGATAAGCCAGACTCATGGGTAGGTGACCCAATGAAGGAGCGGGTTGTCAAGCGAACCGTCGCTCGTGTCATCGGCCCCGACGATTCCGACCTGCTCGAGCGCGTCGTCGCGTTGCTCAGGGAGCACCGTGAGTATCAGTAGCTCCACTCTGATGATAAGGGACGTGCCAGTCCACGTTGACTTCGAGCCGATCAAGAACGTACATATCGCCGTCCATCCACCTGCCGGTCGCGTACGTGTGGCCGCGCCGGAAGGTATGGCTCTAGACGCCGTCCGTTTGGCGGTGATCCGTCGCTGGCCGTGGGTGGAACGGAAACGGGCGGAGTTTCGTGGCGCGGAACGCCAATCCGGGCGAGAAATGGTGGCCGGGGAGTCGCATTATGTCTGGGGTCGCCGCTACCGGCTGCGGGTGGTAGAGCGACCCGGTCGCACCCACCTGGAGATTGATGGGGATCGGCTGATTCTTTACGCGCCCAAGGGCAGTGAAGAGGCTGAGCGCCAGTCGGTGCTTGAACGCTGGAAACGGGCTGAAGTGCGGCGAGCGGCGCCTGACCTGTTTGCCAAGTGGTGCGGGGAGTTGTCGCTGCCGCAACCACGTTGGGGTATCCGAAAGATGAAGACCAAGTGGGGCACATGCAGTCGCAACAATGGCACGATCTGGCTCAACCCAGAACTCGCCAAGAAACACCCTGATTGCCTGGACTACATCGTCCTCCACGAGATGGTCCACTTGCTGGAGCCGAACCATGGGACGCGGTTTGCGGCCTTGCTTGGGCAGCACATGCCCGACTGGCCGACCAGGAAGGACTTGCTCAACCAGTCGCCGTTGATCGATGAGGCCTGGGGCCCGGAAGAGATGGGTGACGGTCACTGACGAGCCGCCTGGCGAGGCTTTCGGGGTTTCTTCCTCCCAGCACTGTTTGTGTCATCCGGGACCAACTGAACGGTCACCGGAATGCGCATTGCTCGCAACGCCACCAGCACGCGTTTCAGCGAAATGCGTGAGAATATGGGCAGGTTGTCGGACTTCAGCTCAGGTGTCTGTTTGTGACTCACGATGGCGAGTGTGATGCTGAAACGCGCGTTCTTCACCGCATCCTCAACGCGGGCGGAAACGACATTGTCGGCTCGCGCTCGCACGAGATCGACTAGCATCGCTGTCGCGTCATCATCAGTCAGCAGTAACTGCACGGAGTTGGCCGCTTGGTTGAACAGATGGCTGAGCGTCGATGACGTTGTTCCCATCTTGACATGGACTAGATCAACCGCGCCGTCAGTGACGCGGAGAATGTCACATGGCTCCACAGGGTATTTTGGGTCTGGGCTAATGTTTGTCTTGTCAAGGCATAGCCCTCCGATTAGGGCGCTGGCTTCAGTGTTGTACTCTCCTTCGTTTGCCCACTGATGATTGGGAAGATTGGCGTCGACCCAGTATGGTTCGAGGAACACTCGAAGCGACTCGACAAGTCCGCTGGCGACCTTGTACCAGGTCCCGTCACTCAGGTGATACGTATAGTCGTCCTCGCCCGGAGTTTCGAAGATGAGCGAACGGAAAACGCTCCATCGTTTGCTGAGTTCGAAGGCTCCATTCAGCAAGAGGAGGCTGTCGTGTCTCAGATCCTCAATTGTGAGGGTCGAGGCGGAGGCTCCGGCTGATACGAGATACTCACGATAGTGCTTGATGTACACGTCTTCAAATGCGTCGCTTGTCCCGCGTCCAGCAAACTGAACGTAGGCCTCGTCGCGGTAGTCCAGTACGTCTGGCACGGTGAGAATGATCGGTGCAGCCGTGTCGAATACTGCCGCGACCAGCTTCACGTTCAGTGGGTCGATGACGGCTGGGTCCGTAACCGGCTGCATTTGTGCAATATCAGGGAATGTCGTTAGGTAGTCCTGTGACTCGTAAAGACGGTAAAGATTATCAAGAAGCAACGGAAAATCGCCTGGTCGTGTGGGGGTTGTTATTCGAAGGCTATCTGAACCCGTTACGCTGTGCACCAAGTCGGAATACTCGGCCTTTGCCTTGCCTGTCAGGCTTTTGAGTACCGACGTATCGCTGGTGAAGCTAAGTAGCGCGAGATCCCCGTCAAACGGGATCTGTGTGCGACGTCGCTGAGAAGAGTCGGGATCCAGGGTGTCGGTGCTCTTGAGTTTGTTTGGGTCGACCGCGTTGAGAACGACACGAGTACCAAAGTCATGTTCGAAAGCGTCATCTCGGAGAAGGTGAAGTCCTGCGCCAAAGGTGAGGACCATCATGCGGTCACCGCACGGAATGAAGGCAGTCGCTGAGCTTGACTGTTGGGAAACATCGTCCTCAATGCCCAAGAAGCCCTTCCACCATGGGGCGTTCTCGTGACCTGCCTTCAGAAATATCCGCGCCCCCGCGATCGCGGCGCCGCTGAGGGCGGCCTCTTTGTAGTCGTGGTCATCTTTGAGCGCGTTATCGACGCTCACATTAGGCTTCAGTAAGTAGATCGACATGGATCGCGCTGGCACGGCGCGCCTCCTTCCAGCAAGTCACCAATACCAGTGGGAGTCGACCTGGTCGAGGCCTGCTTTGACAAGCCTACTAACGTTTCGAGCCATTTCCGGGATGCACCACACAGCGCACAGGTGAGGAGGAGTGATTAGGGCATCAATGCTGGTTGCTGGTGGATATTCACGTCACCGTGACATGGCCTGCGGCTGTCTCGCTGGTGGTGCAAGAGTCTGCCGGTGAGTGGGGCCGACCTGATCCGACGGGATGATCGCCGTCACGGCGCGGCGCACAGCCGCCTGATGGTCAGCGTCGGCTCGGCTTGTCGGCCTGCCGCCGAGCATTCCGTTTGCTGTGATGTCGTGAAGATCGCGACAGGAGACGACTGCTCGGAGTGCCTGAGCCCAGCGCGCGTCCGGTCTGGCCAGTCGGTTGTGGGCAGAGACGGCAAGGCCACGCACGACAAGGTGCTGTATGACCAGTTCGCGTCGCATCGGGACGATATTGAGCGTGAGCTTGGCGTCAGTCTGGTGTGGGATCGTCTTGATGACAAGGGCTACAGTCAAGCCATTCTGACCCGTGAAGGCGATTACCGGGACGAAGCCCAGCATGACGAGATTGCCAAATGGCTGGTCGATTGGGCTGCGGCGTTCTTCCGCGTCATGCCCAAGTTCGACGACGCCCCAAGGTAGGTCGGCGGGCCGTGTTCGGTCAACAAGCCGGGCACGTCAGTCGATAAGGCGTTCATTCAATTCGTCTGCGTTGTTGGGATCCTCGCGACTGCCTCTAGTCTGTCGGCTCTGTTGCGTGTATCGAATTGTGAACGCAATGCGTTCACAATTGAACGGGGGGCGGCCGATTTTTGTCGGTGGCGCTCGGTAGAGTTGTCGCATCGAGGAGGGAATCGATATGGGCCACACGCCGTCATCTGCACATACGAACGTGCCGCCGACGGCACATGCCGCCAACAGTTGGGGTGCGGATGAGAGGGCCTGGCGGGAGGCTTTGCTTGGTTTGGACTTCGGTGGGGACCATCCGAAGGGCAACGAGATCAAATCGCTTGAGGCGTTGCAGGCCCTCGAGCCGGGCGTCCCGCTGAGTGGGAAGATCAAGTGGATACCGAAACGGTGGGACGGCGGCCCATCCCACGATTTCTTTTGGACCAGTCGGGATGGTGCTCCGTGGGAGATGAAAACACCCGATGATCCAAGCAAGCGCAATATTCGGGACTTGATCCGTCAGTCGGTGAGGAAGGCCCGCGAAAACCGGGTTGAGGCCGTGGTGAAGGATCGGTTCTTGGTAGACATCAGCCCGTACGCGCTGACCCCGGAGCTTCGCAAGAATCTTTCGGAGTACAACATTGACAACCCGACCAACACCATACGGCTGTTGGTTGTGTTGTCTGCAGATGGTCTGGAAGAGGTATCACTCTTGTGAGAATAGAAGGTAGGGCGTTGACCCCCCGGTTTCACATGACACGTTATTTCAGTGCTCCCACGGGAACGCCCTACACCTGAAAGTATACCGCAGCGCGACAGCGACGCTTGTCCAATAGCTGGTCGAGACGGCTGTGGCGTTCTTCGGCGTCATGCCTAAGTACGATGACGCGCTCAGGTAGTGTTCCGCATTGCCTCGCTGCTGCGCACAACGCACGTGTTATATAAGCTAAAGGTTGTGGCATGGGCGGCACTCATTGTCTGAGAGGTGAGGAAATATGAG
>Ga0123357_10009632_pt1 | contig 12206 bp, 6 predicted proteins | sample TergutEmb28metaG_FD_89873 | JGI IMG/M metagenome (GOLD analysis project Ga0123357, IMG submission 89873) | Embiratermes neotenicus P4 segment gut microbial communities from Petit-Saut dam, French Guiana - Emb289 P4 | ecosystem: Host-associated > Arthropoda: Insects > Digestive system > Gut ...
ATCCTGGGTGTTTCCACTCCATACTTTGCCTTTTGGATTCTGGCTCATAGTGATGGACCCACGTTTCATCTCCTGTGACTATTCTGCTCAAAAATTCTTCGCCTTCATTTTTGTAGCAGTCGAGTAAGCATTGGCAGATCTCAACACGTTTGCGCTTGTGCTCTGCGTTAGGCTGTCTTGGCACCCATCTCGCACAGACTTTATGGAAGCTTAGCTCATCATGGATGATTTGATAGGCAGAACCATGACTAATCTGTAGAGAACATGCTACCTCATCGATGGCAACTCGCTGGTTTGCCTGTACCATCTCTCGAGCTTGCTGAATCTTCTCATCAGTGGTGGAGGTTGACGGGCGTCCTGCTCCCTCTTCGTGCGTCACGTTTTTCCGGCCACTCATAAACTTCTCGATCCACTCATACACACTTCTACGCGGTAGAGCACTGTCCCTGTATTGTGTTGAAAGCCTCCGATGGATTTCAGCCCCTGGTACACCTTCCGACCAGAGAAATCGGATCACTGCTCTTTGTTCCTCCTTGGTGCACACTGCTAGTGGAGCTGCCATATTTACACTGCAACAGAAGCTAGAAAAATGATGCGATCAAGGTCAAACTTCAATCACATGACCACAGTAGTACCAACTCTAAGCATGCATGCGCAGAAGGCAGTGTGACAAACCTAAAGATGTTATGGCGAAAGTGCGGATAATTTTTGACTTTCCCACGTATACTGGAAGCTCACATTATATGTATTGTTGTGTGGTATTAAGGAACACTGTATCAAGGAAGTATTTCTTGTTGCTGGCGATCATGCTAATTAAGTGTGTGGGGCGTAACAGTATGCAAGAAGGAGGAAGCCAGGAGTACACACATATTCTTGATCACTCATTAATTTATCTATACTTCTCTCCTGTTGTCTGAAATTTTTTTTCAAACTATTTGTGACACAATACAGGACAAAGGAATGGGAAAATACAAAAGAAAAACAGGGCAAAAGGTAGTATTTATGCAAGAAAAGATGGAAGAAGTGAAGAAGAGACAAGCCAGTAGTGAAAGTTGACAACAGGTTTCAAAGTCTCTTGGAACTAATATGCACTCCAAAAAAATGGCTTAAAGCCATAAAGTACCACATTTACCTCAATGCAAGATGACTCTAATCTAAGACGATTCCCCAGAAAAAAAAAAGTCTGCCAAGGGACAACGTATTTATCCAAATCTAAGATAATCCCAAAAACAAAACTAAATAATATATTTGTATTTTTTTTGGTTTTTAACCTTACTTGAACCCATGAAGATTCACAATTTTCTCCACAGATGGTGTGAAAAATTTAAATACATGTCCCTTGGATTTCACTGTTGAGTGTGTGTTCTTATCAGCCCGAGGTCATGGCTCTTTTTACAATTTTTTTTTTAATTTGCTGACTGGGCCAGGTTTGATTTATGAGCTTTGTAGTTAATTTTTAATTTGTCAATAGGCATTTTCCTGTTATTACCCTTGGACTAAATCTGTTCTCAGGTGCATATCTAAAAAGCAGCAGTTCCTGTGGTGAGTGGCGACTGAAAATAGGTCAATCTAAGTCGTCCAGAAGGTCAGGTGTTTCATTGTTTATAGAAGGGAACACTTTCAAAATGTTGTGCTTCTTTAAAAAATTAGATGTTAGCCAAGTTCCAAAAAAGAATATTGTGTCAGTTAACTTCAGCCATGCTCTGTTCTTTTGGATTTCTTGAACCTTGAAAATGGGATCAATAGGCCGCCCCATATTGTCAGTAAGGAATTACCACTCAATGCTGTGCAATATCTCAGAAGAGCAGAGACCTCACATAATAATTTGGAGATGCAGGCGATGGTTTGGCTCTGCATGGTCTAACTTAGAGTGATCTGGTTTGGTGCGGTGAGGTTCGGTGCTTCATCTGCAAATTTAAGATGACTTCACATATTTAAGCACCAAATTTAAGGTGCAACCTAGTCTTGCATGTGAGTAATATGGTACTTGCAAAATTCCAATTGGATTTGTAAGATTCTGAGAGCACATGAAATGACAGTCAGAATACGTTCAGTTTCCAGCGTCATTCCTTCCACTAATTTAGCAGTCGTCTATAAATTTACAGTGTTGTAATTCATATTTTTACAGTTAAAGTAGGCCATAAAATCTGTGCACTAAATATTGTTGTTGTTGTCATTGTTGTCAGATCATACGTACTGTGAGGGGTTGTGAAATAACGTTTTTTTAAAAGTTGATTTTATTTGTTGTGCCTTGTGTATCAGGGCTTATTGAATTTTATTATTTATTTTTATTTCCCGATTTTAAAGGAATTCATAATTTATGTTAGTTACTGTTTCATTAGTATTAATAATAGGTTATTGGTAGTGAAATGTTATTCTTCTTTAGTGGCTTCTGGTCTTTTAAGAAATGAATTTAATTAATGCATCTTATTTAATTTCTGTTGTTGTTTTATTATTTTTATTTGATGTTAAGATTAAGGGGGATTAGCTCCTAGTTTTATTTTTATAATTAATGGGTTTTATTTAGTTTTGTGGATTTTATAGTGATTTTCAATTTGATTATGTTAAAATTTTATTTGTTCTTTTGTTTCTTTTGTTTGTAATTTAATTTGTTTACTGAAATGTTTTCTTTATCTTTGGTTTGTACAGTAATTATTTTGTAATTAGTACATCCTGTTTATTATGTTGTTTTATATTTGGATGTTAACCTTTTGGCGCCGGAATTATGGTTTGTACAGTAATTATTTTGTAATTAGTACATCCTGTTTATTATGTTGTTTTATATTTGGATGTTAACCTTTTGGCGCCGGAATTATTTTTTTAATTCTAGCACACCCTGTATATAAAATGTGAATAAAACAGGAACCAAATAGGTTAGAATTATGAAACAAACTGAATTTTGAAGAGCAAAAAACGGAGAGTATTTAGCATGTTTAAAATATTCAGTACCTATATATGTTGAATAAATATATAAAATGCAACGTTTAGAGGTTAGCGGGGCGGTACGACCACTATAGTCATCATTAGGCGTCAAAAGGTTAATTTCTTTTGAGGAATTAGGCAATTATTGTCGTCATCATTATAGCAAATGGTGGAGAAGTCGTATCATCGCTCTGGAATCCCAGAAGAGTTTGATCTTGTTCTTGAGCACTTGTTGGTCAGTATCAAGTTTAGGGCAATGTAGCAAATGTTCCTCGTCCATGGTGGAGTTTGGCATTTGGCATATTGTGCACTCACTAGATTCATATACACCAGTCTTTCTTAAATGAGCTGCTAGGCAGTCATGAACTGTCTTGAGTGTAAAATTTGCTACCACTTCCTTCCTAGGTTACCCTTTGTATTCTGCTGAGATTTTGTGGATATCTCTCCATTTTTTTTGTTGTGGCCAGCTTGTCAGCTTCTTGTTTGTACTTCATAGCTATTCTGTGATTCAAGAGTATTTTCAGTGAGTCAGCTTGTGATGTTGTTTCTTTACTATATAATGTAGTACCATATATGACTAGCTTGTGGGCCATCTCGTTGCCTTCTAGTCCAACATGGGAAGAAACCCACTGGAATATGACTATTTTCATGAAAGCCTGGAGATGTATGAGGGTCTGTTTTATGTCATTTATCTGCTTTGATTTTGGCTGACTGTTGGAAGAAATTACTTGAATAGCTGCTTTTGAGTCCACTAGGATGACCACTTTTTCAAATGCCTTAAGTCTGTATACAAGCTGTCATAGAGCCAGGGAGATAGTCTCTGTTTCTCCATCGAAGTTTGATTTATTTACACCAACACTAGCATACTGCGAGAAGAGCCTGCATTGTACTCCTGCTCCAGCTGTATTTGCTTCATCTACTTGATATCCGTCAGTGTAGACTCTGAGCCAGTCCTTCTCAGGATAATGAAGGTCTATCATTTCTAATGTAGTCAATTTTAAGACCATTTGGGATGTATCTTTCTTCTTTAGGTCTTCTGTTAGTGACAAATTTGTTGCAACTGTCATGAAGTCTAATGGGTTTATGGCTGGAATGGTAGGTTCTGAGTTGGATTGTTCGTTAGATTTAAAAGTTGACATTTATTGGTGTAGGTTAGGTTTTGAGAGTTTGATGTGGGGTATGTTGGTTTATCCAGCTTGCCCAGGAAGAAGTTTGTAATTTAATGAAGGAGGCCGTCGCTTGTGTTTGTATTTCCGGACTAACTGGCAGATTGTCTGTGTATATTTGGGGGGCTGTGTCTGGTGCTGTCTTTACTGCTCCACAAATTAAACTATTAAATTATTAAATTAATAGCACACATGGAGAAGAGAAATGCACATAAATAGTAGCCAGAATATCTGAAAGGATACACCTAGTTCGGCAACACAGGCATGTATGGAAAGACAATATTAAGATGAATCTTAAAGAAATAGGGTGTCAGAGAATGGACTGGATTCAACTTTCGCAGAATAGGGTCCTGCAGAGTCTCTTTCCTCATATACAGACTTTCACCATGACTAGTTTCTAACTCATCTCTGTTACTTTGTCACATTCTTTGTATGTCCCATTTACTGCAACACAGTCACAATGCTTGTATTTGCCACTGTGTGCAACACATGATACAAAGTAAACACATGCTAATCCAGAGCCCATCCCACTGTGAATTTTTTGTAAAAAATAACAACATGAGAAGAAAAATCTACACCCAACAGTTCACGCTTTCTGCATACCACAGAAACAGCACTAGATCTCAGCATGTTGTGTCTGTGTGAGACAAGAAGTGACTATAACTTACAAGGGCACTTTGGTTTACCCTGAGCAAAATACATAAAGTTTACATAGATGCGTTCCACTTCACAACAGTTTGTGCATCTGCACAATTTTACATTACTGGTTGTAAGAGATTAAAAAGTACAACATTGTGGTGGAATATGGTGGCATAATGTTAAAAGTTTTGTGAAAATTGAACAACTGGTTCAAAGGTGGAAATGGGTGATCTAATTTTTTTTAAAACAGAAAGGCAGTATGCTAATAATTTTAAAATCAATAATAATGTATTATCTGTACAAATTATAGTATTAAATAAGACAGGCAGATGATCATAAATGTAAGAACTTGGAAGAAATCTATTATGGCATAATCACAGTTCCTACTTAAGATTTCACCAGAAAAGACCACGGACAACTTCAGAAACATCAGTTCTGGGAGTCACTCAAAAGACCAGCTGAGATGTGAACCTGGCACCTACCTGTCTACAGCATTATTACTTATACAGCAAACCCAATGATCACAAACATGAACAAGCAAACACTTACCCTTTGTCCAGCACAGTGATCACTTCTCCAACTCTGTAAATTAGGTGTTCACGTTGCTTAACTTTCAGTGGATCATCTCCATATTCCTGTACTGCTTGCACTTGCTCTGGTTTGCACTACAGAAAAAAATACTTCCACTCATTAATACGCTTTGTAAACAAAAATGGAACCATAATATTACCAGTAAATTTGTAAAAATAGCATCAATGTTTGTTATTACAGTGAACTAAGAAATCATCATCATCTCCCTCCAGATTCAATGACACTTTCATATACATCATGTTCAAACATGATTCCTAATTTCAGACATCATTTTATGAGCAACATTCTCATTTCTTCAGTACAACACATGACACTTTGAGTCAGCCATTAAATGTAATGTAAAGAATTTCCACACATATGTATGTCAAGGACACTAGTTTTCTGCTAACTGATTTCTAAATGGCCTTGGAAGAGACTTACAAAATAAAACCCATCTTAAAAATGTGTTAGAAACTATAAGAAAAATGTTTCCTCTCACAATCTTTTGTTAGATAATGGTTTGGTGATGAAATGAGATAAACATTTGTATATGAACAGTAACAATGTCAGTCAAGCACAACTAACATGCTCTAATAAAAACCCAACTTACATCTTTTGGCTACATGTGTAAGCCTATATCAGGCTGTACGGTAACTAACAAGGCATATACAACATGTATAAAATACAAAGTCAGCTATGAGCTTCACCAGTTACATATTTCATAGCCATCATACATTATGATAATATTGTACATATTTTGATTGAAATGATGGCTTAACATATTTTAGGGGTTAAAACGTTATCAAATTAGTTGAAGACTAAAATAAATAAGCTGCATGCTGGCAGCATGAATTCTCAATCCTGTGGCATCATTGTCACCACGTAGGTGACTCATTTATTTCAACTAATTTAAAAATATAGATATTACCTGCATTCAGATTCATATTACCTGTAAGTTTGAATCAAGATTCTTAGGCATTTATATCACAAAGAGCTTGCAAATGGAATACCCATGTATGATTATTAAGTCCCAAACTGAGTAAATTATATTACCAAATAATTAAAGGAGGTAATGAGCCATTATATGAGAAGTATTTATTAGGCACATACTTCTGAGAAATGGTATAATTTTTTGGGGTGGGGATAATGAAGTAATACCATGTATAAACCACAAAAAGGGTTACTGGAGTGATGAATGGTGCTAGTAAATGCTCATCACGGAGATATTTTAGGATTACAATACACTCACAGTGCATTTTTCATACGTATTTAGTATTTCACACTAAAAGTACAAGATTCACTGGAGCATAATATGGAAATTCATAAGTGCAATATTCAAAGTAAACTGGACACACACATTCAATTTCGCAACACATTCCTCTTCAGGAAAAGTGTGACAAATACAGGAATTAGACTCTACAGTAAGATGCCAGATCTCATTAAAAAAATTGGACAAGATCAAATCATTTACAGGAGAGCTGAAATCCTTTCTGTTAACAACATGTATTTTATTCAGTGGATGCACTTCCATCATAATGATAGCATATGGATTTTATAAGTACTTGACTTTGATAAGTTATCACATATATACTTACTTACTCCACGGGGCAGAGTCCCTCTTGAGAAGCTAACCAGTTCTCAGCTCAAACATTTTATGGAACCCAATGGTTCATTAACGCATTCACAAGTGCCTACCACCTGTTCCTATCCTGAGCCAGAACAATCCTGTCCATGCCCCCACATCCCAATTCCTGATGATCCATCTTAATATTATCCTCCTATCTATGCCTGGGTCTTCCAACTGGTCTCCTTCTCTCAGGTTTCACCAACAAAACCCTGTATGCACTTCTCCTCTCCCTCATATAAGCTACTTGCCCCACACCTCATTCTTTTCGATTTGATCACCTGAACAATATTGAGTGAGGAGCACATATCATTAAGCTCCTCAATATGTAGATTCCTCCACTCCCATTACCTCGTCCTCTGAGGCCCAAATATTCTCATCAGTACCCGATTCTGAAACACCCTCAGCCTACTATACATATGTTATAAATAGTACTGATATTTTATATTATATTATTTGTATTTTATTGTTTTAATTAGAATTGAACTTTTACATTACATTATATTTTTTTTACCGTTTCAATGTTGATATATTGTGAGTTGGGTCTTTGTGATACACACCACGTAAATGATTTTAACATGATATACAGATTGCAAATGTCCTATTTCACACGTGTGACTAAGTGGATTAAACGGATAAAACTAAATTAAACTACTTTGGTAATATCTTAAATGGTAAGATGTACAGCTACATTTTAAGCCAACATTTCATTGACAGCACAGACAACAAAACCTTAGAACAGAACAGCATACAGAAGGGCAGACACAGCAGTGACCCCTGTACTTCAACCTTGATCGTTCTTTTGTGCAGACCTTTAGCTCATGCATCCACAGCCAGGCACCTTGAACAAGGAGCAGTATCCTGCCAACAAATATGTCCTCAAGATCACCTGGTTTCATAAAATAATGACCCAGTCACCTGAATCTTAGCATGGTCCAAGCCTCAGACACAAAAAATGTGTGAGGCTGTTTCAGTTGCCAGCTTGCATCCATCACACTCAAGACTGTTTAGAATCCCGTTTAAATAAAAGCCCTTTTGAATGCCAGTGTCCTATTAGGAACCCTGTCATTGTTCTTAGCTGGTTTCTGTTCAGACTGAGCAATTCCCCAGCTTTTTTTTTTAAAGCAGGTTTTTTAAGAAAGCCCTTAACCTGCTTTTGTCCACCTATGGACTGGTAATGCTCCTCAAATTTCCTGCTTGTCCAGTCTCCTATCACCTCCCTGGCAACCTTTGCAGATATTACGGGTGGAGGCTCAGGTTGTATAATTGGATGTGAGGAACCTTTTCTGGCTTACTGATCTGCTGTTTCATTTCCATCAATCCACACGTGTTCTGGCACCCATATAAGCTGGATTCTTTTATGTTTTGTCAGTTTCACCAGGGACTGATGGCAGTCTCAGACTAATTTGGGATTTGCCTGGAAAATGTCAAGGGACCTTGACAGCTGTCAGACAGAATGTAGATGTTCCTAAGCCTGTAGCCCTTTTCTATATTCTCCATTACAAAATCCTTAATGACATATATAAAGCAGTCTGGAATACTGTGGTGTGAAGCCCAAGACTGAAGCTGTGTCCCCTTCTTCAGTCCCATCTCTACACTCCAGAACCAGTGCCTTTACTGGTCTTGGACCCACCCATATATAAGGTCAGGCCCACTTCGTTGTCTGGGTTGAACCTGTTCTGCTATGCACACTGGTCAGGGAACTTGACCATGAATGGCCTGTGGTATGCTTCCCTTTGTAACATCCTGTAAGATCCCATCTGCAAGATGGGTTTGTGTTCCACATCCCAAAAATTTTTGGTGTGATGTAAGGTAGTGGATTTAGGTCACCACAGCTGGGTACACATTGGTCTGCAGATCGCTGCCTGGGCCTCTGCCTCAATGACCACCCGAAGAGTAGTAGTCCCAGGAGGACCTCCATTGCAGCCGTTGAGGCTGTCTTCGTCACCCAAGTTATAGCCAGACAGGCTAAGCACCGTACTTTACTCAGCTCCATCCTGCTGACATCATATCGGATGCTCAACCACCAAACCGTGGAGCTGGAGGTAAATATGGGTCTGATCACCATGGTGTACATCCAGTGCACCACCCTGTGTATTAGGTCCCAGGTTTTACCAAATGTGCCCTTACAGATTCATAAAGCCCCGCAGGTCTTATTCATCACATCTTTCAGCTCTGCCTTCCATGTCAACCGCTCATCCAGAATAAGTCCTAGGTATATGACCATGGTAGTCAATTGTTATGTGTGTCCAGAAAGGGTTGGTTCCTTTAAGCCCCTTAAATCTCTCTTCCTGGTTAATGATACTATCAACATCTGTGGATCAATAGACAGCTGAGTCCTATAACACCACTGCTGAACTGTATTCAAAGCCTCCCTGTTGAAGTTCTGAGATGGTGTTGGTAATTTTCCACTGACAATGATAGCAATGTCACCTGCCTACCCCAGTGCATAACAGCACTTCCCACCGAGTCCTTCTATGAGTTCATCCACAACCAGACTTCACAGCAGAGGCAATATAATGCACCCCTGCAAACAGCCCCTAGCCTCAGACCCCTCTAGATTTTCTCCTGCGACTGTGGCTGTTTTTTTTGCCACCCAGCATGGAGCCATTTGATTGATGGATTGAGTCACCAAGCCTTTCTTATGATGTCAAAGGAAGTGCTGTCAAAAGCTCCCGCAATATCTTGGAAAGCCCCAAGTGTAACATCCCGTTTTCCAGTGCTTCCTCTGTATGTGTAATCACATGGTGCAGTGTTGTTTCAGTGGACTTCCTTGGCTGGTAGGCAAATTAGTATTGATGTAGGGGATTTAATCCCAAAATCTCACCCCTGATGCACCTGTGTAATTTTTCCACCATTTTCAGCATGCAGGATGATAGACTTATAGGAAAATACTCCTTAGCCTCTCTGTAGATGGCCTTCTTAGGTTTAGAGATAAACGTCACCCCAATCTGGCTCCAAGGTTTGGGTATACACCTTCTCACTTGGCAGGCTCTAAAAATATGGCACAGATAGGATGTTAAATAATTGACTCCTTGCTGCAAAGAGTGCAGGTACAATTCCATTGGTCCCTGTCAATTTAACCGATTTGAATGTCCCTATTGCCATCTTATTCTTTTATTTCCTAGTGACATTTTTAAATAGTTCCCAGACCTCCCTGTGAGCAGCAAATGCTCATAGATTTGGTTGCTCCTGTCCTTCCAAGGTCACTTAAACTTCAGCAGGCCCTGGAGAAAGAAGTCTGTGTTGTTCCCTCATGCTCTCTTTTCACGATTGTGTGTACTGGAGGCCATCACATAGTTTAATAGATCCCACCCCCATGGCTGAATGCCTTGGCATGATCCTCTTAAGTCCGGCCCCGTCAAGTACATCCTTGATCCACCAAGAGTAGTCCCTCCAAGAGGACTGTTTGGCCTTTCTGACAGTCTTATTGTAAGAGGTGAGGGCTGTCTTGTATGATTCCCAGTCACCCATACTTTTAGCTTGATTAAACAGCCATCTTGTTGCAGCTTTACATTGGTTCACCTCTTAGATACATCAAGGAAACATCCTTGGTGAGATAGCCACCCTTGTTGGACAATGTCGGTGAAAAAAGGAGAAGATGGCCTCTTGCACAATGTCAACAACCAGCTCTACATCCTGAACTGAATGTGTAACTCTTGGTACAACCCCCAGATTTGCCTTTCATGTCTTTCTGGTAGGATTGCCAATAGGTTCTCTTGGAGTTGTAAATTGCAAGCCCCGTAACTTCTACATTACCCACTTGAAATATGTATCTGTGGTCTGACAAACAGAACTCATCAGATACATGCCAACTAGTTAATCAGTCCCCTGCCTTGGCAGTCCCTAGCATCACGGCTATTACCTCCTGCCTATTATTCATTACAAAAGTAGGCTCATTGCTTGCCTTAAGAATATTAAGATCTATGCTAACCAAACATTCCACTAGACATTCTCCTTGTGGATTGATGTCTACGCTCCCACATATAAGGGATGTGTGTTGGTGCACTGGTGAATTGCAGAGGCAACACAATGATTTAGTTGGAATCGATCTTATGCCAATTTTTGTGTAACTAATATGTGGGCTAGTTCAATTACAAATCTAACAGGTGCAACTTTGCAGCCATGAATTACATCAGTCATACACAACAGTTATTACACATGTAAATGTTCACAAACACAACCTTCTTGCACCTCACACTGAACACAGTCAAACAACAAGTACAATATACGAAGGTGTATCCAAAAGTCCCAGGACAATGCTCATAACACGCAAGTCGCTTGTAGTTCACGAGTTTCCCGCTAGGGTGTGTTGTGGTGGTGTCTTGTGAGTGAGTGTGCCAAGTGGCGTGGTTGGATGTGGAAGAGTTTAATTGTTGCACGTGTCTTTATGTGTCTATTGCATCAGCCGTCTGCGATTTTCTGATATTGGTGGTATGGCGGAAGTTGACGAACAAAGGGCGTGCATCAAGTTCTGTGTCAGATTGGGTAAAACGGGAAGTGAAACTTTTTAAATGTTGAAACAGGCTTTTGGTGATTCGTGCATGAGCCGTAGCTGAACTTTTGAGTGGTTTGGACGTTTCAAGAATGGCAGAACTTCGACTGCTAATGATGATTGATCAGGTCAGCCAAGAACGGCAACAACCCCCTCAAAAATGGAACAGGTATAGGCGGCTGTCAACCAGGATCGTCGTCGTACCATACACGATCTCTGTGCAGAGGTTGGAATTGGTTATGGATCTTGTCAGCGAATTCTCACAGAACAGCTGAACATGCATCAGATTGCAGCGAAGTGTGTGCCGAGAGTGTTGACACACGATCAGAAAGACAGTCAAGTAGCGATATCTCAGGAACTGAAGGAAACTGTGATAAACAATCCCACACTCCTCTTGAACGTCATCACAGGCGATGAAAGCATCGTTTATGCTTACAACCCAGAGACAAAACTACAATCTTCGCAATGGAAGAGTTCTGGGTCTCCAAGACCCGAAAAAGAACGTATGCAAAAAAGCAAATTGAAGACGATGCTCATTTGTTTCTTTGACCAAGAGGGGATTGTACACCGGGAATTTGTCCCGCCTGGAATGACGGTCAATGCAGACTTCTACTGTGATGTTCTAAGAAGGTGACGTGAAAATGTGCGGCGCAAGAGGCCACAGAAATGGCAAAAACCAGAATCTCATTATCCACTACAACAATGCCCCAGCTCACAGGTCCTTTAAAGTTTCACAGTTTTTGGCCAAGAACAACATGACAGTGATCCCCCATCCCCCATACTCACCTGA
>Ga0123357_10009633_pt1 | contig 12206 bp, 9 predicted proteins | sample TergutEmb28metaG_FD_89873 | JGI IMG/M metagenome (GOLD analysis project Ga0123357, IMG submission 89873) | Embiratermes neotenicus P4 segment gut microbial communities from Petit-Saut dam, French Guiana - Emb289 P4 | ecosystem: Host-associated > Arthropoda: Insects > Digestive system > Gut ...
AAAAGTTATAAAATAAAATAAAAATACGTTGAATGTTTTATGTGTTGTTATGTTTTTTTTGTGGGGGGGGGGGGGGGGCACAAATTCACTTAGGCTACTTCAGATCAGAGCACACACACACATGTACATTATAATGTGGGTCTTTGTGTAGTGTTGTTTAGCTATATGTTATTCTTAATAGATACGTACTCCCGTAAGTTAAACATCTGGTTATGTTATGTTAGTTTGCTTGAGGCTAGTGTGTGTGTGTGTATATACTACTTAGACTAACCTTTCCACTTGATGGTAGGTTGCTTTAGGTTAGTATTTTTTGTTGTGTTCCCTAGCAAAGCAGTTGTCACAAGCATTATCATATACATAGCCTGCATCTAGTGGCTGTTTTTTGCTGCATTTCAGGTTACCATATTTCATACTGTAGTCAGAGAATGCCAGTTAGACGTTATATCTTCTAGAAATATTTTTTAATGTGTTGCAATATATGTTTGTAAATATTAACAAATTTATGTTTGAATATTATCATTCAGTGCCGGCAAAGAAGTAAAATGTCCTACATTTTGTGTTTTTCTCTCTCTCTCTCACTCTCTGAATAGTGGTATAACACCAGTTTCTGTCATATTGGCTGTGAACATTTCAGCTGAATACAAACAATACCTTGTTTGGGAGAAACACAAGTTGTTGAATTTCATTTTTGTCCAGCACTAAGCATGCTGTTCACAATGTGTCCACCTTGTGTATTTTCTTCTACATCTCCCTCGGCATAGAATATTTTTGTAGAACTTTTGCTCTAATTTTTTCAGTGGTGCATGCACTGAAAACCTGTGACATCCACATGTACGAGGGTCGTACCAAAAGTCATGAGCAACTTTTTTTGCATTCAAACCGGGAACAGCAGACGAAGGAGAGTACGGTGGTAGATGGAATCAGTTGTTGTGTTATCCCTGAGTGTCTTGTGACGTCAATAGCTTGCATCACTTGACCATTATCACTCCTAACAAAATGACTGACAACGATATATCGTTTCGCCAGTGTGCTGTCGTCGAATTTCTCGTTAAAGAGGAAATCCCTGCTGCAGAAGTTCACCAGAGACTTCAGCGTGTTTATGGAAGTGTGTGCATGGGTGAGAGCAGTGTTCACAGATGGGTGAAACATTTTAAAGATGGGAACATGAGCATCCAAGATCAGCCTCGGAGCGGTCGCCCTCGAACAGCCTCAACTGAATGCAACAAGGAGAGAGTGGTTGAGATCATTCAAGATGAGAGGCGTGTGACTGTGGACACAATAGCCCGAACCCTTGGAATAGGGCATAATGCAGTACAGGAGATGATTGAAAGCTTAGGCTATAGGAAAGTTTGTGCTCATTGGGTCCCCCCACTTATTGACTGAAGACCACAAAGGTCAGCGAAAAGCCATCACCTCAGAACTGCTGCAGAGATATCAGCATGAAGGCAATGATTTTTTGCTCCGTATTGTGACAGGTGACGAAAGCTGGTTTCACCATTTCGAGTCTGAAATGAAACAGCAGAGTATGGAATGGCACCATTTGCATTCTCCATCAGAAAAGAAGGCAAAGACAGTGCCATCAGCTGCAAAAGTGATGGGCACAGTCTTCTGGGATGCAGAGGGGTTGATTTTGGCCGAATTCCTGGAACCTGGGCAAACCATCACTGCTGCTCGTTATGTCCAGGCACTGCACAAATTCCGTTGTGCATTGCGCGATATACGTCTGGGACGAAACATCATCCTGCATGACAATGCCTGCCCCCACGCAGCTCACCTCACATCGGAAGCAATTGCAAGGATGGGGTGGGAAGTTCTTCCACACCCCTCCTATAGCCCTGATCTGGCACTCTCCGACTACCATCTTTTCAGATTTGTGAAGGATCAGCTGCGCGGACAACGTTATGAGACAATTCAGAAAGCAGTGTGTCAGTGTCTTCGGATGGCTGGAACGGAATTTTACAGAAGGGGAATTTTGAAACTTCCAGAACGCTGGGAGAAATGTATACAAAGAAGTGGCGATTATGTGGAAAAATAAAGAAAGGTCTTTAGATTAAGGTGGTGTATTTGGTTTGTCAATAATAAAGCATGTTGCTTTACAAAAAATTGTTGCTCATGACTTTCGGTATGACCCTCGTAATAAGAGGTGGCTAAGAAGTAAGTGCCAATTCCACCTGCTCAGTTCTCAGTGGCAAAATCACAACCACAGCATTCATGAACAACAGCGCACAAGGCCTTTAATCCTCTAGAATGGTACATGGCATAAGACCACTAGGTTTTCCTGAAAGATGTGGCTGATTTCCAAGCTAAAACACACGTCTCCAAATGGCAGAGGCCTAAAGTGCGATGTGGTGCAAATCAGAAATCTCGCAGCCCTAGACATGCTGAGTTCGTATTTCAGGAACATGATGAATGTACCTTTCTGTGTATTGGTTGCATATAACAACATTATCATCACAAATAAGACACCATTCTTACATGTCAAGAAATGTAAGTTGCTGCAGCTGCTTTTCTCCTGTGTAGACCATCTGTTTTAGGTGACAGAAACATCCAAAATTTATTCCCACTGTCCTGTGGCAGTTATAGTTGGTGGCCAGGTAGTTTACAGCATATTGTTAAGTCTCGGGCAGATTGGAGTCAAAGAGATTTTTTTGAAGGTGTCTATTGTATCAGTGACCTTACCTCAGCACATGGTGTGGTGTATGTTCAGTTTGTCTGAAATGGAATGTGGTGCCATCAAGCTTGTTACCCATTTGTGGCCTGTCTTCCTGTGTTTGATATTTGTGAAAACTGCAATATTAGGATGTGGTGTGAATATTTGGAAATTAAGAATTCAGTTTATGAGCCTTATTTTGAAAATTGATTCTTCTCTGTTACAGGATTATTCGTGCTTTCCTGATAGAAGAACAGAAGATTGTGGTGAAGGTGCTGAAAGCACAGCAGGCATCTGCAAAGTCAAAGAAAGCAGACAAATAAATGTAACTCTTCTGAAAAACTACAAGTCATAAAATAAATTGTGTCAGTGTCTTTTTGTATTTGATTTTCCTTGATTTTTGTTGCTATTGCACACAGTATGATATTCACTTTCTTCTTTCTAGTATATTTTTATACAATGTGACCAGTCTGTAATGGTGATTTGTGGTTCTACTGTGATGATAGACTTTTTATACTCCAGGGTGATGTAACAGTCTGCCACTATACAGAACGTGACAATGCACACATTCAGTAAAAAAAATAGTAGGCCTACTTAGTGTCACAACTCTTTGCTTTATGACTGTTTACTGCATGGGTTCTCAGACTTGCAATACTGTGAAAACTTACAAAGTGGTACATAACTTTACATTATCCTTTTCCCACATGCTTTAACTCGTTGAAGTTCCAAAGTTTAATAAGAGATGTATACAGCATATCTACCCTTGGTGTCTCAGAAGACTGTTAGTTCAAACCTTGCTAATGATGAGGATGACAGTTTTCATGTTGTTATATTTGTTGGAGCACATATGTTGTACAGAAACAGTGGACTGCATTATGTCACTGCACATTATACGTCGGTGAATCCCATCGTAGTACAGACATTAGTAATGCATGTGCTGTCTGGTTTTCATTTGTGTGTCACACATTAAAACCGTAAGTGTAGATGGGAAGGATTAGCTTGAGGCCTTCACTCTTGTAGGGTTAACAACACAAGTTTGGCAGTTAGTTACCGATATTTTACCACAGCCTGTTGGGTTCATCTTCAAGAGATGAGCAAAGGCCTGAACTAAATGTTGTCACAACTGCACAATTGACTTGGTTTGATAGCATATGCATTTTTTGTTCTGGGACTTCATCTTCAAAATGACCACTGTCATTCCATGTTCCACAATCAGCATTTTCTCTTTTTCACAGCAAGCACCAAAGAGCCTGTTTTCATGTATGTGGGATGTTCCTGGGGTGATTAATATTTTCAGCTCTTGAACTTAATTTTTTGTACTCAGTTTGTAATCACGTCTCGAAGCAGAGTCCTTGAGAAGTTGATAGCTATTCAGCAAGTCAAATTCCTGAGAGGAAAAAATGCAGGAAGAAATATGTTTTTGAAAAACCGTCAGCCCAGAAGAATGCAGTGTCCTCTTCATTAACTAGTAAAACATTCCGTTGTAATTGACCATAGGACAACTTCCAAACTCATAATTTTCTATGGTTAGACCAGGTAGGTAATTGTCAGTTTTTGCTGGTCTGTGTGGTATTTGTTAATAAATTGCTGTAACCTATAAATGACTATTGGTTTTTAAGTTTTTGTGCATTGTTTATTATAAAATTTAGGACAGAAAAAGATAAAATTATGAAATCAATGGTATTTTGTGCAAAAAAAATTTGCAACATGCCTTCACAATGCAGTAAATTTCCTTGCCTAAGTACCTGACAAATTTTTAAGTGTTATTGGTAGGTCATCTAAAGGTTAATTAGCTTGTGTCAACATTATCACTCCAGTTTCCTGTGATATATTTCAGCTTTAGTATTCTATGCACCACACTTTATTTAGGTGATTAAGAAACCATGTTCCAGCTGTGTAAAACAACCACCCTCAGGCTTCATATTTCAGAAGGAAATGAATTTCAGTGCATAGGATTTCCTTCTGTAATATGAAACCTGATAGTGGTATTGACACAATGAGGATGCCACACATTAAAATCATACAGTTGTTAGAGTGTTCACATGATACACTCCAGTTGATGTACAGCAAAAAAAAACAAGTGTGTTCTGCATCTATTTTTTAACATAACGTAGCAAACGTGTTATTTTTCATGTTATTTGACAACATTTATGGATAAATTGAACTTCTGTTGATACAGGGCTGAAGTATTTGTTGGCAAGTCATGTTGACTTTAACCTGCAGTATACAAAATTTTTGCCAAATTAAGAGCTTGAGGTATTCCCAGAATCCCTGACAGAGCTTGCCCATTCTGTACATACATTCGAGCAGATCTAGTCATATAGCTGTAACTAATATTCAAAAGGTCCTGTACATTTCTTTGCAGGAAATAAATCCCTTTGATTTTATCTTCACAAAGATGTGTGTATTTAATAAATTCGTAGTGGATAAGACTTGCGCAATGATGGTGAAATATGAATACAGAGTATTGGTGGAATGACAATTGAAGTTTAAACTTAGAGAAAGAGTGGTGGCCCTGCCTGCCTACCAAAAATTGATGGTCCTGCCTGAGATTGAACCTCAGCCTCTGAAGTGAGAGGCTGGTTACTGTCGCCACATCTTGACCTGCAATTAGTTTGCACACTATGAAGGTGTATGGCAGAGTGAAGGAATAATATTATGTATCCTTAACCACTTGATACAAAGTGAGTGGTTCGCTTTACCTCTGCTGTCTGTTGATAGGGGGCTGGGTGAAGTGTGGTTGCTGTAATGAGTACAGAATTCTCTTGTTCCAGCAAACTAGTAACTCAATCATTATCCTGACTGCAGTAAATGTCCTATTTCTTGATCTTGATCAGATGCATTATTATTATTACATTAATTTTAATATGCATCGTTCTGGGAACTAAAAATGAATTAAGGACTGGTTCTGTTCCGGCATTCTTAAAACAGGAAGTATGGTTTAAGTGGTATGACAATTTCTCTGTTGTGTTTCAAGGTTAAGGCCTCCCCTGTATTTTGTTGTGATCAGAAATTTGCAAAGAGAGTCTAGTTTCTTCAGGCATTAGGAAGAATGGAAAATTCATGCTCCACATTCATTAGAACTCTGCAAATGGTTGCATCATGGAAATAGGTTTAATACTTTTTGTTAATTTGTATTATGACCAACAAATGCACAATTATTTCACAAATTATCACACTCTACTTATTTTGACACTATCATGTCTTCCTCAATGAGCTTGTAATCAATACCTTATCAAGTTACAGAAGTATTTCAAATGCAGCTGTTGGTAATACAATTTACAATGAAGATGTTTCAATAGGTTTTATGCAAGTTCTTAATTGTAAATTGTATTACCAACCACTGCATTTGAAATACTTGTGTAACTGAGCAAGGTATTGATTACAAGCTCCCTGAGGATGACACTATAGTGTAGAAATGTAAAAGTGTGATAATTTGTGAAAAAATGGTGCATTTGTTGGTCATATTGCAAAGTAATAAACAAAGCATGGTACATGTATTAAAATAATAGCTTAATACTTGTATTCTTGTTGGGTAATAGCAAAGCATTTTGCTTGATTTATCTGAGTCATCTAAAGATGTGCCTTAAATAATTCTTTTATACATTTAAGGAATTTCTACAGTTATACCAATCTTAGCATTGGTGACATGAGTTTGTACGTATATCAGCTATATATATTGTAGTCCATTGCCTTCGATTAGTGCGCATTTATTTATTTCGTTTTTTATTTATATTACCTTCAATATGCTGGTTTCATATTATTGATAAGTCCAAAGTGACTGTGTAACTAAATGATTGAAAATAAATATATTGTAATGAAAAATAGAAAAAATCAGGAATCCATACATTGAGTAGTTGTGGATTGATTGATTGATTGGACTCAGGACACACACACTATTCATAATTTGTACATACAGGGAGTTGTATTTTGAAAGGTGATGATGACATATCTTTTCCTGTTTTGTCGTGGATTAAAGATTTTGTCACTTTTCACTGAATTTCAAATGATTCTTTTATGAGAGAGCCTTGATCAGAAGAGTGTAAAGAGACATGGTTCTGGAATGGAATTTTGGTAATGATAATGACGTCTCGGAATAAGACTGATGAAACTTGACATAAACATGTGTGATTGAGACATCACACTACCGTACAGCAATATGGAGCGACATTACTTTGTCTGAAAACTAGCAGTATGACTTAGGTCAAACCGTTTCACGTGGCAACAGCCAGCGCAATAATATCAGTTTGCCAGAAGACGGGGTACCCGCGTTTTAGTTCAGTGTGGACCAAATTAGTTTTAGACTTGCAGTGTGTTGTGTTTTCGTTCGGAAATCCGACACGTGTCACGTCATATAAAAACGTCCATTGTACATCAACTATTATAAGCTTGGCCAACTGACGGGAAGCGACGAGCAACAGTTCTTAGATTAAATAATAACCGTACTGGAAGCTGTTAGTTATTAGTTTCGATCTCGGTGTGTGGTCCATCATGAGCGTCTCAGCTCGTACATACAGGTGCTATTGGATGTGCATACTTGGACATACAGGGACTGAAGAAATTACATAACCACTTCCCAACTTTGGAGGTTAAAACGATGGACATACTCTTTGGCGACCTCAATTTTAGTTCATTCCGTCGTGCAGGAGTTCAGTGGTCCATTTTCATGGCGATCTCTGTTCTGTGCCCGTGGTTCAGTACATGGTTCTCTGTAGTTAAACGTGACGTCACAAGTTTTGTCTGAGGAGAAAATGGCTGGTGTGTGTAGTAATCGTGATTGGGGAGGAAAAGCAGGAATATTTTTAGGATTAGGTGTGTTCTTAGGTAAAGGAAACACAGGTGAGTATTAAGAATGTTTCCTTAGTTTTCAGTGTGATTGATTAATACTTGGAGAACGATTTGCATGCTTTGTCGTAAAGGTTTTCAGTATCAAGATTTCCATGTTTACGATTGACTCTCTTAAAGAAATTTGACTAGTTGTGAGTTTTCATTTCCAGTAGCCTTACTGCTCTTGCTTTTTGAAGCAGTGTAACATGCTAACAATATCCATGACGAAGAAGTATACTGAATGATGTTGGGTTAATGATTTAAGTATGAATTAAATGTTCGTGCCCAATAGGATAAGAGTTTTCTCTTGAACGTGTGCTACTACAGGTAGTGAAAACTTAAAAGTACTGCCTTTTACTTACTGTCAAATATGTATTATGCGATATCGTCTGTTTTAAGTTGCCTCATGTCCGAAACAGTTTCCAGTGTTTCTTAACTCTGACCTGATTTTGTGCGTTCTTTTGGTTCAAACGCGTTAACGATTTATAAATATCAACAAAATTCGGAAGTTTAAATCTGTATTGGGAGACATCGTATGACTTGCTGAAGTATTATGGAATTGATAGGATGTTGTATGTTGTAAGTTTTAGGTTTGCCTTCCATTCTCATGAGTGCAATTTGATACGTACATTTAGGTTAAGCAAAGTGGACGATCGGGGGTTCATATCCCGGCAGGGGCAAAAGATTTTTCTTTTCTCAAAAAGTCAGAACCATCCAGCCTTCCAGTCAGTGTGTACTGGGTGCTATGTATCTGGTGGTAAAGTGGCTGGGTTCTGATGCTGATCACTCACCTAAATCTAGTGCTGAGGTTATGAATGTGTGGAGCTATACCTCCACACCCTCTGTGGCTTGTGTAGGGAAGCCTTTACCACTCAGACATTTACACAGGACTGTGAATTGAAAGTTGCAGAACACGTTTATGGCAAGTTAACATTCATCTGTCTCCAAGAATCTGCCCATGAAATCACATGGAATGGATTATATGAACGATATAAATAAAATGTGGCCATTGTTCTCTAGTCATTGTTAACAGCTGTGCAAAAAGGCACACAGATTTTAGCAGTACCTTTGCTTCTGATGTTTGTAAATGTCCGAGGCACTTGTATATGCTGTGGGTATGTGAATATACATACTCATAGTTGCTGATATTGTAGTGTGCAGTAATGCTGCTTATGATGTCACAACCATTGAAACAAACAACTGTAGGTATTTCTGCACCACCCACCATTGGGTTCAGTACATATGTGCCATTATTCACAGTAAACTTGTAATACTGCATTACAGTTAGGTGAAACTAACTTTTATTTTAGTTGAGCCTGTAAAACTTGTGGAGCATGATCTGCCTTGTGAACTGCACAGTGAGGTATATTTTTCTTATTAAAATATAAAGAATTATGAGTCCTTGTGAAGTAACATAACCCAGTTCAGTACATACAGTTCAATAATTGAATATTCAACATACAGGGCTGGCCTGAGACATGTGGGTGCCCCAGACAGGTTAATAATATGGTGCTTCTTCATACTGATACTTTGAAACTTTGTTGGCCTGGGACAGGGCTGGCAAACCTTTTTGAGGGCAATTGCCCAAATTGTGGATGATTTTCGGAGAAATTCTTTCACATGTGGAAACCTAATTTTCCTAACACATTTCCAATTATTCCAATGAGTTTGTTGCCCAGGCAGCTACCCAGCTGGCCTACCCCTTAGTCCAGCCTGGCATCAAATCACGTATGTTGCTTATGTCTGAAAATTATTTATACAAGGGATTCTTCTTCAAATGACCCATTTACCCCATTTTCAAAATAAGAACCATAATAATGATTGCAATAACACATTAGTGGAAAGTAATGTGAAGGAAAAACTGGTGCTTATAGTAAGGCAGGGATGTCTTCACCAGGCTCAGTGAAAGCATTTGTTCATTTCAAACATGTTTGTACCCCATACAGGGCTCCACCATGTTATAGTTGAGAAACTGCTGAATATCCTTTTAAACAAATGTACTGGTTACATAAACTGGAAGAAATCATATAATTGCAGTGAAGATTAGTCTTGTGACTGTGCTGTAGAGTAGTGGTTATGAAATCTTTTTTATATCTGGAAGGTACAGAGCCATTCAAGGAGTCTCACAATTAATAATCATGAATCATACAGTAATTTGCAAATGAAAAGGAAACCTGATGAATTTGGAATTTGGTTTGTGGGGTCTACTGCAGTATAGGGCAGGTGAAAACACACCAAACACTTTTGACCTTAAAAGAAACATAACCATGAAATTGCTGCAATTTCTTGTGCTGTGGTAGCTGAATGTTCATAAATTTGGAGCGTCATAAATGAATGTGTCTGCATGCAGATTGAAAACCATATGCACTATATTTTTTAATTCAGTTATCACTACACCTACCATGGTATACTACTCACTAAGTTGCATTTCTGTGGTGTATAGTTGTTAATTCAGGGCCTTCTTGAATGAATAACTGTGTATGTTAATCCAGGCCACAGAGAGTACTATTTATCACCAAGCTACTCACCGTAGAATGAGCAACATAATTGCTGAATTGTGACCAGTGGTGCCTCCCATAGAAGGTAAAGTAAATGTCTTGTGAACACAGTTCAGGACAGAATCACACCATAAAGATAAGAAATAAATCCACTGAAAGTGTGGCATAGTTAGATATTTGGGGACAACCCTAAGAAACCAGAATTGCATTCATGAAGAAATTAAAAGCAGATTGAACTCAGGAAGTACATTCTACCATTCACTCCATAATCTTTTGTCTGCCTATTTTCTGTGCAAAATTATAAATATTAAAATGTGCAGAACTGTAAATTTGCCTGTTGTTTTGTATGGGTCTGAAACTAGGTCTTTCACATTGAGGGAAGGACATGGGCTGAGGGTGTTGGGAAAAAGGGGACTGAGGACAATATTTGGGTCTCGGAGATACAATTGATTTGTCAGGACAATGAAGGACATTGCAAGTTGTGGAGCTTCATGATTTTTACTCCTCAACAAACGTTAACTAGTCGATGAAATCAAGAAGAATGGGGTGGGCAGGGCATGTGGCACGTACAAGGAGAGGGTCACACAGGCTTTTGGTGGGAAAATGTGGGAGAAAGATACTACTTGGAAGACCTAGGCATTGATCAGGTGATAATATTAAAACAGATTTAAAGAAATTGGTTAGGAGTGCATAGACTGGATTGATCTGGCACAGGACAGTCAGGTGGTGGGCTGTTGTGAACATGATAATGAATACTCAGGTTCTATAAAGTGCAGGTAATTTCTTGACAAGGTGGAGTTAATAGTTTATGCAGCATCATAAAAATCAAAGAAATGGTTGTGTTCCTTCATATGGTATTGCAATGTAATATCTGGCAATTCTGCATATATTTTATATGTACTTTCTTTGAAGCCATTATGGTGACTTGCATCAAGCACGAAGGAGTTACTTGCCAGGCAAGAACAGGGATTTTTCATTGGCATCGTGGCTATGATGGCTCGGGGGCCCAGTTTTCTTGTATTGTTGTAATGCACCCAACAGTTTACAAGTGAGGCAAGTTCCAGGGAATTTATGAATGGTCCTAGAGAGTTCTTTGATAGGAGCCATCCCGTTGTGTTGTAGTACTAACTAAAATGTTCAGTCAAAAACTCTACAATACATACATAGAACAGAACGACTATACTGTGTGTGACACTTGCTATAAATAAGGACCCTCCCCCATACCCCGAAAAGATGGCATTATGATGTGCATATGACAACATCCAATTTTAAGGAACAGAAGAACATATCAAAGTGTTAAAAGTGTTTTAAATTCTCATATTTATAAAACTATACTTCTAATTGGTAAGTGCATCGGTCTTTCAAGATGCATACATGCTGAGTGTTGAAGTTTTTAAGATTTTAAATTTTAACTGATAACCTACATTGGTAGGTTCATATATAATTTCAGAAAATGCATTAGTTAAGATATTAAATATTGAGCAGTTTGTTAATCTAAATGTCTGAAATTCTACACAGCAAATGTAAAAAGTGTGGGATCCCATACTGTAAGGACTGAACATGTCGTGTCCATGTACTGAAATGTCTGCCTAATGATGGTTGCCTGTAACCAAAGCATGTAGCAACTGCACATTATTGAATATATTGTTGTGTTTTTGCTTGAACGACATTTTAGTTATTATTAGAGAGTTCTGTCAGCATTGTAGTTATCTACATGCTTGATGACCGGATTTCAGTTCCAGTGTGTATGGAGATTTTTCTCTTAGCCACCATTTCCACATGAACTCTTAGGTCAAACCACCCTATCAGGGATACCGGGGGCTCTTTCCTGCAGGGTGGCCGAAGCGTGAACCTGACCTTCCACTCATCTGCTAGATGAATGATGCGTGGTGCTCCATCTCCTCTTCCCCAATATGGCGTAGTTAAGTACAGATAATTGTACTGTATAACCTGTGATGAGAATGTTACGAAGTAGCCTATTCGGTACTGGATTTCAGCGGTGTTGCTGTTTGCGGTCATATCAGCGTTTCTTTGAAAACAGATTTTTCTTTTCTTCAAAGCGTCCCTACTGGCGCTGGGGTGACCAAGCCTTCCATGCGGCCGGAATCGGGGGGGGGGGGGGGGCAAACCACCCGGGGGGGGGGGCGGACCCCTCACCACCATTTGCCCGGGGGGCGCGGTTTCCCAAACCGGGTGGGCCCGGCGAAAGCTTCCCCACCTTTTTTCTTGGC
>Ga0123357_10009635_pt1 | contig 12205 bp, 3 predicted proteins | sample TergutEmb28metaG_FD_89873 | JGI IMG/M metagenome (GOLD analysis project Ga0123357, IMG submission 89873) | Embiratermes neotenicus P4 segment gut microbial communities from Petit-Saut dam, French Guiana - Emb289 P4 | ecosystem: Host-associated > Arthropoda: Insects > Digestive system > Gut ...
CAACACCTCGTTTGCAAATACGAACTGAATTGTGAATACTATAATATAATTTTAGCAAGGAACAAAGCTCCCTGATGATGATCTGACAAGACCGAAACATGTCGGAGTGTTTTAAAGCGTTTTAAAGTGTTTTATGTGAAATTATATGTGTATTCGTTGGTTGATAAATTGAAGTGATTTTACGAAGATGCACAGTGCTACAATAAGATTTATATCAGTTTCCCTTTAATTTATTTAATATTACAGCAAGCACAAATAAATGTTTAGATAACATAATGATCAATCGATTTTTCATTGCTCCCTCCGACTTTCCTTTGTAGAAATTGTTGTCATTGGAAATATGCGTACAGAGTTTTATAAGCCCCGCTTTTTGAGCTCGGTTTATCAGGCTACATATAAGAAGTATATAAAGCCACTTTCATCTTATTCTATTTTAAATCTGTTCCTGTGATACGGACGAGAAACTGATAGGTTATCAGACATTACGGTGACATTCATAGAGGGAAGTGGTAATGACAAGAAACATACGCAGTGCGGCTTGTCACTTGTTTCTAAATCAATATTGTTGTGGCCCACAGCGTTATTGTGTACACAGGATGCCGCGTTGTGCTGCTGGCACTGTTTGATGTATTCCATTAGTTGGGAAAAAAGTTCAGTACATCGATCTGGGGCTGTATGATAGTGTGTAAGCCTGACAAACACACAGAAGACATTAGCTACGCTTCACCGGCTGCAAATCCTCGTCCACTGGGTACAGTCCCTACCGACAGCCGTGATGAAGAACCACGTACTCTAACGGTTCTTAAGTAAGGCATACGGGTGAGGGGGAGGAGTAGTTGACAAAATCTGTAAATGTTATGCACCATAGATTGTTGGGCACAAGGAAGTCCTTACATGGACGACAATCGTTGAGGATTTTATGTTTATGGTTCCGTGCATCGCTGATCTATATAATAATTGTCTAACGTGATGCAACACAAAGCAGTCTGTTTATTATTCTGCAAGTTCACTCTACATGTTTCGGGTGTCAACCACACCCATCATCAAGAGTACGTAAAACTGTAACTACAGTCTCCGGTACTGGTGCAGCTACCTCCCTCCAACGTGGCCAAGCTTGGCCGCGTTGGAAGGAGTTAGCTGCACAAAAAAATATGACCAGTACCGGAGGCTGTAGTTACAGTTTTACGTACTCCTGATGATGGGTGTGGTTGACACCCGAAACATGTAGAGTGAACTTGCAGAATAATAAACAGACTGCTTTGTGTTGCATCTCGTTGGACAATTATTAATATATATCATTGAGGTTATTCTATTTACGCGCAGGTAGAGGTGTCACTCCCAACATGTAGACAGACGGGAAGAAGAACAGTACCAGCCATATAGGATAATAGACCTAGGTGCTTGACATTAGGCCTAAGAGTGAATCTAAGGAAACTTGGGAAAGAGTATCGTGAGACCGATGTGGGTGTTCAGTTCGTATGCGCTTTATTTAACTCTTTAATGCCGACCTCGTTGCATTGTACGGACCTTTAATTCTTTACATACGGCCGGCCTCGGGGCTCCCTACGGTCTTCGGTGATTTAAGGTGCCATAATTTTAAAATTCCTTCGTCGTGGGCAGCAGTTGGAGTTTAAACCGCTGCGTCAGTTCCTCGACATATGCGGGATTTAAATCGGCCCCATTATTGCTGGTATCACCTTTCTTTTACATTCCACATGCGCTGTATTTCTATTGTTAGCTATTTATATTATTATTATTATTATTATGTTGCATAAAATTTCCTTGTTGTACTTGACGACACAGGGTGACCTGCATCGAGTATGCTGTAGAATTGCATGTTTGGTTAGTCGGTTAAAATCCAAAGTAGTTCAGTTGAACAGTGCCTACGCTGTAGGCTCGGTGACCGAGCTTCAACTATCGGCGACCGACAGTTGTGGTTTGGTGTCTTTATTTTAGTTTTCCTGTTTTAACATTTTTCAACTTCCAGTCTCCTGAAATGGGCTGTGTACCCATTACTGTAATGATGCTAAGGAAAGGAACATATTTTACTTAACAAACATCTCTGCAGCAGTATGTTGACGAGTACGTTATATATTTGGTGAATACATGCAACATAAAGGGTCCCAGTCAATGTGAGCAAGTTAGTACTAAGGGCAGTTTCGTACATCAAAGCACTGTTTTGTGTTGATGGCAGATGGTGGGAAAGCGATGAACTGGTGGAAAAGAGACAGGTTTTGGCTGTCGTAACAGTTGAAAGGTAGTGAGGGAACGTCACCGCAGAACGATAGTTTTTTTTTTCTAACGCACTGTTTCGTGTGAGTTCAAGGTGATGGAATGATGATAAGTTTGTAGAAAGGAGACGGCCGGTTTTTATTGCACGGTACTTCTGAGCGAGAAAAGGGGCAGAGCGCCTTGGGAATTCTATTTCACGTTCGATTTGCTGTTATTGTGGTGTTTAACGCGGAATTGCTCTGTGTATACTCCGTTTCTTCGTGGGAAACACCTAGTGACTTACTGCCGTTTCCTGGGTATCCATTATAGGATCGATTGTTCGTGAGTAGGTGTACTTTTGTCTTGTTTCAACTGTCTGGCCGCGAGGCAAATGCGATGGGAACAAAGTTTATTGTAACCCAACACTGTGGAAGTGAGATGTACAAATCTGTGATTGAAAAAACGGTTATTGTATTCAGGACTTTGGAATAGTGTTAGGCGAGGGGCAAACAACACTGTCGCCACGTTCGAAATGTTGTAACCATAGTGAGGGTTATAACAGTGACGTATGGCAAGCGCTGTTACTGAAGTAACTATAATAACGTAGACAGAGCGCAATGATAAATTGGAGGATAGAGATTGTGCGAGGCAGTGACTGTCACTAGCATCGTCATGTCTGTCTGTCTGTCTGTCTGTCCAAATAAAAAAAAAACATACAAACGCTGGGCGTATTTTTATGAAACATTATGGTGATGGTTTGCACTAAAATCCGTAGAGAAAATGTTTGGTTGAAGTAGGGTAAAAATAACGATGGATGTTTGAAACGGACGCCTTCTGGCTTTTATAATCTAGCACCATGATTGGCCATTATAACTAAGGTACTTCCTGATGCCCAGTAATCGTGTTTTCTGTGACTTAAGAGCTGAGGCTGAAGAAACAGTTAAACAATGAACATTGAACATGATAGATTTTAAATGTTGGGTGTCGACGTTGAAGGGAGATCGACTGCTGTCTTCCCCATACGACATCTGGATGATGACGGTTCGTACCTCTGTTGCTAAGATACGTGCAAATCTTTTAGCGTGTGTTAAAATATGGCGCTCGTTGTTTCTGTGGAAACTATTACGAATTTAACGTCTATGGAAAATAACGGAGTGATTTTTTTTTATTTATGTTTTGTAGGATCCCACAAAAACATAAATAACGGGACATAATGTATATTACGTTCTTAACTACCTTTTTAAATTTGATGTTTGTGTGACCGTGCATCACAGATACACTGCTATAAACAGCCAACTAGATGCAACAATAACAAATTTTATTGATAATTACAATCAGCTCAACATGCCTGCAGGCAGCATCGCCGGTGCATTATACCACAAGCTGTAAACACAGTCTAGCGCTCCTGAGGATGAGCGAAATTATCGCCCGAAATATGTTGAGCTGATTGTAATTATCAATAAAATTTGTTATTGTTGTATCTAGTTTGCTGTTTATAACATTGTGTCTTTTTAAATGTTGTGTTTGTGGGCTGATGATGGCATACTTCGACTGAAACTTGTGTTTGTCGTATGAAGCACAGATGTGTGGGGCTGAAACATATGTTTGTTTTTAATATTTAAACACGGCGGGATGAATTCTGCTAAGTGAAATATTGAATTACTGCTTACAATAGTGATAGTTCTCAAAATCACGACACCTAATGATAATGAAACATAACTAGTTTTAAATTTGTAAATATTTTTAAACCCCGTCTTATTTCGCCTCCCAGATATACCAACGACGTACAGTTGGCTGGAATTGCTATTTGAGAATGAAATAGCGAGGCAGTAAGACCAAAGGAACCGTTAACAAATTTCTTACCATATCTGAACACAGCTGTCAAAGTTAACGTGCCGAACTATAGTTACATTTTTAGCAGTAAAATTAATGTATCTGTTTGGACATTAAATGAGGAATTATAGTGGTTCAGTCGCGCTTTTGTCACTAAAATTGTTTTATTTAATGGTCTTACTAAACTTTTTATCTCTCTAAACGTACTTACTTTAAATGGAAATAAAACATCAAATTCTGAATGACAAATGAAAAACTTTTCATAAAGCAGAAAATGTTAGTTTTGACATAAGGCATAAAACGCTGTAATTAATTGGTTTATTGTCAGCATTTATGTATAGACGGATAAAGTGAAGAATGTACGTGTGATTTTAAGCGTTAATTTGTATACAGTACGGAGACCTGTTACTGTAAATGTGTACTTCGGGAATGGTGCGCAATAATCACAGTTGAAGGAAGATTCGAGGTAATTTGTACAACCAGGCTCTAGAACCATCCCTTACGAATTGGTTTCGGTAGGTCTTGTTAAAGTTATGCTCACCTCGAGGCTCGGGAACAAAATAAACTCAAAGTATGCCTTTTGTGGGAAGTTTTATTGAGTCAGGCACTGCTCAAGCTTCCGTTTCATTGTTCATTCTCCTCTCTGACACCTGCTCAACTCCTTATCATAGAGCGAATTGCCTACAACACCGACTTCTGTTTTATCGAGTAATGCTTAATACGTCAATTTAAGTCCTTTTGCAGAAGCAATAAGTTTGGTTAGTATCCGGTAAATACATTTATGAAGTGTCCTTAGGAGCGTTATTTAACCAGGACGATGTCGACGTTGTTTGAAACCGCTTGTTTCAACAGCATCATGGCAGTGCCTGCCCAAACACTGACAGACACAAATATACATGTCACACATTTTTAGGCGAGTTAGCAAAATTGCAGAAAGTGACTGCTAGCTCGTCATGTCTTGTCTGTCCGCATGGAACAATTTCGTTCCCACTGGACGGATTTTATGAAATTCGATATTTGAATATTTTTATATACATGGGTCCGTGCATCGTGAATCGAATTTAACAATTTTCCAACTAGATGCGACTTATTCAGTTTATTACATTACTGTAGTCAGCTCTACATGTTTCGGGTGTTGACACCCATCATCAGGAGCTCGTAGAACTGTAAATACAGCTTCTAGTATTGATTAACCGGGTCTACTACCATCCGCTTTCGTTGTTAAGTTGTAACTGATTCATGTGTATCGTACGGTAGGTATTCATTTGTTATGCATAACAAATTAATATCTACCGTACGATACACATGAATCAGTTCCATCTCAACAACGAAAGCGGATGGTAGTAGATCCGGTTAATCAATACCAGAAGCTGTATTTACAGTTCTACGAGCTCCTGATGATGGGTGTCAACACCCGAAACATGTAGAGCTGCCTACAGTAATGTAATGAACTGAATAAGTCGCATCTACAGGGTGGTTGGGAAGTAAGTAGGCATTAAATAATTGCTATAAATTTTGTAATATTAAAGCAATCATAATGAAAATAATGTGTATATGTACGTCACGAAATAGGATTTTATAATTCGTGCGTCGATGGTGTGGGCAGTGGCCGAGAGAGGCAGCACGCGCAATAATAACAAAGATAGCTGGCCGCTTGACTGTTAAGGAACGAGCGCCGGGACGACGAGGATCACACGAATGGCCTGCAAGAAGTCCAGATCTCACGCCCTGTGACTTTTTCTTGTGGGGCTGGGCTAAGGAGGAGGTGTAGCAGGCAAAATCTCACACGTTGGAACAATTGGAGGACCGGATTCGGAAGATTATCACCAACGTCCCACATAACTTCCTGCAGAAGACTAGTGGATTCCATCCCCGGTCGTTTGAGGAAGCTGGTGGATGCTGCCGGTGCATACGTTGAATTCTAACTTAAGCATCAATATGCCCATTTAAAAAGGTACATGTAAAAATTATTTTATTTATCTTTGCTTTGGAAATATAGAAGTTATGGCCATTTCTCAATGCCTACTTACTTCCCAATCACCCTGTAGTTGGAAAATTGTTAAATTTGAAAATTTTTCGAAAATGTGTCGTGAAAATTCAAGCGTCATTCAAATATGACGAGCACGACAGGTACTTTACATGAAGATCTTTGTGGTATAATATCTCGCCGAGTTCGTCGTAGAATTGCAAATGTGTGAGACAAAACTTGTAGAGAAAATCAAAACACATTTTATAGTCAATAATTTTTTTTTCTTTCGAAAATCATGCCGTTTATGAGATAATGTGGAAAAATACTGTACAGCCGGACATGCCACAGATGGCAGTATGGCACATGGGCATTTCACGCTAAGTGCCTAAGGCTACAAACACACACTCAGAATGTGTAATACTAGTTGCTTTTCTACTACAACAATTGTTATACGAAAGCCACTCAGTATTAAGTTATACATACATGGTCTTTCTTGGTTGTATTATGCTAGATTTTTAATTACTGTTGTTAGTTCTGTCCAACCCATAGTCGGTTGTCGGCTACTGCCTGCTCAGTGTCTTGGCAGTTACTCCGCCTACCTGGAGGTCGTCTCCTCTAACCGCAGTTCTAAATACCGTCATTTCACGGTGTGTACTTAACAAAGACATTTATTTACTCAACCTTCACTTTAACAGAATATGAGGAGAGATGCTAGAGAGAGAGGCTTATCTTCAGCGGTTTGATTTGAAGACCCACTCATAAAGGAGAGGATAATATGAAAATTGAGCATACTTGAGAGCGTGGACTGATTCTTACGACTCACGATAGGGACAAGTGACGGTCTGTTGTTAATAACTAAGCCCCTGAGAGGCAAAGTGTTGTAGTAAGTCACATTTTCATCGTCCAGAGAATTTACAGAATTTTGCCTGTCAAAGTAATGGGATTATCACTGACCTACCTTGATATACTCTGTGCTCTGAGGGGTAAATTAGTGACTGTAACTACCGCCATTTTGCCAGTTCTTAGATCTCAGTGTTATGACAACGTGTAACCAATTGCCTTATTTTTCTTGAAAGACTGACTTTCAACAAATTTCTTCCCAGCGGCTTCAGGTTTCAGAATAAAGTCTTTGTGTAGAAACTATCAAGGAAAGTATTTTGGAGTAAAACAAGTTCGTTTTAGTATTCTAATGTTTATGCAACGATAGTTTATTTACTCCATTAATCCGAAAACTATTTTAAGTACTCCGCAGAACGCCGGCAGTATTTTCGCTATGGGTGCATCATTTCGACAAGTTGTCAAAGAACTGAATACGAATGCAAGCGAAGCTAATTGAATTTTCGTGTCAACTAATTCAAAAGTCTTTACAGACATGATTAAATCCTATGGAAATTATTGATTAGTGGCTTTCTAGAAACGTGGGAATTACTTGTTCACAGCGCTGCAAGGATTTGAAATGTTGGTTTACTCGCTGGAGAAAACAAACAGCTGTTTGAATGTTTGGGTATTTTTGTGTCTTCTCACACCGGGGCATTTAATGTGGAAATCCTGAAACAGTTGTTCATAACATTTATCTCAAAAGTTCTCTTCTGTTTATGATTTAATCAAGACCGTGTCAGTATCTCATAATAACTACTAACTAACTAACTAACTAAATAACTCCATGGAGCAGAATCCTTCCTGAGAAGTTAACAGGTATGCTCAGCCAGTCAACAATTTCTCCGCATTTAGTTGAACCCGAAGGTTCATTACCGCATTCACAAGAGCCCTCCACTTATCCCTATCCTGAGGCAGATCAATTCAGCCCATGCCTCTCCATCCCACTTCTTGAAGATCCATTCTAATATTATTATCCAATCTACGTCTATGTCTTCCAGGTGGTCTCTTTTCCTCTATCTCCCCACCAAAATTCTGTATGCACCTCTTCTTTCTGTCATAAGTGAGACATGTTCCGCCCATCTCATTCTTCTTGATTTGACGACCCGAATAATATTTAGTGAGGGCTACAAATATCATACGGTGTATATCGAATTATAGGATTATTTGTGACTAATAAATTGGATAGAATGTGAAGGGAAGCGATCGTGGTCCATTTTGGGGAACTGTTACAACATTTACCTGAAGTAACTGAGCAAAACTACGCATAAACATAGGATAGCCGATATTCTGGCAGATGTTTTAACATCATTTACCGGCATAGAAACCAGAAATATGACATTTTGGTGAAACAGATGAATATGAAAGTAGTATTTCGTTAGAACCTGAAGTGCTTGTAGTTCGTAGTTGTTAAGTGTATTCCACACTGAGAGTACCTTGTGTTTATCATTATGAAACCTTTGAGGACGGTAATGTCAGAGTACTCATTGTGTTTAATTAAGCACCACACTAATTAAGCAAATAGACGAGTGGATGTCTAGCCGCATGCATTTTTAATTTGGCTGTAGATGGAGGTGATAAGTCAGCATCATGCTCCGGTCGCATTACCCCCGGCACGGGGTAGGCACCGGAGTCTGTAAGCTCTGAAGAAGAAAGAAATTTGTTGCTCTTACCGCGAATCATCCTCGAATATTAGGATCTTCTGGGTCGTAACCAAAACCACTTCGAAATTTGATGTGTGGTTGACCGTGCATCATAGTTCAATGTGGAATAAGAAACCAGCTAGATGTCACTTAGTATGATATTTATTTCTCCTTTATAAGTTGCTCTTTATGAGTTGCTCAACATGTTTCGGGTCACCTTGTGCCCATCTTCAGGAGCTGACGACTTAGTGGTATTTTTTCACGTGTGGTGTAGTGCCGTGGCTGTGTAGGCAGTCAGATCAGGTTGGCTGGTTGTGTGTCCATTGGGAATTACGTAGCACAACTACGTTGTGCTACGTGCTGAAGATGGGAAGTACGTAGCACAACGTAGTTGTGCTACGTACTTCCCAATGGACACACAACCAGCCAACCTGATCTGACTGCCTACACAGCCACGGCACTACACCACACTTGAAAAAATACCACTAAGTCATCAGGTCCTGAAGATGGGCACAAGGTGGCACGAAACATGTTGAGCAACTCATAAAGAGCAACTCATAAAGGAGAAATAAATATAATACTAAGTGACATCCACTTCGAAATCTTTGCTTTCCTGACTGAAATTTCAGTAAGGGTTTCTGAAATCAAATACAGCCATGTCCAGACAAGAGAACAGGGCGGAACCTAGTGACGTTCGGATAAGCAGGTATTCGTAAAGTCCTTTTCGTGTTGCTAATACGGCTACAGACGTCTGAAATTACATTAAAAGTATTTATATCCCAGCAGCATTTGTGGTAACTTTATATTATTGAGCAAAATCACGAATATATATAATGAAATTTTTATGCAAACTATAAAGGCTTTCTTAATTCAAAGTGGTACTGTGGCTGTTTTATTAACTAAAACTTTCTGATTTATAAAACTTTGTGATGCCCTAAGCGTAGTTAGATCTGTGGTTAATTTGGGCTCAGTAAATTTGTTTGGGACATAAGAAATAGATTAGGCATAACCGAATTTGACTAAAACTTTTGAAGCTAAAAGGAAATATGACTGAGTAAAACTTAAGCTGGTTATTATTGAAATGGGGGCCCAGATAATTCAGCCTTTATAGCGACTCGTTACGGGCTGGCCGGGCCGGGGTTTGGACCTCGGTGGGGCAAGAGAATTTCTCTTCTCCGTTCCCTTCAACAGCGTCCGTGGGGTCCACACAGTCTCCTCTAAAATTGGTACCGGAGTTCTTTCACGGGGATAAACCCGCCGGGGCGTGATATTGACCCCCCCACCCCCTCCCCCCACATCGAGGGCCGAGGTTAAGGATGAGTGCAACTTTACCTCTAACCCCCTCTGTTCCATCGTGGCATGTTAGGTGACCTGTATTACGGAAAACGATGCAAGGATGGGTGACACTTGGTACCTTTTGTTTACGTTTCTCTTGTTCTGTATATTAGTCGATTACATTCAGGACACCAAAGCCATCATAACATTCATTTTGAAAACGGAAACATGTATTTATTCATCAATCTTTACATCTGATTTGACAGGGAGTAAGCGTCGAACTCAGTCGTTTTAGCCGGTATTGTGACGTAAATTTTGGGTAACCATTGAGAAAACGCGTACGGCTTTGTTGTCACGCTCACAGACTCGGTGGGAGTTGTAAGTGTAAGTAAAAGAACTTGGTCCTTCACATCTGTCTCTGTTGCCTTGTAGACTCTACGTGTGCTCGTGCATTTGGACCCGGCAGCAAGGCTGTTATACTAGGCGACAGTAGCAGCAGGAACCCGCAAGTGCAATATTCAGGTACTTAGAGAAACTCCCACAAGACTCATTTTTAAGGTAAAGACCTGCAATATACGTAGCCCATAAAAAGGAACATTTTCGTTTCTTTCCTTTTTGTGCTTTCCATGAGAAAAGACATTAAAGTGAAAGCATAATGGTAGGGCAGTTTCATTCTGCCCTTGTGTTTGTAAGTACAGCCCCAAATTACTAAAAAGATTTAAGTTTTGTTTGGTAGGTACCAGATCGAAAATCAGGACTATTTTAGGCAGTATACATATTTGTGATGTCTAAAATGTGCTACATGTTTCGGCCATTCATTGTAAGCCATCATAAGGCACAGGTATCAAAACGTATACAAGAGGAAAACCGTTAATATTTATCATGAAGTAACATTACAGTTTGAAACATGGTTTGAGATTTTAGTCGTAAAATGTTTTAGTTTTTTTTTTTAGTTTTTAGCCAGACGAAGTTAAAATTAACTATATTAAAATTAATGTACAAAAATCTCGCGGTAGCTTTGTGTTGTACCACCTGCTGTGTAAAAGGGAAGTTCTGGATCAGTAACTCCTTCTTGACTGGTTTTAATACCGTAATCTCATTAACGAGGACTAGAATAAAAATACCGTTCTAAAAATGGGTATAGATTTGAATATGGAACTAGTGATTAGGCCGGTGTCTTGTCAATCGTGCATTCCTGGTGCGACTTTTACAGTTTTCTCTGGTATTGTAAGTATGCTGCTTCATGTACCACGTATGTTGATCAGAGGTACGAGCACTGGTCTTGTTCGATGAAGGACCTGCATCCAGATTTGAATGGTCGTTACGAGTACAGGTATGGAATAGACAATGGGGACCGCGAACAAAGGACAGTCCTCCAGCCTGGGGGTTGGATGAAGGGATAAACATTTTTTATTGTAAAATGCAATATGTTACAGATATTTTGCGCAGGACCTCGGACTTGGTTGGCGAATTCTTGTGCACTTGGAGATAAACGCATGTTGCAGAAAATATGGCACAATTCTGACAAGCCTCATCACTGTCAGCTACTCAAAAAACGATTCTTCCGCAGGGGGTTGTTTATAGTAGGGCACCGAAAGGCAGGACTTCTACACTTTAGGCCTTACAAATTGTATATACTTACTAACAAATAGCCGAAGGGCATGAATGTTTGTCACACACTATTTGTATCCCTGAAAATAAATAGCGGCAACAGTCGGATCATGATGTTTTAAACCAAGAATGCAGTTGTGCTTTTAAAAATGAATATTCCGACATCAGTAAATTGTATGGAATGGCAGCTGCGAGTAAAAAGTCTTCTTAACAATTTGGTGTGGTGGTGTTTACAGGCATTATTAGCTTGGAAACTGATTAAGAAGGATCCATTTTTTTTTTTCGTGTAATGCATTTACTTCCGGCAGAATTAATGAATCCTGGTCGGCCTCATGATGCTAATGGATGTAGTTAATATCGGTTCACTATTGTGTCAAGGATCATATTCACAGTGAACGACCGAAAGGGCTTCGGCGGAGCATCTGAATGACCACCTAACTCGTCAATCCATGAAGCCCAACCAACAGAAAGTTCATTTTCGTTTATACAGTTCATTCACCAACAAATGCACTCTTTATTAAACCTGACAAAGTTTTAAAATTTACATTAAAAATCACTTTGACTTGCTCCTACACGTTTCGGTCTACGACCATCATCAGGGAACTTTCATTAGAGCCTAGCTAAAGTTATATTTAGGTTAAAATTCGGTAAAAAAAAAAACTGCGTCGTTGTATGTTATGCGGTGGTGTGGCAGCGTGGTGCCACAGCACCGCATAACATACAACGGCGTCTTTTTTTTATGTTTTTTTGACCGTGCATCTCAGTATAATCTTAGTAATTAACCAAC
>Ga0123357_10009636_pt1 | contig 12205 bp, 5 predicted proteins | sample TergutEmb28metaG_FD_89873 | JGI IMG/M metagenome (GOLD analysis project Ga0123357, IMG submission 89873) | Embiratermes neotenicus P4 segment gut microbial communities from Petit-Saut dam, French Guiana - Emb289 P4 | ecosystem: Host-associated > Arthropoda: Insects > Digestive system > Gut ...
CGAAGGCGTACCCGTCCGCGGCTACTTCCTGTGGAGTCTGATGGATAACTTCGAGTGGGCCGACGGCTACGCCTATCGCTTCGGAATTCACTACGTGGACTTCGCCACGCAGAAGCGCACGCCCAAGCTCAGCGCGCATTTTTACAAAGAGGTCATCGCCCGCAACGGCCTGGCCTGATAGGTCTGGCCGGAAGTTCGACATCGGTAGGTCGGGCCTTCAGGCCCGACACCTCTGATGTGTCAACGATCTGGGCTTAGATGTATCCTCTCGAATTGTCATTCCGAGTGAAACGAGGAACCTGCTTTTTCTCACCGCGCCGTAGATATCTGTGGCAGCCGGGAAAAAACAGGTCCCTCACTCCGTTCGGGATGACAATTCAAAAGTGAACAGCTACTCGGACACTGCTTTAGCCTTCCCTAATTCGCCCTCATCTGACGGATGGTCTCAGGTCAACCTTCTTGGTCGTGATCGTCAACTTTGCCGGAGTCACGCCGCCATCTGTACTGGCTTCGATCTGAATCTCGCCTGCGGTCTTGGTCGATTGCAACAGCACCTGCGCCAGACCGTTAAAGAGAGAGCGCTTCGGCTCGTGGTCGCTCTCCAGACAGTTGGGATCGCCGTTGCCTACGCCGATCAGCGCGCCCGCGCCCGTGACCTTGAAGTTGACGAGGTTCGACGCCCTCGGCACCGCGCGCCCTTCCTTGTCGAGCACGTCGATGGTAATGACAGCAACGTCCTCGCCGTCGGCGTCGATACTCGCGCGGTCGGCGGCCAGCCGCAGCGAGACCGCCGGGCCGGTCGTCTCGCGCCGCTCCGAAAGCACCAGCTTGCCGTCCTTCCAGCCCTTGGCTTCGATAGCGCCCGGCTCGTAGCGCGCCTTCCACTCCAGATGACTCCACCTGGGAACGCTCTGCTTGCCCAGACTCTTGCCGTTGACCAGCAGCTCCACCTCGTCCAGGTTCGAGTACACCCACACCGGAATCTCGACGCCCTCGCGGCCCTCCCAGTTCCAGTGCGGGAACAGGTGCAGCACCGGCTCCTTTCCCCACCATGTCTTGAAGTAGTAGAAGACATCCTTGGGGAAGCCGCACATGTCGGTGATGCCGAACTGCGAATTGATCGACGGCCATCCATAGGGAGTCGGCTCGCCGCGATAGTCGAAGCCCGTCCACGCGAATCCGCCTGCCAGCCACTCGCGCTCGGCGTAGAACTTCCACCACGTCTCGTTGGTGTAGCCCCACGGAACCGCATTGACGTCATAGGCGCTGAGGATATTGCGGGATGCGTCGGTGAAGTACACGCCGCGCGTGCCGGTGTAGCCGGAGGTCTCCGAGCCATAGATCGGCTTGCCCAAATGGTTCTTGCGGTAGCCGTCTATCTTTTCCATGTTGTAGTTGAATCCTATGATGTCCAGCGGCAGCGAGACGCCTTTTTCGTTGTCGCCGTTGACGGCAGCCGAGACCACGCGCGTCGGGTCCAGCTCGTGGCAGCGGCGGACCATGGACGCTGCGATCTTTTCGCCCTCTTCGGCCATGGGATCCTGCAATATATACTCCTCGTTGCCAATCGACCAGAGGATGATCGATGGTGAGTTGCGGTAACGCTTCACCATCATTGCCAACTGCTCCAGGCCCTCGGGGCTGGAGCTCATCTGGCGTGTCTCGCACATCATCATCATGCCCATGCGGTCGCAGGCCTCGACCCACTCCGGCGTAGGAATGTTGTGCGAGGTGCGCACGGCGTTCGAGCCCATCTCGCGCAGCACCGCCAGCCGGAACCACTGCAAGCGGTCGGGCAGCGCTGCGCCTACTCCGGCGTGATCCTGGTGGTTACACGTGCCTTGAATCTTCAGCGGCTTGCCGTTGAGGAAGAAGCCCTTGTCGGCATCGAAGACCGCCGTGCGCACGCCGAAGCTGACGCGCTCGGCGTCTCGGACTTTGCCGTCCGACTCTACGGTCACGATGGCCGAGTAGAGGTTCGGTGTATCGACCGACCACAGCGCAGGATTGTCCAGCCGCGCCGTGGCGGTGAAGGTGACCGCGCCGTCCACGGCGACCGCCTGCGCTGGAGCCTTCGCCGTAGCCACGGTCTTGCCCGAGGCGTCGAGAATCTTCCAGGTGACGCTGGCGTTTTCGCTCTGCTTGCCCTGGTTGGCCACGATGGTGCCCAGCGAAAGCTCAGCCGAGTTTCCTTTGACCGCGGAACGCACGTAGCTCTCCCACTTGCCCAGATGCAGGCCGTCGGTCTTGGTGAGCCATACGTGGCGGTAGACGCCCGCGCCCTCGTAGAACCAGCCGTCGCCCATGCTGGCATCGACGCGCACCACAACATAGTTCTTCGCTCCATACGCCAGGAAGTCGGAGACGTCGAAGCCAAATGAGGTGTAGCCGTGGTCGTTGCGGCCCACGAAGCAGCCATTCACGAAGACCAGAACGCTGCGAAACGCGCCATCGAAGTTGATCGAGATGCGCCGCCCCAGGTCGCTGGCCGGGATGTCGAACTCGCGCCGGTACCAGCCCACGCTGGTCTCCGGATAGCGGCGGCCCAGGGGCTTGTAGCCGTGAGACTGTATGAAGTCATGGTCATCGATCCTGGTATCGTCGTGCACGAAGGGCAGCTCTACGGCCCAGTCGTGAGGCAGGTTCAGCGCGCGCCACCTGGAGTCGTTGAAGCCCGCCTTGGCAAAGTCGAACTTGCCCGTCTTGGCGAAGTCGTCCTGCCCGAAGCCGAAGTTGAGGTCGCGGGCCGGGTCCGTCAGGTGTCCAAAGGTGAACTTCCATCCGAAATCGAAGAGCAACTGCTCGCGCGGAGCGACGGCGGCGATGGCTTCTGCCGAGCCCGGCATCGCCGCATCGACGAGCGCCGCAGCGCGCGCCCATCGAGAGCTGATGGTAGTAGAAGCAGCCAGGGCCAGGCCGGAGGTGAGCAGGTTACGACGGGAGATCTGAGTCATGCAGGATCCTCGAAAGATAGTAGTGGCGGTAACGCGGCCACGGCGGTTGCAAACCTAATCAGCGCCAAAGCGCTCGACCGGTCTGCCTGAGAGCGCGTATACGCCATCCAGTTTGTGCGTATCTACGATTACACCTCAGCAGGGATAGGTTCGACAACTCCGGCCCCTTCGGCGTCGCCACTCCAGGCAAAAAGCAGGTTCCTCGTTTCACTCGAAATGACAACTCGGGTGGATACAGCTAAAGAGGAGATGCTCAAAACTCGATGGCTCCAGCTCCTTCAACCGCGTCAACGGCGTAGATTTGCGGCTCGGTGCCGGTCGATTTCTGGTATTCGGCGTATACGCTCTTTGAAAACGCCACTACGCAACTCTCCTCTACGAGCGCCACCATGCAGCCGCCGAAGCCCGCGCCTGCCTGACGCGCTCCGATCACTCCCGGAGCGGCGTTCATCGCCTGAATCATCGCGTGCATCGCAGGCGCGGTGATCTCGTACAGCTCGGCTGCGCCTCGGAACGATTCGGCGAAAAGATTTTTAATAGCTTCGCGATTCCCCGCAGTGAGCGCCTCGGCCAGAGCGAGAACGCGCGCGTTCTCTTCGAGAATAAAGCGGCAGCGGCGCATCACCTGATCCGACAGCGTTCCCTTGTAGCTCTCCAACTGCTCCAGGCTGGAGTCGCGCAACGAAGCGACGCCCATCAGTTTGGCGCCCAGTTCGCAGTCGGCGCGGCGCTCGTCGTACTCCGATCCCGCCAGCGAGCGCTTGGCGCGCGTATCGCAGATCACAATGGACATGCCCGGCGCAAGCCGCACCTGGCGGATGGAAAGATCGCGGCAGTCGAGCAGCAGAGCGCAACCCGCCTGGCCCGCGCATGATGAGAACTGATCCAGAATGCCGCAGTTGACGCCTGCGTACTGATTCTCAGCGCGCTGACATAGCTGCGCCATGCGCGCCGGTTCCATCTGCCAACCGCCCAGCTCGCGGAACAGAACGGCGACCGCGCACTCCAATGCCGCCGAGGAGCTCAGCCCGCTGCGCAGCGGAATGGTCGTGTCGATCACGCCGTCCAGACCGGTCAGCTTATAGCCCTCTTCCTTCAAAACAGCGGCGACGCCGCGAACGTAGCTGGTCCAGTCGCCCGGCTTGGCGGGCTCGATGGCGTCGATCGGAAAGCTGTCCTCTGCGCCCATAGCCACCGAACGCAGACGCACCACGCCGTCCGTGCGCGGACGCGCGGCAATGACCGTATCGCGGCTGATGGGAAGCGTCAGCACGTAGCCGAGGTTGTAATCGGTGTGGCTGCCCATGAGATCGACGCGCCCAGGAGCGCGCACCCATACGCTGGGCTCGCTGCCAAAGGCCTCTTTGAATGCGGACAGGATGCTTAGATTTCGTTCGTCCACGACGGGTAACTCCTTAACATAATTTCCAGGCTTTTCATCGGAATGTCTGTCTGCATGCGGTGCGACGGCCCCAGCAGCAGGCCGGTGCCGTCAGCAGCGAGATCGCGAATACAGGCTTCGGTGGCGCTCTTAACCTCTTCCGCCGTGCCATTCGGAAGCTCATGCTGCGTCGAGATGCCGCCGTAGAAGCTCAGCTTCTTTCCATATTCGCTATAGAGCCATTTGTGTTCCAGCACCTCGGGCTGCACGGGGTTCAGCGTGGTCAGGCCGATCTCCACCAAGTCCGGCAGAATGGCGCGAATGTCGCCGTCCGAGTGCAGGATCACCGGCAGGCCAGCCTCGCGGTACGGCGCAAACATCTTTGCCAGACGAGGCTTGATGAATCTGCGCCACATCCTCGCCGAGAACAACAGCGACTTCTGCGCTCCGTAGTCGTCGCCGAAGTATCCGCCGTCGACACCCGCGGCGACGAATCGATGCGCCAGCGCAACCTGAATCTCCGTGATGCGGTCGAGAATCTCCTCGCACCACTCCGGGCGCTCGCCCATGTCCATCATGAAGGTCTCGAAGCCGCGCAGGCTCCAGGCACGCTCGAAGAGGCACATGCCCTGATTGGGCACGGAGAAGTGCTGGCAGTTGTCTGCCTTGATCTTTTCGACGGCCTGATCGAGCAGGCCGCTGGCGGCAGGGTCTGGCCACGGATAGGCGTCAATGTCGATCTGCTCGCGCATGGGCGCGAAGGTGTGCACGTAGCCCTGCGACTCGGTGCTCCAACCGGCTCCCCACCAGTCGATGCTGGTCTTGCCATCGTCAATCAGTCGGGCGGTGTGGCCGACCTCGACGCGCAGCAGATGATTTCCCAAAACGCGGTTCAAGTCCGCAACCTGCACGCCGAAGTGCGTGGCAATCATCTGCGCCATGGGAGGCGTCATGTTGATCTGGGTAGGCAAGCGGTCAACTGGCTCGCGGCGCAGGGCTCGGCGGGTTCTTTCCCGGGGGGTAAGCGTATTCATAAGGGTTCCTTAGACTGAGCATACGAAACAGGAAGGGCAGCGTCTATCAAAAATAACAACAACAGTAGAAAGTTGTACTATGTTAGCTGAGCCAATCAACAGAAAGCCGTTCGCAGGGCCTTTTCATGAAAGCTGTTCTTGAGCGCGTTGAACATCGAGCAGGGGAGAGCTTCGCTTGCAGTACATGGAACGCCCGGAGCTTCGCATGTCCCTACCACGTGCATCCGGAGATTGAGATCAACTATATAGCCAGCAGTTCGGGGCGCGTGCTGGTGGGCGATTTTCTGGAAAACTTTGAAGCCGGATGCCTGGTGCTGCTGGGAGCAGACCTGCCGCACAGCTTCTTTCACACTCCCCCTGCCAACGCGCCGAAAGACTGGGCGCAGTCCATGTACATTCAATTTTTGCCGGATTGTCTGGGCCCGGAGTTCTTCAATCTGGCGGGCATGACCGCGGTTCGCAATCTGCTGGAGCGTTCGCAGCGCGGATTGATGTTTCCCATCTCGACGGCGGAGCAGGCCGCGCCGCTGCTTCAGAAAGCCCTCGAGAGCGAAGGAGCAGAACGGATCGCGTCGCTGCTCTCGCTGCTGCATCTGCTGGCCAGGGCGCAAGGCGTCAAGACGCTGGCCAGCGCGCAGTTTGCGGCTCCGCAGCCGCTGCGAAGCTCGGAGCGGCTGGCGCGCGCGACCTCCTTTATCCATAAGAACCTGTCGGAGGAGCTGGATCTGAAGGCAACCGCTCATCATGCAGGCATGAGTCCGCAGGCGTTCAGCCGCTTCTTTCACCGGTGGATGGGAAGAACCTTTGCGGCCTACGTTACCGAGCTCCGCATCGGCAGCGCCTGTCAGATGCTTCTGGAGACGGACAAGTCCATTGCCGAGGTATGCTTCGCCAGCGGGTACAGGAATCTATCGAACTTCATACGCCAGTTTCGCGCCTCCAAGCAGATGACGCCGCGAGAGTTCCGGCAGTCGGGCCTGGCGATGAACCATGGCTCGTCCGGCGCGTCTTCCTCCTCAAAGCATTTGCACGGAGCCGGCAGACGGCCGCCGCTATTTAGCGCAGGCACAGGGTTGCGCGAAGACGCGCGCCGGGTAGGCAGTTAAAGCAGGATGAGGCGTTTCATCGCTTGATTTCAATGTGTTAGGAATCATTTTTCCTGCAAAGAACTACGAGAAGCAGATCGTGTTCTTGCAAGATTTATCAAAAAAGTATAAATTTTAGCTATCAATTTAGAAGACAGCGCTTACTCTGGCTAAGTATCTTTCATGCTGAGCTACGAAAAGCATGACTTCATCGCTTTAGTTGACCCTTCCCTGCGCAGGTCGCGGGAGGATCAACAAGTCTTGTCGAGTTATCTCGGCAGGCTTGAGCCTTGCGGATGCGTTTTTCGTTGTGGTTCGTCAATATGGATATTGCGGACAAGTTCAACTTCTGAGGATCGAAGCGATCACAAGACGTTCACGCATTCGAGTGGATAGAGGCCAAGTCTCAACAGATTTTGAAAGAGAGGACAGTAATATGATGCAAAAGGATGTACAACAGCAGACGCGAACAGCCAACTGGCTGATGCGCGCTTGGAGTGAGGGACGCGGAGTCAAGCTATATGCGGCATTTGGCCTGTGTGTGGCTCTCTGTATCTGTCTGATGAGCGGCACGCTATCCGCACAGGTGAAGTCCAGCTCTATCGTCGGTACGGTTACGGATACGAACGGCGATGTCGTCACCGGAGCCAAGGTAGTGGTTACCGAAGAGGCGACCAACGTGAGCACGGAAGCCGCAACGTCCTCCAAGGGCGAGTTTTCCGTGCCGTATCTTCCTATCGGCAGCTTCACGCTCGAGGTCAGCGCGCCCGGGTTCGAGACCTACCGCAAGACCGGCATCATGCTGGCCAGCGCGACCGCAGTGCGCAACAACGTCAAGCTGACGGTCGGCTCGACCACCGCCAGCGTTACGGTCGAGGCCAATGCGGCGGCTCTGCAAACCGAGAGCGCGACCGTACAAGGGTCTGTGGACACGAAGCTGATAGCGAATCTTCCTAACATCAATAACAATCCTCTCTATTGGGCCACGCTGAACGCCGGCGTCGTACCCACCATGAATGTGTTTAACAGCAAGGCTCTGGGCGTTGGATACCAGGACCGTCAGCAGATGTCGCAGTTCCGCATGGGCGGTAACGAGCTGGGCAGCAACGATATCCAGTTGAACGGCTCTTCCATTCAGGGTTCCGGCTGGCATGAGACCGCCGTGCTTCCCAATCCCGACTCGCTGCAGGAAGTAAACGTCGTCACCAACAACTTTGCCGCCGATACCGGCATGGCTGGCGGCGTGGTCTCGATGATCACCAAGGCCGGCACCAACCAGTTCCATGGCAATCTCAATTACATGGCCCGCAACGAGGCCCTTACCGCCAACGGATTTGCGAACAACTGGAATAGCATCAAGCGCGGCAAGTACCGTGTCAACCAGTACGGCGGCAGCGTGGGCGGACCAGTGATCCTTCCCAAGCTGTTCAACGGGAAAGACAAGCTGTTCTTCTTCGTCTCCTACATGCGCCTCTCCCACACCGATCCAGTGGGCACGCTGATGAATGTGCCAACCGGCCCGGATCCCGCGACCGGCTCCCAGGGCACGCGCAACGGCGACTTCAGCCAGACAAAGATCTGGAACGCAGCCAAAACAGGTAAGGAGGCTCCTAAGGTTTACGATTACACGACCGCGAAGCCGTATCAGAACTCGACAACCATCTTTCAGCGCGATTTCTTTGTTTCGGGCCTTGATCAAACCAGTGATCCTACTAAGTATGATCCTCAAATGTCGATCATACCCTCCACCCGCCTCGATGCAGTACCTTTCGGCAGGAGGATATACAACGCCTATCCTATGCCGGATGCGGATTATAACATCCAGAATCCCCGGTATGACGACTTTAACAACAACAACTACTCTTTCACAGGTACCACCCCTGAGAGCCGCTGGAGCTTGAATACCCGCATGGACTACAAGCTGGGTCAAAAGCAGTCGATCTTTGCTACGGGCGGCATCAGTAGCGGAGCGTTTGCGCCGCCGGATATATGGAGCAAGCCCGGCTTTACCAGCGACTTTATCAACCTGGGCCAGGGCGGCTGGCAGAAACAGATTACCGACTCGAATCCATTTATCACGGTAGGCGATACCATCAATTTGGGTCCCACCATGTTTGTGGATGTGCGCTATGGCATCACGCGCATTGAGACCATGGCCGGCGTGCCGAACACGCCAGGAAAAGGCGACTTCTATGGTGTGCCCAGCGGGTTGCAGGGTATCGGCACGCAGGTCAACGGCACCCCTATCGTCTATGCCGCGGATTGGGGATTTGACGGGAACGATATCTTGGGTGGCAATAGCGTTCTGAGCGGCAACTCGTGGGCCGGCAAGGTAGAGCACCAGACCAACCACTCCCTCAACGCCAGCATCACCAAGGTGATGGGCAACTGGACCTTCAAGGAGGGCGGCGAGTATCGCGTCTATCTCCAGAACTGGCAGGACGTCTGGATTCCGACCCCCTCCATATCAGGCGGCACTCCCTGGGAGGGATCGTGGTCCGCGAAGGGTTCCGACAACTGGGGCTATGACAACAGTACTACCGTGGGCAGCGCGGATCCCGCTGATTCTGGCGTGAATATGGCCTCTATGCTGATGGGCACCTCGGGCTGGCGGTTTGGCGGCGGTTCGGCGACCCGCATGGCCCTGGCGTCGAAGTATGTGGCGCTCTACTCGCAGAACAACTGGAGACCGACCAGCAAGCTGATGCTCAGCCTGGGTCTGCGCTACGAGATACAGCCGGCGCCAACCGAGCGCTTCAACCGTATGTCCAGCGTCGACTTGAGTGTACATAACCCTCTTACCCCTGCTCAACCGGACAATGCTCTGGCCGGCATGGGCGTGAGGGTCTTCCCGGGCGTGAATGGCTACGGCCGTGGTCTCTATGTGAATGAGTACACTGATTTCGCGCCCCGGCTGGGAGCGACCTATCAGTTCAACGAGAACACTGTAATCCGCGGCGGCTTCGGCAGAAGTTACCTGCCGAGCAATACCGGATTCAATGCCAACTCGTCGGTCTATGGCACCAGCTCTTTTGGGGTTTCGACCCAGTCCAGACCGTGGGGTCTGAACCCGCACGGCATGCCGATGAGCACCTTTGATCAGAATCCAACCGCTGGTAATGAGGGCAACACGCAGATTACTCCGCAGGTCGGAGCAAATCCCGATAGCCCGGCGGTCTACGGCAACACGAACCAGGGGACCGCGTACTTCGACTACCGTGGTTACAAGAACGGCGTAACCGATCAGTGGAACGTCTTCGTGGAACGCAACCTGGGCAGGGAATGGCTGGTCTCGGCTGGTTATGTCGGGTCGCGGAGCCATAACCTGATGTGGAGCAACTACAGCCTTCAGGGAGATTATCAGATTCGTCCATCTATCCTGCTGGATTGGTTCAACCGCAGGGTCGCCAGCAGTGGTTTGAACGACCCGCTTAGCACCAATGTTTCCAATCCATATCCCGGTCTCAGCGGCGCGGTGAAGGACCAAGATGGGAACCCCATCACGGCGGGAGGGGATATTGGCTCTCCGGTGGTGTCTCCAAAGGTGCAGTACTATGCGTATCTGCCCTTCTATGGACAGACCTTGAATCGCAGCCTTGCCAGCTCGAACTATAACGCTCTGGTGCTGACGGCGAAGCATGACTTCAAGCATGGCGTTCTCTTTATGGCCAACTATGTGTGGTCGAAGACCATGGGAATCACGGGCGGCTATAACCAGAACGGCTACGCGGAAGGTGAATTCTACGGCGGTACGGCCGGGGTGATCACCGGAGGTCTAAGCCCCGACATGGGCAACCCGCGCAACAACTACGCTCTGCTTGGATGGGACACTCCCAATCGCTTCAGCGCGGCCTTGACGTGGGATCTTCCCGTCGGCAAGGGCAGGATGTTCGATCCTCACAACACTATCGCGCGTGCGATCGTTGGCGGGTGGCAGGCTTCCACTGCTGTCAACCTGCAGGGTGGATCACCCTTCGGCGTATCCTGCGGCGGCTACACGCTGAACCACCGCTGCAACGTGGCGCCGGGACAGCCCGTCAAACTGCCGAAGAGCCTGCAGAAATGGTATGACGGCCAGACGGCCAGAACTCTGCCCGACGGTCACGAGATCACGCCTGGTAAGAACGTGCTCATGAGATACAACCCGGACCGCTTCCAGGTGCCGGAAGTTGTCCAGATGCCGAACGGCCTGTATACCGTCAACAATACCCTGAGCGGCACCACCTCGATGACCGAGGGCGACCTGCGCACATTCGGGATGGCGCTCACCAACATCTCGCTGGTGCGCAAGTTCGACATCATGGAATGGGGTAAGTTCGAGATCCATGCTGATGCCACCAATGTCTTCAACCACACCAACATCATGTCCGGGGCAAACAACGGCCTACAGGTCCAATCGATAGCAACTGCAAACAAACCGATAGGTGTGAACAGCAACGAAAGCTGGGGCTCCTTTGGTATGACCTTCATGGAGCCGCGTCAGCTTACCCTCTCCGGGAAGCTCACCTTCTAACGATGTGATCAACCCGTAACTGAAACAACCGCTGCCCCCCAGTCGCTCACGCGGCTGGGGGGCAGCGACAATATCGGCAGATTTATGCAGAAGGGAAATGTTTGATGGAGAGGCTTTTGAAAGAGACTGGAAAGTGTTTTGTTTACCTGCTTGTTTTTCTTCTGCTGCCGCTGGCGGCCAGAGCGCAAGGCAGCAAACCGGCTGAAGGCGCGCGCTTCGCCTTCCCCGGCAACCGGCAGGTCGAGATCACCTCGTGTGCTCCGGGAGTCTTCCGGCTTCGGCTGATTCGTGCAAACAGCGCCGATGCCGAGAACGAGAACCTGATGGACCGCTATCAGATTCTTCCCGCGCGCGACTGCCGGGCTGTCGAGCCGGGCGCGCGCAACGCCGACGGGATTCTTTTCAAATCAACCGGCGGCTCTCTGCGCTACGACGAAAGCACCGGGAAGGCCTCTCTCCTCAATGCCAGTGGAAAAGTTGTGGTGCGGTCCGTCCAGCTCATGCCTGACCAGGCCAATGCCGCGTCGAAAGACGACATCGAGCAGCGGGAGAAGACGGTTGCCAATCAGTATAAAGACGATATACAGGCCAGCCTGGCTCTGAACAATCCCGGCGCGCTGGCGCCGATGCCGCCCGACGCCATCGCGACTTCATTGGAAAAAGGGTTTGCAGTCTCTGCGGAACTGGAGCCGGGTGAGAGATTTTATGGCCTGGGCGAGCCGTCCACGAAGCATATACAACTGCGCGGCGAGGCCTACTTCAACTGGGTCCGCTACCAACTGGACGAAGAGCCGATTCCGTTTCTGATGAGCACGAACGGCTGGGGCATCTTTGTCAACACCACGTGGCGGAACTACTTCGATGTGGGCAAGACCAATCCGGACCAGCTTCTGGTGTGGGGACCGGAAGGCAACCCCGATGTTTACCTGATTACCGGCGAGAACATGCCGGAGATGCTGAATCGCTACACGGCTCTCGCCGGGCGCGCCATCCTGCTGCCTAAATGGGCCTACGGGTTGCACTTCGGCAACTTCATTACATCCGATCAATTTGAGATACTCGATAACGCGCTGCGCTTCCGGCAGTTGCACTTTCCCGTGGATGGGTTCGAGCTCGAACCGGGCTGGATGAAGCAGAACTATGACTTCTCGACCAAGAAGGAATGGAACACGGACCGGTTCTACATGCAGGACTGGATGCGTGGCAAGCGGCGCAGGCCCGAGACCTTCATCGGCGCC
>Ga0123357_10009637_pt1 | contig 12205 bp, 4 predicted proteins | sample TergutEmb28metaG_FD_89873 | JGI IMG/M metagenome (GOLD analysis project Ga0123357, IMG submission 89873) | Embiratermes neotenicus P4 segment gut microbial communities from Petit-Saut dam, French Guiana - Emb289 P4 | ecosystem: Host-associated > Arthropoda: Insects > Digestive system > Gut ...
GAATTTAAGTCCGACACGGCAAAGACCTACCGAGCGCGGGTGCAAGCCGTCTGTCAGGGTAACGAGATGAATCCGAGCGATTTCACTTCGTGGCGAACGGTGACGATTCCTGCGCCTGAAAACCCGATAGCAAATTGCCCCGACTGCGATTGCAGGGATGCCGGACCCGAGCCGCCCATTACTAACTTTAAACTGCGAACCGACCTCCGACCGGGCGATACAATTCAAACACGGTCAGGACGCTCGCGTTTTATTATTAAAAGTGTTATTCAGCAAGGCGAAGGCGTTTATAAAGGACAATTCTTATCATGGATTGAGGTTTGGGGAATCAAATTTCTTTGCGATTACAAGGATTTGAAAGTCAATACCGACAATCAAATTCTGGCTATGAACTTTGAAAGTGTTTCAGACCCTACGTTGTTGGTGGATGTGGATGCCGCAAAAGATTATTTGAACCAATTGGGAAATGCGGTGGATATAATCTGGGACGCGGCGAGCAAGTTGGTTGATGATTTGTATGAGAACATTAAAACCAACAATGAAATCAATAGCTACGTTGACAATTTTGTAAATGACTTGACAACAATAATTAACAATACTGATTTTTCACAACTTCCCGGTTATGAAAATTTATCTCCTGACGAAATAGAACAGGCAAAACAAGCGGTGATTGAAGCGATAAACAGCTCTGAATATAAAGAACAACTTGCCGAACAGATAAAAGAAGAAAAGAAAAAAATTGATAATGGAGAAACAGATATAACACAGTTTGCTCAAGAACTAAAACAAAATTTTACCAATGCAACAGAAACGGCAAATTCTAACGATGACGAAAAGAAACTCTATCAAATGCTATACAACTTGGGAACTGATGCTTTTGTATTTTGCAAAAAGTGCGAATCAACACAGCCATTAGCATTAGGAGAATCTAAGCTCATATTGAAAGGACAAGCCTATAAATGTGTATTTGGTAAAATTTCATCAAACGGAACAATTGAAGCAAAATATCCTGAACCACCAACAAATATTGATGGGACGATTACCATAAATGAGATTACTACTAATATGGAACAATTCATCATTACATTTAAGGGTGAAAAAAACACCCAATTGTGTGAGGCAAAAGAAGAATATAATGATTATTGTTCGTTAGAAAAAGCATTTGATAGCCAAGTATTCAATCAGAAAGTGTTACGCGACATAGCTCAATGCGTTGAATTGCCTGATATTTCTAAATATAAAGTAAATACATCAATTGCAAGCAGCACAAGTCAATTCAATGAAATAAAAGAGGCAATTGCAGAAAAATTAGCCAATTCATTCTTTGGAAATGTGAAATTATGTGTCGAGTTATCTTCATCATATAATGAATTTACACGGTTGACCACATCGGGTATTGATTGCGCTTCGGCTGAAATCAAATTAGGCATCCACATAGATTATGAAAACAATAAAGTCCTCTTAAATATTGATACGCAAGACGGATATTTAAAAGAGTATGTTGGAAAGTGGCAAGAGGAAGCCAGACGACAAGGAATATCCGTTGATGTGGAAGAACTTCGCAAACAGGTGATTTCTGATTTGGAATCGTCGGAAACAACACTTTCTTTCTTCGAAAAACTGAACCAAAATTTGCAAAGCCTGTTAAGTAACAAAATCGCAAGTTTTGTAGAAGGAGTTCAAGTATCGCAAAAGATTGCAAAAAATGTATGGTCGGTAGGGGAGATCAATCGGAGTACTTGGCACAGCAGTGACGGTGAACATAATCAATGGCCACAATATGCTCAATTTCATCCGGTAGTTGGCGGAGTTTCAGATGGAGTAATAGGAGAAATTGTCGGAATACCTGTTGCCATAAAGAGCGTATATGGCTTAATGACCGATGCCGAACAGCGGCAGGCATTTACCCAACTGTTTACTTCCGATGGCGTATTACAGATGGTAAGCAGCTTGAAGGAAGAGGCGAAAGCTACAATTTCGGACGAAGATCGTTTGTTGCATTTCAGTTCTCAGACAGTTGTACAAGTAGCGTCTGCCGTTTCCGGGTTCAGTATTATTTCCAGCACAAAAATAGGAGATGTCTTAAAAGGTACGGGAGAAAGCCTGAAGAAATTCTTGAATCCGGAAATTGCAGGAAAAATTGATAAACTGATGAATAAATCAAAATACTTACCTGACATTAAAAGCGCTATGAAAGATTTCTTCAAAGAAATGGATCCGAAATTGTTGGATAAGTTAGCCAAAATTGATAAATTTGATGATGTGATTGAATCAATGGCACAGGGATGGAGGAAATTCCACGGCGAAAAATTTGTGTTTGAGAACATAGAAAAGCAGGGCGATGATTTTGTGAGACAAATTACAAGTTTTGAAGCGAGAATAATAGACAATGCCAACCATACTGCTGATATTGTATTACAGAGTGGAAAAAAATTGGAATACAAGAGTTGGAAAAAATCTACGTTTGATAAAGGGCTGCTGGGTGAAAATCAAGCAAAGAATCAATTAAAATCCTATATCCAACATGGAGATTTTGAATATATAGTAGATGCAAAAAAGATTCTAAATGATGGCGTGCCTAACCCAAATGCGTTCGTAAAAGGAGAATTCCAAAAAGTGTTTAAAGCAAGTAACTATGAGATATTTGAAGACTTTTTCAATAGTCCTAAAATGAAAGAAACATTATTTAAAGGAATGGTAAAAGACGAGGCATTAACTCGTTTCAAATATATTGTTGATAATGCTGATGATGCCTTGTTTATATTTATAAAAGTAGAATAGTTATGAAATTAACAGATGGTTTAACATTCAAAATTTTAAATTTTAATAAATAGTATGATGGTTAAGCATATAATTGATTTTACAGAGCAAAATTGGAAAGAACTGATTTTAGAAATCAACAATCAAGAAGTGGGGGAATTATATTTAAAAAATTATGATGAAAGGAAAATAGACCTGAGTGATTTGAATGTAAACACAAAATTACGTGATATTTTTTTTAACGCAGGTTATATGAACTCGTTGCCTAATTTTATTGTTGAACAAAATTTTATAAATTATCTATCATTCAACAATGTGTATATTAAAGAAGATATAATAAATTTTGGAGACTTAAAATCATTATCAAGTATTGGGTTATATGGAGAACAATTAAATTCTTTTCCTAAAAGCATTTCAAAATATAACTCATTATTCACGCTTAGTGTTCAAGATTCTAATATAGTAAACATTAACGAGTCTTTTGATGCATTACAAAATTTAAGAAATTTGTATTTTAGAAGTAATCCAAAATTGAAATCCATTCCTAAAGGATTAGAAAGATGCGAAAGACTAAATTTCGTGGAGCTTTTTGAGTGTGACAAAATAGATAGAATTGAGATTGAAGAAACAAATACAATAAAGGAAATGCGAATAGGAAGTTGTGCAAAAAACTACAAAATCCCTTTAGGGTTTAATAAATTAACTTCTTTAGAAAGATTAAAAATAGACAATTATGAAAGTGTTGTAAATCTCTCATTCCTAAAATATTTAAAAAATTTAAGCGAATTAGTAGTTTTTTCGATAGATAGTAGCAACATAAAAAAAATTTCAGAAGTTACATTTTTGAAACATTTGCGAATAGGTTCTTTTATGGCTTCTTATGGAGTAAATGAAATCCCTATGTGTTTTGAAAAACTACAAAATTTAGAAACCTTACGTTTTACTCCAAAAGGCAATTTGGATTTAGATAAGTTAATAAATGTTACACAACAATTACATTCTTTGAAGGAACTGTGGCTTGATAATATTATTCTTGACAAAACAGAAATTAACAGACTAAAAAAACAGTTGAAAATAAAAATAATAAATAAATAAGTCATTAAAATGGATAAATATAAAGAACTTTTTGATAAAGGTGCTAATGCCTATATTGAAGTCCTGATTAGTATAGAATGGTTTGATAATCTTTATGTAGATAAAGATAAAATTATTAGTGATATAAAATCTTGTAAATATCCACCTTACTTTGCGACCTATTTAGAACAATGGGGATTAATGGTAGATGTTGGGTACGATGAGGATTATTTCACAGATTTAATGAATGGAATTTGCCAATTCATACCCAATTCTTCTTATTACTTTATGAAAGATGAAGAAGAATTTTATATTGTTTTCACAATTGGCGAAAATGTTTACGATATAAAAATTGATTTTAATGAATTTGTTTTTGGAAAAGGAGATGATGGCGATTGTTTTTTGAATTATTTTATAAATACTATTTTAGAAAAAGAACAATCTGAATATCGTTTTTACGAAATGCCACCTGATGATGAAACTGGTTCCTATATATTTGTGAAACCTGAAACATATCAAAAAGCATTGGATTTAGGAGTCATTCCTGATTGTATGGGCTATTATGCAGTAATGACTTATGAAGTGGATGAGATGCGTTCCCCTTCGCTCGGCGTCCCGCTACGTCGAACTAAAAAGCAAGTATCCAGACTTGCAAAGAATAATGATAAGAAAGCGTATATAAAATTGATAAAAGAAATAGAAACTCAAATATGAAAAAAACATTATTTCTACTAATAATACTCCTATCCTCGCTATCGGGCTACTCCCAAACTGCGCCGAGCGACAATACCGCAACAATTGATTTGGGGACAGCTAACCTGTCGCCCGAAACGCAGAAAAAAATTGATGCCGCTTTTGCTGTAGCAGATGCTGTTGAAAAAGCAGGCGCATATATCAAATCACTGTCAGACCTGTTTACCAAAGGGATTGTGCCTTTGCCGGTCGGAATAAAGCAAGGCGATTATTCGTTGATTGTTCAAAAGGTCACATGGGATTCTAAAAGAGAGAAACAGATTATTCACGCTTCCTGCGCTTTCAAGTTTAAAGATACAGGGCAAAAAATAGCTTTTGAGGGAGAAGCTGTCTTGGAAGGAAAAGACGGATTAGGAACTGCCGGTCGCCTGGAACTTATCACCGCTGTTCGCCGCGACATCGGCAGGGAATCGGCATTGATTATTCGAGAAGGAACAGCTGTGAATTTCGGTTGCGAAGGCATCGAATCATTCGAAGCAAATATCTCATGGATAACAACTTCTCCTAATATCATTGCGGTTGATTCGAAAGGAACCCCGACCGGCAAACCTTTGCAGACCGACTTTAAAGCAAAATTCCGCAATTTCGACGATTATACCGTTTCGCTAAATATCAATCAGTCGTTCGCTATTAAGGGATTGAAAGATATGCTGTTTACGTTGAAAGGCGCCGTGCTTGATCAGAGCGATACCGAAACTTCACCTTTAGTGAGATTTCCCGCCGGTTATTTTTCTCAATCCGACGCCGAAACCGTTCAACTATGGAAAGGTTTGTATATCTCGGAAGCAACGGTGAGCCTGCCTCAAATTTTCAGGAAAGATTCGGTCGGCAATCAGCGCCTGACCGTTTCATTGCAGGAAACCCTTTTTGATGAAAACGGTTTTAGCGGCAATGTCGCTGTTAAAAATCTGCTTCCTGGCGAAAACATCAGCCGCGAAAGTTGGAATATTTCGCTCACCGATTTTTCGTTGGGCATACTGAAAAGCAAAATTATCGCTTTCGGTTTTGGCGGCGAACTGAATATCCCGCCTTTCGGAAAAAATTCGTTGCGTCCCTACACTGCAACTATCAACCCTGTTACCAACGAATACGATTTTAAAGTAGGAATAGCGGGGACTTACGATTTCCCAGTGTTGCACAGTACCATCACCCTGAACGACCTCTCCCACATAGAGATTTTATTCAGGGAAAGCGAAATCTATCCGTCCATTCATGCTTCCGGCTCATTAAGCATCAATGCGCCATTGGGAAGCGACACGACCAAAGTGTTTAGCGTACCGGATATTTCGTTTGAAGACATGGTTATCAGCCGCGAAAGCCCCTACCTGAAAATCGGCGCCATTGGCATTACGGGTGACCTGAAGACGCCGAAAATTGCCGGATTCGAGCTTTCCATTACTAATATTCTACCGTTTTCAGACGAAAAAGGCAGCGGTCTGTCATTTAATACCGGAATCACTTTAAGTAGTATGTTTGCCGGTTTGGGCGGCGTGAAACTCTATGGCGACTACGCGCAATGGAAATTCAAGGAAGTGTATATAGACCGCGTCAATGTCAAATACGAGTCGTCGGCATTCTCCCTTGCGGGCGGTGTGTGGTTCAAAAACGGCGATGCGGTTTATGGCAACGGTTTCAGAGGCGATCTTTCATTGACCTTAATTAACAAATTTAAATTCGATGCGGTAGGGATATTCGGTAAAAAAGACGATTACCGTTATTTCCTCACGGATGTTTACTTTGAAATGCGTCCTCCGGCAGGTATCCCTATTCCTCCGGTGCTTAATTTCTATGGTTTTGGCGGCGGGTTGTATCAGCGAATGCAGCAAGCGTCGAGAATGCCGCAGCAGACAGTTTCCGAAGCCGACCTCGATTTTGGAAAGTCGCTGTCGGGCATATCGTATCTGCCCGATAATAAAGTTGGTCTGGGCGTAATGGCTACCACCAAGTTTGCTTTCATCAGTTCTGCGGAGCTGTTCAATGCCAAAGTCGGCTTTGAAATGCAGTTTAATGATCGCGGCGGGCTGAATTTTGTTCAGTTGCGGGGCGATGCGGCATTTGTTGATCTCCCTGACAAATGGGGTAAACTGCTCGATAATATCAAGGCGCGAACAGACAAACTTGAAAAATCGGGAATATTGCAACCGCAAAAAACGCAGAAAAGCGAATTGGAAAATGCGCCGGAAAACAAGAGCAGCGGTTTTTTAACGGCTTCAATGAATATCGAATACGATGTGATCAACAGTACGTTTTCAGCTGATCTTGGCGTTTACCTGAACGCAGGCATTATTCGCGGCATTGGACCAAACGACCGGTTGTGCTGGGCTTCGGCTTATTTTGCGCCCAACAGCTGGCATACCTATTTGGGAACGCCTTACGACCGCTTGGGGATAGATGTGTTGAATCTTGTCAAAGTGAATGGCTACTTTATGCTTGGCGACGGGATTCCGGGATTGCCTCCTCCGCCTGATAAAGTTTTAAGAAACCTGAGCGCCGAAAAGCAGGAAAAAATATTAAAACGAGCCGGAACAGATAACCTGTCGATGGGTAAGGGCATGGCATTTGGCGCAGCGCTCGAACTGGGATTCAATGCGCAATTGACGCCTTTTTATGCCAAATTTGGCGTTGGACTGGGAGCCGAGTTTATGTTAACTAATTTGAGCGGACGCACTTGCAGCAATTACAGCGGAACGCCGGGTCTCAACGGCTGGTATGCGCAAGGTCAGGCATGGGCATACGTGGAAGCAGATATAGGTTTACAGGTCAAAGTATTTGGAAAACGTCGAAGTTTCAGCATACTCGACATTTCCTTAGCCGCACTGTTGGAAGGCGCAGGTCCTAATCCCTTGTATTTCAGCGGAAATGTTGGCGGGCGATACCGCTTGTTGGGCGGTTTGGTAAGCGGCAATTGCAGCTTTGGTTTCGAGATTGGCGATAAATGTATCCTGAGCAGCGGGTCGCCGTTTGGCGAAGACGTCATTGCTCAACTGTCGCCAGACGAAGGCGATAAGGATGTCAATGTCTTTGCCGCGCCTCAGGCTATTTTCAATATTCCGGTAGGACAGGAAATGGTTATTAATGAAAATGATGTGAAAGGAACTTATATGGCTACGCTGGAAGAGTTTAGCCTCAAATATAAGGATACCGGACGAACCGTAACAGGGAAGAACAAAATCAGCAGCGACGGCACGGTAAGTATGTTTACTCCGGATGAACCTTTTGAAAGTCAGAAAGATGTGGAAGTATTAGCCAAAGTCGCCTTTAAGCAAAAAATAAACAACAACTGGGTATATGTAAACGGCGATGACGGCAAACCGGTAATTGAAGACAAAAAAGCTTCGTTCCACACCGGCGACCGACCGAAAGTGATTCTTCCCGAGCATGTGGCATACAGCTATCCTATTGACAGGCAATACAATTATTATCCCAAAGAATATGATAAGGGATATATCCTGCTTTCTCAAAATTATGCCTATCTGTTTACGACTGAGAAACCGGAAGGATTTGATCAGAAATTGCGTATCAGCGATGGATCGGGAAAAACGTATGAAAAGCCGTTTACCTACAATACCGGCAGCTCCGAAAACGGCATACGGATGGAAATCAATTTTTCGACCGATCAAATTGCTTTTGAAAAGAATAAAATTTATAAACTGGCGATAATCAATGTTCCGCAAGAGAAAAAGGATATGAAAAGCAACATATCAAGCGTAACGACGGCTGCAGAGGGAAACAGCGGCATGGAAATCACGCGGCAACAGGCAACGGAAGTCCTGACGCAATTGACCGAACAGGAGATTTATTCCCTGCATTTCCGCTGTAGCGCCTACGATTCGTTTTCTCAAAAAGTGAAAGCGTTTGACAAAAAAACAGAAGGCTGGCGCGATTATGTAGAGCCGTATGTTCATTACATAAAAACCAACCTGAAAGAACCGGAATTATTTGATGCGTATGAAATGCAAGGGATGAACAATCAGAAAATAGTGCAGTTTTCGGCGCAGGTGAATCAAACCGACTGGTATAACCGGACATTTTACAGAGATATGTATCAGACGCAAACCTATTTGAAGCCTCCTGCCGATAAGGTGGAAATACTGACGGGACTTCCCGATAAACAGTTGACGGATGATGAAATGACTGTTAGCGCAGCATCGGGCTACAACACGCAGGGGATATTCCGTTATGCCATACCGTACTGGTGCGCCCGCGATTTCTTTGCTGCTAAGGAAAATATCGCTCAGCGAGCGCTCAAAGGACAGATAACGCAGCAGGAAGCCGAATTGCTGGCAACGAATTTTCCGCCGGTCGTTTTCAAAGGCGACTATCCGGTGAATGCAAGCTATGTGCTACCGGGCAAGAAAATAACGACTTCGACGGTGGGTATGACAATGTATAATCCGGTGGAGCCGTAAAATTGTAGAGACGTGGCATGCCGCGTCTCTACAACAACAACAACAATAACAATAATAATAATAAACAATGAAAAAGAAACAAAATCATGACTGACAAAAAATTTAGAAATAAATATCGCATAGAATCGGCACGTGCAACGTGGCACGATTATGGTTATGGCATATATTTCATCACCGTTTGTACGAAAAATCATGAACATTTTTTGGGGGAAATAAAAAATGCCAACGAACCGATGATGCAATTGTCGAAAATTGGGAAATTTTTGACAGAAAAAATACAAAATATAACCAACCATTGCCCGTATGCTGAAATCCCATTATTTGTGGTAATGCCCAACCATTGGCATGCCATTGTATTTATAGATGGCGACAAAACGACATATAATCGCAGAGATATGGCAATTTGGCATGTAGAGACGCGGTATGTAGAGACGCGGCATGCCACGTCTCTACAAAATGAACAAATGCAAAATATTGCCAATATGCAAGGCTGGTTATCTGTGTCAATAGGAGGTATAAAATCCGTCGTGACCAAATTCGCAAATGATAATGACATTGATTTTGCATGGCAAACGCGATTTCATGACCATATTATCCGCGATCAAAACGAAATCAACCGCATCGCCGATTATATTGAAAACAATCCCGCAAACTGGGATGCCGATTGTTATAATGAAAATAATGACGGCAAAAATGTAAACAACTGTAGAGACGTGGCATGCCGCGTCTCTACAAAAAATGTCACGTCTCTACTGATAAAACCATAATAAAATGATAAAATTTATGAAACCAATTTTGCAAAAATTATTAACAGGACTGCTGCTATTGCTTTGCGCAGCGAAAGGATTTGGACAAACAGAAAATGAAAATAAATTTTATGTTGGCTTTACTTCGAAATATTCTTATGGCGGAGTGAGTTTAACAAATACAATATTCAGTATAAATTTACAAAGTGGTTTTCCAATTGCTGTAAACTATACAGGGAACACTACTGATGTATATTTCAATGATGATTTGCCGGCATCATTTCAATTTACAGTACCTATTTCAGGATCTTCATCTGTGGTAAATTATTCGCAAAATATGCCATTAACAGATTTGATTATGGGATTTATGCCTGATCAAATTGTATTTTCTGTATCCGTGGATGGTCCCGTGAAAATAACCGACGTGCAATTCAACGGAACAGCAGCGAACTATGCTTGTCCCGGTTCTGCTTCTATACGTGTAGATGCGGATAGCTATGCTTTTAGTCCAACTGGTAGCGGTTACACCAATTGCACTTTACAATGTAGTAATAATAGCAGTTCAGGATGGCAAGATGTTACAAATTTGACATCGGGTCAAACAATATCGTCTTTTGATATCACTTATTATCAAATAAAAGCAAGTGGGGTTGATCCTAATCGCCCATTGTATTTCCGTACTAATCGAATGCAAATTAATGGTGGTTATTCTACATCAACTTATAGTTATCCGGCAGGCAAACAACCGCTGTATTTTTTCCCTCAATTTGAATTTCCCGAAGGTACCTCCTTAATAGTAGCCCCCCCTGCCTGTCCAGGAGACAATACTATAGTAAAAATACCATACGACGGGACTGCCGATTATATTGTTACAGCTAAAGGGACAGATGATTACAGTTATGGGAGCAATCCTTCTCTTTTAGGGTGTTCGATAGAAATTATAGATGGCGTCAAATACTATTTGCTTCCCATGAACCTTACAGCCGGCGATTACATATTGGTTATTGAAAACCCTGCTATAGCAGCCTTGCCCTGCCCTTATCAAACGACTTTCACCGTCCCTACCATCCCGTCCTTTTCCATTGGGACGGCAAGTTATGACTCTTCTTTCAGTGATTATGACGGAAATTCTGTCAATATCCCAAAGATAGGTGAAACGGTGTCGGTTTCTTTTCCCATATCAAACAGTAGAGATCAAACGGTTACTATCCATGCCGGCAGCGTCGCTTCCAATACAACGCTAACTTCTTCCGCAGTGGTAGATGGAATAACCTATTATAGCGGAACAGCTACGATAAACTTGCCGGCAGGAACCTATACAGGTATTTATGTGGATAACGCTTCCGGATGCAGGGCAAATTATACAGGGACAATAACGCTCAAAGAGCCTGACGCTATCACTTTCACATCCACGTCATCGCCTCCTCTGTGCCATGGCGATAATGGCAAACTCACATTAACAAACATCAAAGGAGGAATGGGCGGTTATGGATACCGCCTGGATGGTGACGCCCTGCAACCGTTTAATACTTCAACGGTAGAAATCGCCAACATAGCAGAGGGTAGTCACAGTATAGCAGTAGAGGATAACTCCGGAAATGCATCTTCTCAGCCATTTACTATTGCGCCGGCGCCTCCGGTTATTGCAGTTGATAACACAGCCATCACTGCGCCAACCACATTGGGTAGCAGCGACGGAACAGTAGCTGTCACAGCATCAGGGGGAACGCCACCCTATCAATACAGTAAAGACAACTTGAATTATCAAACAGGCTTATTGACAGGCTTTTCAAGCGGATCCACAACCCTGTACGTAAAAGACGCTAACGGCTGTGTGTATCCTTTTAATGTGATCATACCCGATGGCAGGCAAATCACAGCTGAAATCATTACAACCACCGAGCCAACTTGCAATGGCGACATGGACGGCAGTTGCGTTTTGGTTATTGATACTTTGGTGGGAACGCTGTCTTTTTCCGGTTTGCCGCCAGATTGCGCAATCAACATTTCAAACGATACAATTATTACCATTACCGGTTTGGCAGCGGGATATTATCCCTTTTCAATTACCGAAGACTATAATGGAACTTTAAATACTATAGAACAGGAATTTACCATTCCATTTAAATCGGCGATTGACATTGTAACAACTGTTACCCCCGTATCCGACAAAGGCTCAGCCACCGGAAAAATCTCCGTTGATGTTGCAGACGGAAACGAAGGAACATACAGGGTGGTTTTATTCGATGGAAGTAATCAACTATCGGAAAAGAATACAACCAATAACTGTATTTTTGAGAACCTCGAAGGCGCTTACGCTAATGGTGGAAAACCTTATACAATAATAGTTTATGACAGTAAAGGCTGTACTAAAGACACAACGGCGCTTGTCCCGGAACCTGAATTTGCTTTGGAATTAAGCGCTGCACAGACGGATTCTGTTTCCTGTCACGGCAACAGCGA
>Ga0123357_10009638_pt1 | contig 12204 bp, 12 predicted proteins | sample TergutEmb28metaG_FD_89873 | JGI IMG/M metagenome (GOLD analysis project Ga0123357, IMG submission 89873) | Embiratermes neotenicus P4 segment gut microbial communities from Petit-Saut dam, French Guiana - Emb289 P4 | ecosystem: Host-associated > Arthropoda: Insects > Digestive system > Gut ...
TAAAAAGTTGCCAATACCCCCCCCGTAAAAACCCAGAAAAGCGCAGTTCCCCTCCCCCTCCCAAAAGAAGCCCCAAATCACCCACCCCCCCCCCCCCCCCCCAAACTGATGCTGGGTCACAATCAGACCGGTGGACGAGCGGACATACTTTCCACCTCAGACGTTCTCTTTACATACACGTGACTTGAAACGTCACGCCGATATCAGTACCGTCTTTCCTTCATAATGTTGCATTTTAATATTGCAGCTCCGACTTTTCTAATAATAGACTCGCACATTTACTTCAGGCGTCCGGCTGTTGATAGCTGACGTCACAACCTGGCGTCCGTTCTGTCGCACATTCTCTCATCCTGAAGACCAGTGCATATGAGCGGAGTGCTGTTTAACTCGAGTGCGGCCCGACTGAATTGAAAGCTGGGAGAAGGAAGCCATTTGGCCTGCATCCAGAAGGGCTGGAGCTAATTGGTTCTCCGGAGTGGTGAATCGTGACTGGCGGGCAAACAGTACTAGCCCTGACTAGGAAATTAATTTTCATTATCAGTATTCGTTGCCAGAAAGTAAATTGGAGGTGATTAGTTTAAATCCTTGAGGCTAAACGTCCTGTTCATGTTGCCACATTCGAGAGGCGTCCTTGTATGACGACCAGTCGAGGGTGGCAGCCTACGTACATCTGGTACTCTCTGTTCAGACGCTGCCTGCCCTTAACTTCGCCGTAGAGCTACAGTTTTGTCGGGTTCTGACGACGTCTTATCGCCAGAGAGGTCTAGAGCTAATTACCGAAATAACCCCATACTTACAGAAGGTGAAGTTATGACCTCTCCCGTGTGCGCGCTGCGAGACAGACCAAATGTAATTCTGCGCGGTGCTGTAACTTTTATTTGCTTGCTGCGTGACGTAATTAGCAATGTTGTATGACACTAGAGAGCCGGCTATTAGCAGATTATAGTGTACGTAATACTGTTAGGTAGTGTGAGATAGCGTTATTGTGCGAGTTGGGGATACAGAAACCCAACGCTATGAATAAGTAGAAATTTTAAAATGGTTACCCTCTTGTATGCGTATTTTTCAATGCGGCACAGTTTCATCAAAGTTCTTCTTATTTGCAAAGAATTTTGTTTTCTTAGAGGGCCGTAACCTAGCCTCATCATCCTGACCTTTGTAAGGGACCTAGCGAGGTCAGAGTGACCCATAATTTAAATACATCATGCAGTGATTGTGTGTGTCACCCTATGGCAATACTTGTCCGGGGAACGTATGAATCACCTAACGTAGCCATTGATCTGCATTCATTAAATATCTACTGACTGCCCACAAGGCACTATATAAGGGCATCGAACTGGAGATCAACAAAGGTCACATGCCGGAAACTCTCCAAACATTTCCGTTGTCAGTTACTCGAACTTTCCTGTGAAGTAGTTCTTATAAAGCCGATCAAGTAGCAGCCTATCTCACTACATCTCAAGAGTAAGAGGCTTGAAATTAAGAATTTATACGGTGTCATGTAAAATGTGTTCTTTCGCTTACAGCTTAAACGCTGCCTTTATTACAGTTTCTAAAATAATCTTGTTTCCAGCGTGTTGCAAACTTTAATAAAGATCTGCTTGATCCAAGAAATCATCATAATATCCTATGCTGTACTCATTAAATGCTGTTATAGCTTCGAGAAACGGATTTCTTTATGAACGAACAATTTATAATTCTCGTAAGTTTAATTTGCATCTGTTGCTTCATCTAATATTCATTTGACACAAGTGCCCTGCTGTTTCAATAAATGTTTGTATTAATACATAAATATATTCTTTTCGTTCGTGGTGCTGACTTTACAGTCAGACTGGAAGGCTGAGTAATTATGACGTTGTTTTGCCTGTGAAAGTTTCTGATTGTAATATCGAAGTGTCACGTTTTAATACGGGAGACGACAGAAACGGGCTCGTACTTAGCGGTCGCTCCCACCAGCTACATTGGTTTGGCGGTGTGTCTGATATCTTGCGGAGCGTGGGAAGTTGTCTTGAGGGGAGGCATTATGCTTGCCTCTAGACACGTCATCTTCACTAAATGATACTCGTATCTTCTTGTATTTCTTAACGTTTGTGCAAATGGCGTGGCAGTTCCTCATATTTTGTTGAACACTTCTATAGTAAAACCAACTAGATGCACCACTGTCTCAAATTTAGTTTATTTTGGAATAACACTCTACATGTTTCGGACGGTCTTTCCGTCAGTCATCAGGAGTTCAAGACTGTACGTACAGCAACCAAACAGGTATCTATTTGACATATGCCTGTTGCTGTATGTACAATCTTGAACTCATGATGGACGGAAAGACCGTCTGAAACATGTAGAGTGTCATTCCAAAATAAAATAAACTTGATACATTGGTGCATCTAGTTGGTTTTACTATAGAAATATATTACGATGCACTGCCCTATGAACGTCAGATTTGTTGAACACGTCATATTTATTGTATTATATATTGTTAATTATTTTATTTGTATTCTCCGTGAATTTACAATTCCAGTGAACCCCAACCTATACTTTTTTTTTCAAATGAACTTCTGAAACCACAGACAAACGTGTTGCTTGTTGATGTTTATCAGGTCTGCCCTGTTGAACTGCAGACTGCTCGTGAGTCAATTGGACATTTAATGTGTTTCCTCTCTGTTATTGTATTCGCTGTAAAGTTCTCTGGCCCGCGTGTTAGTCTTCAACTGTAGAGATTATATTTCAGATATTAACAAGTAATTATTGGTTTATGAATGCAATGCATGTGCACCCCTACTTGTCACTGTTAAGTCATGCTTTGCTCCTAACAATAACATTTCTGTCCCCCTCTCCATTTGTGTTCATGCCCTTCTAAACAAATGTTTTGTTACATTAGCACATACAGACTGTGCAGCCCAGAATTTGTTTGCAGTATTTCGTTCCGTGCATTATTATCGTACTATCAAACACCTCCATAATTACACCAACCAAATGCACAATATTTATTCATTACACACATTTACTGTGTTTCTGCTACGTGTTTCAACGTACCATACACCTTCATCAGGGAGAACTCACGTGCTCCTTACTCAAACCCCCCCGCTGTTACGCAGCTGTTGTTTATGGTTAATACACTAGTTGCGTCGTGAAATATGAAAGGTGTAGCTTTGGTTGTACTGAACTTACAATAGCTCATATAATGGTTTAAGTCATACACGATGTACTGCCGTGCTCTATGTTAAAAATGTCAAAAGTCTATGATGAAAATATTCTATTTGTTGTTCGTATGCATAAATTTGGCTATGATCGGCTGTTACTTTCGTGGATTGTACCAGAGTATGACAATATGTGTGCAGCATCTTCAAATTATGATTGGGTCCATTGGTTTTTTTTTAATTTTATTTATTTAACAGCATGCCCCATTACACAGTAACATTACATGCTTTACATAACCTAAGCTTCAGTTAGCTGTCATATCAAATCTATAAATTCTATGGACTTAACAAATTTTACAAAAAAGTTTAAGTAATTTTTGATAAGTGTTTCATTATTTGCAGGCCAATTGCCACCAGTGCTTTTTATTTGTTGTATCATCTCATTCCTTTGGTTACTTAATTTTTTACACTTAAATACTAAATGGTCTACAGTTTCTTCTTCTTCTTCTTCTTCTTCACACGGGCACATTGGATTATCTATTAGTCCAAATCTGTATAAGTATGAACTTATTTTCCCATGTCCTGTTAGCATTGTTGTCAACTCTGGGAATATTGGAATTTTTTGTAGTAGCCTGTTCCTTACTGATGGGGAAAAAAGCTTTCGTAACTGCCCCTTTTCCCGTATCCATCCACTGCCGTTTTAAAAAAAGTATATAGAGAGGACGGATTACTGAAATGGATAATCGTAAGAAACGCACAAACAGAGGTCCATTGGGTATAACGTCCATAAAAAGGCGCCGTGTCCTGTTGTGTTAGTGACTGTTTTCTCGTACAGCTAGTTGACTTCCTTTCTGCTTGATTCTTGTAACTCCACGTTTATTGCTGCCAGTATTTTATTTAGTCTTAATTATACTTCTGTTGCCCTGTTGCAATTACAAGTATTCCACATTTTCTCCTCCATTTTCCAGCAGTTAATATCGTAGCCCCGGAAGTTCCTGTCTTTCATAACCCATCCTGTGGTTCGATTCCATTCCATGTTCCCTCAATCCATTTATGTTTTTCCTGTTATAATTTATCAGTACATATATTTGAGCCTGTGAAGTTATCGAATCCCCGGTGAAATGCGCAACTTTAAGAGAAGCCGGACATGAGACCTACGGGTCATTGTATTACCTGCAGTCACGTTGGGACGTATAATTTGTGTGTAAACAGGGGCACCTCAGGTGGGGTTCATCTCTTAACCGCACGCAACGAGAAGGGGAAGATAATTGTCTAGAGCAGACTCGATCTTGGCGAAGGGGAATGGTGGCTGACACCCCCACATGAAGGCACACTGAAACTGTGTTTCAGTGTGTCTGCTTTGTGGACTTGTCTGGTTTGGTCAAATGCATAAAAAGACCCGGACAGTAGGTACTGATGTCTGTTGAGACTCTAAGTAGATTGTCTTAAGTATTCCTCAAATTATACCAGAATTATAATTGCTGCAAAAACGTCTGATGCACACATGCCGTACCCAGTTTCAGAACGATTGGTCAAGCGGTTCTAACCCCGCTGCATACAGACAGACAGACACCCAGACAACGAAAGTAATCGGCGTTACGTGAATTGTCTCTTTTTTCCGAAATTCACATAAAATTTACGTTCAGCCTTTTCGTGTAAACGGGAATCAAGCTGAACTCAACTACTGCTTAGAATATAGCAGTGTGCAGACAATTACAAGCCTGTACCTGTGTTTAGCGCAGCAACCTGCACTAGACGGTGGGAGCTGTATGACACGAATGCAGTGATTGGACCTTTCCAGCATCGTCACATTCCCATCTGGTTTGTGTTGTTCGCTGTCCACCTGGTGGTGACAGTCCGCGCGTTTGTACCGACACACACACACACACACATATACACACATACACATACACACACACATACACACAATACACATATACACACACACATATACACAAAATACACATATACACACAATACACATATACACACACACATACACACAATACACATATACACACACATACACACAATACACATATACACACACATATACACAAAATACACATATACACACATACACATATACACACAATACACATATACACACACATACACACAATACACATATACACACACATACACACAATACACATATGCACACACATATACACAAAATACACATATACACACATACACATATACACACAATACACATATACACACACATACACACACATACACATATACACACACATACACACACATACACATATACACACAATACACATATACGCACACATACACACATACACACACACATATACACACACACATATACACACAATACACATATACACACATGCACACACAGATTATCTTTTGCATTTTTCTTTCCATGCATATTCATTCAGCTGTTACAATGTGACCGTCACATGCACACACTTCTTTAGAATTACAGTAATGTTTTAATACGCAAACTCTTGCATGAGCCTCACTGGCCCATCATCAGGGAGGACGCAGTTGTGTAAAACAATGATCCAACCCTTCTCTCACCCCCGGCATGTAGAATTGTCGCAAGTTCGTGAATGTGTGATAAGAAATATGGAAGTACGCACAGTAATTGGAGCAGCCTGTAGGTTTGAACACACAGTTCTTCATTCCGGGGGTGAGAGAAGGATTGGACCATTGTATTATGCAACTTTGCACTCCTCATGATGGACCAGATGGGCCGAAACATGTAGGAGTTTGCGTATTGAAACATTACTGTAGTTCTGACGAAGTGTTTGCAATTGTTGTTCCCATTGTAACACAGATTATCCTTCAAGATAAACTAATTTCGTGGGATGTTAGCGGCTGACAGAGTGTTTGTTTGTTTGTTCCAGAGGGATATTGCTGCAGGGCCGAGAGCAGTACGAGGAGGCCATTAAGAGTTACCAACTTGCTATTCAATACAGGCCAACACTTGCTTGTAAGTACAGTGCCTGTTGTTCCCGTGTGCAAAGCATTGCGATATAGGGGGCCGATTCTGTTTAATAAATCTAAACAGGTGTATAAATTGCACTGGCAGTATCCGCAGCTGAGTCCCTTTTTGTACGTGTGCAAGTGAGCCAATCGCGTTTTGAAACAGCTGAAGTTGTACTGGCGTAACTAAGCGATAGACCACAATATGGTGGCTTAGATAACTTTCATCAGCGTCCACCCCATCTATCAGTCGAGTGACTGATTCGCTTTTCCCCATCGTTTTTCTGAAGTCCATATTTTCTCCTACAATAACGTGTTCTCCAAATTCTGAAGTAATCTTGTCCTTGTCATGTGACAGGTCGAGTTTTCATCCACACACAGCAACAGGAAAGTCATGGTCTTGTAAATTTTAAGGACTTTTAAACAATGTGAATAAAAATCCAACCAGATGCAACAGTATGCAGATATTTATTTACTGCAAAACTACACTACATGTTTCGGGTGTCACAGCACACATCATCAGGAGTACTAAAAACTGTAACCGCAGTCTCCGGTACAGGTCATAATACTGGTACCGCTACTCCCCTCCCGATCAGGCCACGTTGGAGGGGAGTAGCGGTACCAGTATTATGACCTGTACCGGAGACTGCGGGTATAGTTTTAATACTCCTGATGATGGGTGCTGTGACACCCGAAACATGTAGTGTAGCTTTGCAGTAAATAAATAGCCTATCTGCATACTGTTGTATCTGGTTGGATTTTTATTCACATTGAATTACGATGCACGGAACCATGAACTTAAAGACTTTTAAACAGTTTTCTTATAGATTAGCCTTATACATTTCAGTGGATGTCTCTGGACCACAGTAACAACTTCTGCACATGTCTGTGCTATACAGTAAACAGTTTCAGAGGATATTGTCCATAACCCGTAATAACATATTCTCAGCATGTTATGTTCCATGTTCAGTACATTAACCAGATGCATAATTTTTTTAAGATGACCAACATATGCACTTGGATTATGTATGTAATTTTATTACATACATAATCACCAACATATTAATAATTGTGCAACTAAATGCAAAACAAGGCTGTCTATTTATTTTTCTGCAAGTTCACTCTGCATGTTTCGGCTGTGAACCACACTCATCATCAGTACACAAAACTGTAACTACAGCCTCCAGTACAGTGCAGCTACCTCCAACGTGGCCAAGCTAGCTTGGCCACGTTAGAGGGAGGTAGCTGCACAAAAAATAGAACCAGTACCGGAGGCTGTAGTTAAAGTTTTGTGTACCCCCCCCTGATGATGGCTGTGGTTGACACCCGAAACATGTAGCGTGAATTTAGAGATTAATAGACTGCTTTGTGTTGCATCTCGTTGGATAATTATCAATATAGATCAGCGATGCACGGAGCCATAAACATAAAAATCGCCAACATGTTTCGGCCACTCATGTGACCATCTTTAGGGTAGTGAGAGCAAGAATACAAATACAGTTATAAGTGATTATCACTTACTCGTATAACTGTATTTATCACTCATAATGGTATTTGTATTCTTGATCTCACCATCCTGAAGATAGTGATTACTATGTAGCAAAATTACTTATGTAAATCCAACTGCATATGTTGGTCCTTTTAATAAACTGTATACGTTCTCAGGCCATTACCCCGGGCAGCAATTTTTATTACGTGTTTTACATTAATTCGTCGATAATTGAGGCAGAGCTGCAGTAGTGACTACAGTAAGTTCAAAATATTAATCAGCTTCAGGAGAGAATCATGCGTGTTTCCGTTTCCTCCTGTGAACGTGATTTATTGTGAAAATTAAACAAATATCCCTTCACATTTCAAGGTCATACAGGCATTAACAGATTTCTGAAATTTTTGTACGAGTCGTGTGACAGCAGTGGATTGGAAGTTAGGTTGGAGTCGTCCACAGCTGCGGTGAACCTGCTGACATCCTTTCTTCTCGCAGAACTACTTTGCCGTACCAAATCGGCCATACTGTCTGCCACTTTTCTGCTACTTCTCTCTAGACAGAGGAACTTCTCCCTATCCGAAGTTCTTCATTAGCCAATCTTCTTTCCTTCCTCCCATCTGCACAAGATGGCGAAACTTTGCATCACATCTTTCGCCAACTTTCTGTAGCGGCCGTCATCACGTGGAATTATCACATTACTTATCCATTAAAATATTTCCCTCCTTCAAGCTGGTGTAATTGTTAAAACGCGTTAAGTTTATACCCTGTTCTCGAATCCTCTATCACCAAATTAGCACTCTGTGATCAAGTCCAATTTTGAAACAGTGAGAAATGTAAGATGGGGTACGATTTTAGAGTAGTCTGGTGGCTGGAGATGGAGATGGAGGTTTCGATACGTCTGTTGCACAGATGCTGAAGTAGCGTGCTTATATAATTTGAGTAAATTTGCATCAGAGAAAGTTGCGGCAAGCGTTATAAGTTTTTACAAGAAAAAGGTAGCCGTCATTAGTAATGGTATCAAATGATGATTCTGACGTAATCACTGTTAAAATGAGGCACGTCAAGTGTTATTTCACACTGGTGTTATTAAGAAGGGAGTAAAGAGAGACATGTTTATTGCTCGGTGCATCAACATAGGTTCACAACTGTCACGAACCGTGCATCATCAAGTGCTTATAACTGTCACGGACTGAACATCAATAGATGTTTGCAACATAGTCATGAACTGTGCGTCATGATGTGCTCACAACTAACAGTCACAGACTATGCATCAGCAGATGTTTGTAACGTCACGTCGAAAAGTGTCCGTCATGATGTGCTCACAACTAACAGTCACGAACTGCGTATCAACAATGCATCATAGTCACGAACTGTGCGTCATGATGTGCTCACAACTAAGTTACGAACTGCGCATCAACAGTGTTTGCAACATAGTCACGAAATGTGCGTCATCATATGCTCACAACTAAGTCACGACTTTTGCATCAACAGATGTTTGCAACATAACCACGAACTGTGCGCCATGATTTGCTCACAACTAACAGTCACGAACTGTGCATCAGCAGATGTTTGCAACAAAGTCACGAACTGTACATCATGATATGCTTACCACTAACAGCCACGAACTGTGCATGAACAGGTATCTCGACCTGCTAATGTCTGTAACTCTGCATCTTATCTGTTGCCATCTTTCTGCTCTAATTTTTGGCATATGGAACAACTGCACTATATGAGTGCAACATTATGTGATGTGACGTCATGTAGTCTGGTAGAGATGTACCGACGTTTCAAAAGAACATGAAACTTTCGGCAGCGTGGTTGAACAACCCGCTGCAACCAGTCACCCAGCCAACCGACCAGCTAAAATTTCTCTGAGGCCAGAGAATTACCCGGAGCACCAGTCGAGTGTATATAGCAGGGCGCAAGGCGTCACATCCCAGTTGACGATATTCTTCAGAGTCAGTGCTGTGAAGTTCTCCGATCTTGCCACGTTAATTATGCATGAAAATGGTTACTTCCTTCGTGCTGTCGTATCAGTTTAAAAACATTAGCACTTTTAAGACTGACTCTTATTTAATATATATTGGCCAAACGGGTCGCCCATGTTCTGGTAAATGTAATTGTCTGAACGAAATAGAAAACGCTGTCCTACTGACTTGCAGGGATAAACATTTCCAATGAAAGTAACTCCGGCTGCCAGCAGCTACATACGGCAGGAAGGTAAAGGCTAAATTATATCTAAAGATTCATTTCATACCTCACAGAGAAAGTAGTGTCTAACCATTAGAAGGACCAACCCCTTAATGCTGTATAGGGGAACAAGGTTTTTTTACTGTTGTGCTCCGTGATGTACACAGACGTTTTCAAAGACATTCTTTACGTTCAAAGTGCCATACGGTTTCACGGTACATGCATACGTGAGCAACTTGTAGCCATGCTTACCTTAAGGTCTGTGATGACAACTTCATCCGCACTGACTGCGCTCTTCCAACAACCATGGTCCACAAACTGTCACTTATAATTATCCGCTGGTACAAGGTCACAGCGACTTGCTACGGGCTGGACGGTCCTGGGATCGAATCCCGGTGGGGGAGGAGATTTTGCACACCCGTCCAGACCGGCGTGTATAATAAGTACCACGTCTGTTCGCCGTCTGTAAATCGCCCGGGGTGTGACGCTGACTGCTCTACCACCACCTGGTGCCGAGGTTACAGAAAGAGTACAGCTATACACTGCTCTCCCTCTGGGCCTGTTCTGGGGCGAACTTTACCTTTCACTAGGTCACAAACGGACGTACAGTTGCGTTTGTATTTCTTACATAACGTTTATAATCTGCATTTGATGAAGGTATTTTACGAAACATATAAACACGTTATGTGCTTACAAAATGCAGAGGTTTTTTGACGTTACAGAAGGTGGTACGTGTGATTACCACCAGGCTGTATGAGGTTCGGTTTATACAATATTTCCTAATCCTAAATCCGTGTGACCGAAGTATCTCTGCCGGAGTTGCGCTGACCAAAGTGTGTAGGGACAATATGGCGGTGCTGTTTGCCATTCACTCTGTCTTTATAATGCAGTTACTGCTGAACTGTTCAGGTAGTTCGTATGGCTGTCCCTGTGACTGTACGCCACTGAATATCCGTACAAGAACATATCCTTAAAACACGGTATTTTCTGAAGTTCGGGCTGGTGCTCTTCCCATTGTTGTTATGACCATATCACCTTGCTACTCTGTGACATGGGTGTGTTTTGATTCACGCAGTGGCGCACTTGAATCTGGCCCAGCTGCTGGAGAGAAGAGGACATTACGAAGAGGCCGTTTCCCTTTACCGACGATGCTCGAGGCTGAACGGCGCAGGTCTCAAAGACCCTCGCACACACGAGGCCACCAAAATATCCGCACTTCTACATCTTGGTCGTATGTACGCAGATCAGGGTCGTCTGCACAAAGCTGTCGCCATGTATCAGGAGGCTGTGGACAAGATGCCTGGACATTATCCACCGCAGGTATCAATACAGTTTGACAGTAACTCTGAGCACAATGCCTGATGGTTACCTCAGCAGGTGTCGTGGCATGTATCCGCGGTTGCTGGCCTGCCGTACGATAACGCTGCAGCGCTCGGGGCAAAGATAAAATAAACACCCCTGTTATGAAGCCCACAAATACTTTGGGACATTATTTTATATGGCAACTGTCGCTACTCACTTCCCGTCGGCTCCCATAACTTATAAAACTTGGATGTGTGTTAAACAACATGTTTGATAAGAGTGAAGCATGTGGGCGGGCCGAAAGAAAACATTTCCTGAATTTTTTAAGTGACGTAACTAAAAATTATGTCAATTGGAACATACTGAACGAAAGCGCTGGGACCCCAATTAAGGGGAAATGAAAAAGAAGAGAGAGCTGCGCTGTCAGCCGTCACATAACACTGTGTGATTGAGGAGCGGTGCGGCTTGCCAGATAAAATAATGTCCCTGTACAACAGCTAAGTCCCCACACAAACACCCCTATACAATACTCCATAGACCATATTGATAAATGCTTATACAGGGTGTCCCAGGAGGAAAGGTCAATATTCTGGGAGATCATAGTATCGGTCATTCTAAACAAAAATGTTTATATGAATATTTGTCCTATTCCGAACGGTTTCCGAGATAGAGCTATTTGAATGATCAACTGCAAAATTATTGATAAGAATTAAATATTACGTGTACGTACAGTTTCTAATACCGGTATTTATTGTTCAAGTGACAGATTTAGTACAGTTTATAATAAATGTTCGAAAATCCCACCGTCAACATCAATGCACTTTGCAACTCGTGTGAAGACATGGCGTGTTGTTCGTCTGAGTGCGTCTTGACGATCCTTTATGCAGGCGATAACATCCAGTATATTAACGAGCAGTTCGTCTTATGTATCCACTTTTTTCTGTACACTTCACTCTTCATCAAACCCCATAAACAAAATCTAACGGGGTTAAGTCTGGAGAACTTGGTGGCCAGTTAATGGTACTGCCACGACCGATCCACCTATTAGGGAAAGTGTCATTGAGATGTTGCATCACATGTCGGGTATAATGAGAAGGGGCTCCGTCATGCTGAAAGTACATAGCA
>Ga0123357_10009640_pt1 | contig 12203 bp, 16 predicted proteins | sample TergutEmb28metaG_FD_89873 | JGI IMG/M metagenome (GOLD analysis project Ga0123357, IMG submission 89873) | Embiratermes neotenicus P4 segment gut microbial communities from Petit-Saut dam, French Guiana - Emb289 P4 | ecosystem: Host-associated > Arthropoda: Insects > Digestive system > Gut ...
CCGACGGCCATCGCCAAGGGCGTGGAAGAGGCCAAGAAGCACTTCTTCCGCGTGCCGATGGTGGCCCGGACGATCCCGCACCCCGTGCAGGGCGAAGAGGCGGCCGGTGTCATGATGTTGCGTCCGGCTTCGCCCGGTACCGGCGTCATCGCCGGTGGTTCGGCCCGCGCCGTGCTTGAGTGCGCCGGCATCCAGGACGTGCTGGCCAAGTCACTCGGTTCGGCCAATGCCATCAACGTGGTTTATGCGACGGTGGCCGCACTGAAATCGCTGGAACAGCCGGAGGCCATCGCCCGTCGTCGCGGTATGCCGATCGAGGACGTCGTGCCGGCGGCTATCCGGAACGCTGCCAAGTCGGCCGCAGCCGCTGCTGCTGTCCCGGCAGCCCCAGAAAAGCAGGAGGTGGCGGCCTGATGGCAGCAACCAAGAAGCAGGCGATGCTGACGATCACGCAAGTGAAGTCGGGCATTACGCAGACGCCGACCGCGCGCAAGACCTTGCGGGCGCTCGGCCTGAAGAAGATCGGTTCCAGTGTGCAGCAGGCGGATGTGCCCACAGTGCGTGGCATGATCCGCACGGTGCAGCACCTGGTGGCTGTGGAAGAGGTGAAGTGATGATTCTCAAGGCACACCATTTGCGTCCGGCACCGGGCGCGCACACGCCCAAGCGGCGTGTTGGGCGCGGTGAGTCGGGCCATGGCGGCAAAACGGCCGGCCGGGGTACCAAGGGCACTGGCGCGCGCAAGAACACGCCCGAGAACTTCGAGGGCGGGCAGATGCCGCTGCACATGCGGTTGCCCAAGCTGCGCGGCTTCCAGAACCCGTTCAAGGTGACGTATCAGGTGGTAAACCTGGATCGTTTGTCGGCGCTGTACCCCCAAGGCGGTGCTGTCGACATCGACTCGTTGATCGAGCGCGGCGCGGTGCGTGCCAACTCGTTCGTCAAGGTGCTGGGCACCGGCGAGATCACCGTCAAGATCGATATCACGGCCGATGCCTTCTCGGCGTCAGCCAAGACGAAGATCGAGGCCGCCGGCGGTACCTGCGTCACTCTGTAACGCCAACACTTGACTGCGCCCCCGCATGATAATGTGGGGGCGCAGTGCTGCGTTATGGGGCGCAGCTTCCAGAAAGGCGGAAGACAATGACAGTCAAGGTTGTGGCAGACAACTGGTTGCGGGCCGATTCGATAGACGCGTTCGTCGCGGCTGCCAACGAGTTGGTTACCGAGACGTTGGCCAAGGACGCCGGTTGCGTCGCCTATGGTTTGTGGCGCGACACGGCTGACCAGATGCACCTGACAGTGTTGGAAGAGTGGGCCGATCAAGACTCGCTCGACAAGCACATCGCCAGCGAGCATTTCCAGCGCCTGTTCCCGGTGTTCGGGGCCTCCGCCGATCCGGCCAAGCCGGGCACCGTGACGGTCTATCAATCACTTTAACGGTCATCCTGCGCGCCGCGTAGCGGGTCATGCTGCGCGGAGCGAAAGCGGAGTCGTAGTACGCAGGATCTGGCGTCTAGCTGTACCGTCGGCCGTCCCAGTCGATCCAGCCGGCGACGTGTGACCCTTGGGGGTCGTGGTGCGTCCAGTGGATCGTGCCGCCCTGGTCGTCGTAGTCGTATTCGCCGAAGAACTCGACCTCGTCACCGACTGCAAGGCCGTCCAGACGGGGCGCAATGTCAATGTTGTGGGCGATCAGCAGCGTCTGGCCTGATGATAGTTCCAAGATGAACCGCTGATGACGGTCGCCGACGTTATCGTCGGATAGCATTCGGGTGACGACACCATGGCCGGCGATCTGGACGCCCGATGTGTGGGTCTGAAACAGGCTTTCCAATTCCGCCTCCGTGTTGAGTGACTGTGTGACCGACGGCGCGGTCGTCGGCTGGGGTGCGCCCTTTCCGGCGATCAGGACGACCACAAGTGCGATCAGGGCAACAACCAGCACGCCGCCGCCAATAATCCAGGCGGGCGAATGTCGTCGAGCCGTCATGTATGCGACTATAGCCGGGTGACCCGGTAGAATCGCTATGCAACACCCTGGGGCGTTAGCTCAGCCGGTCAGAGCAGAGGACTCATAATCCTCCGGTCGAGGGTTCGAACCCCTCACGCCCCACTTAGCGCGGATAATCCGAACCCCGGTTCGGATACGAACCCGCTAACTCCACCAGATGATCGAATGCCCGACTACCGTCCGCCGCCCAACCACAGGTCGGGGTTGAGGCTTGGCTGAGCGGCAGTACCTGATGGGCTGCTGTTCGGTGACATCATCGAGGCCGACTGGGTGGGGGAGCCGCCGTCACCGGGGCTTTCCGACGGCGAACCGGATTCTGAGCCGGATTCACTCGGCGAGCCGGACTCCGACCCGGACTGCGAGGGCGAGCCCGACTCGGTTCCAGAATCTGAACTGCTTTCCGAGGGTGAGCCGCTTCCTGGGCCTTCGGCGGACGAGGTTTCCGTCGAGGTGCTTGTGCTGCCACCGCCGCCACCGCCGGATGGCGGGGGCGGGTTTTGGAATATCAACACGACGATCAACAACGCGATGGCAGCCAGGGCCAGCATCAACAGCCACGACACCAACACGGACACCCAACTGGCCCGGTCGTCCCGTCCGCCCCATGGCAGTGGCCAGCGCCGCCAGTTGCCGGGCTTGGTGTTGGTGACCCACGGCAACTGGAAGCTGGGGCCGCGCATCGTTCCGAGAGGTGGGGTACTGGACAGGTCGACGCTGCGCAACACCCGGTCGGCTTCGGCGATCGCGTCGACCGTGCCGTCATAGGCCAATGCCACCCATGGCGCCGTCGGCGCATCGCTCGTCGGGATGGGCTCGTCCGTGTCGCTGCGGAACTTGTCAGCCAGGCGCCCGTCGTCCTGGTTGGTGCCGCCGCGCGCGATGACCGTGTCGGCGTGCATCTTGTTGACCTCGCCGGCCAGCCGGTCACGGGCGGCCGCGTCATCGGTGGCGCCTTCGCTCAGGACGATCAACATGACCGGTGCCGCCTCGGGCATCTTGCGAGACGTAGCGCCCGGTTTGGGCTGTGGCGCGGCTTCGTGAGCCAGGAAGGCGATACCGCTGGCGCGGGCGGCCAGGCGTCCGTCCAACCAGAAATCGCCGATCCTTGGCGGGTCGTCCGGCAGCAGGGCGGCACCGTAGGGCGGCGGCGGGAACTGTTCGCCGGTGGCGGACGGGGTGGCTTGAGGCTCGGACATCGCCTCCAACTTTACAGGCCGGCGGCGCGCGGCGCGTGTGACATGATTTGACTGGCCTATGCTGTGGCTGTGGAGGCCGGATGCGGCCCACCGGCACACGATCGGCACGGTAGCATGGACTATGCACAAGGAGAAAGAGCCAGGCATTGTGAGCACAGACCCCACGGATACACCTATCCCGACCGCCCAGGTGGTGGCGCCTTCGGTGCCGCCCAGCCCCGGAATCACCAGTCCAGTCGTCCATGACGTCAAACCGACTGACACCAAGCCGGCGGGCACCAACCCGACGGACGTCAAGCAAGCCGCCGACCTGATCGGCCAGGCGTTGGCCCAGGTGCAGCGTGTCATCGTCGGCCAGGAACACCTGGTCGAGCAACTCATGGTTGGCTTGCTGGCCAAGGGCCACGTTCTGCTGGAAGGCGTGCCGGGCACGGCGAAGACACTGGCCGTCCGCAGTTTCGCCACGGTGGTGGGTGGCAACTTCGCCCGCATCCAGTTCACGCCCGACCTGGTGCCGTCCGACATCGTCGGCACACGCATCTATTCGATGGCCAAAGAGACGTTCGACGTCGAACTTGGCCCGGTGTTCGTCAACTTCGTCCTGGCGGACGAGGTGAACCGCGCGCCTGCCAAGGTGCAGGCCGCAATGCTTGAGGTGATGGCCGAAGGCCAGGTTTCCATCGGCGGGACGACCTACCCGATGGCCAAACCTTTCATCGTCATCGCCACGGAAAACCCGGTCGAGTCCGAGGGCGTCTACCCGCTGCCGGAGGCCCAGCGGGATCGCTTCCTGTTGAAGGTCGACGTGCCTTATCCGAAGGGCAATGAGGAGTTCGAGATCCTGCGACGCATGTCGATCAAGCCGCCTGAACCGGACCAGGTGCTCGACCCCAAGAAGACACTTGCCCTGCAGGATATGGCTTCCAACATATTCGTCCACAACCTGGTGGCCGAATATATCGTTCGTCTGGTCATGGCCACCCGTAATCCGGTGGATTTCGGCATGCCCGATCTTGACAAGGTCATCTCGATCGGCGCGTCTTCGCGTGCCACGCTGGGCCTGACTTCGGCGTCGCGGGCGCTGGCGCTGATCCACGGCCGCGACTATGTGCTGCCGTCGGACGTTCAGGCCGTCGCGCAGGACGTCATGGCGCACCGCGTGACGCTGAGCTTCGACGCCATCGCCGACAACATTCCGGCGTCCCAGGTGGTCGACCGTATTCTGGCCATGGTGCCGGCGCCGACGCCCGTCTGGAACGCCAACCAGCCGCGCGGTTAGCTTGTCGTCCATGGCTCAAACCCAGGTGCTGCCGGACTTCGCACCGCCATCCCAAGATGGCGACGCTTCGTCAACCCTGCTCGCGGCACCGACCAGGCAGACGATCGCCTTGCAGAAGCTTGCGCCAGAGGCCGCCATGCGTCGCCTGGAGCTGACTATCGTCCGCCGTCTGGAGGGCTTCCTACAGGGCGACCACCTGGGGCTGGTTCCCGGCCCTGGCACGGAACCCGGCGATGCGCGCGTCTATGTGCCGGGCCAAGACGATGTGCGCCGCATGGACTGGGCCGTCACGGCACGCACCACTGTCCCACATGTGCGCGATTCCGTGGCCGACCGCGAGTTGGAAGTGTGGGCGCTGTTGGATGTGACGCCGTCGATGAACTGGGGGACGGCGGGTGTCACGAAGCGCGACTTGGGCATCGCCGCCATCGCGACCATCGGGTTCATTTCGCAGAAGGTGGGCGACCGCTTCGGTGGCATGATACTGCGGCCGGACTCCATCAAGCGTCTGCCCGCCCTGGCTGGGCGAAACGCCTTGTACGGGCTGCTTGGGAAAATGCTCGAGGAGCCGATCGTGGCCGACCACGCGCCTGGCAATCTGACACTGTCGGACGGTATCGAACAGATGAACCGCACCCAGCGTCGCCGCGGTTTGCGCGTCGTCGTTTCCGATTTCTTGACCCCCGGTGACGAAGTTGTCGACCCGAATGTGCCGCCCGAATGGGAACGCCAACTGCGACGTCTGACGGTGCGCAACCAGGTGCTGTGCGTCGAGGTCATCGACGCCGCCGAGATGGAGTTCCCGGATGTCGGCGAGCTTCTGATAAAAGACCCCGAAACCAACTTCGAGCGTTATGTCAACACGTCCGACCCCAAGGCGCGCGCGGCAGTCGATAAGGCGTCGGCCCAGCAGCGGGCACGGATTGCCGCCGCGATGCGCCGCACGGGGGTCGGCCATATCCAGTTGAGGACAGACCGCGACTGGGTGCAGGACATTGCGCGGTTCGTGCTGAACTACCGGCGTACGGCCACGGTGTTGCATATGCCACAGGGGGTCGCCAAATGATAGCGACACCGGTTGGCCCCTTCGATTTTTTCGCCCCTGGGCGACTGTGGGCCTTGTTGGCGCTGCCCGTCCTGATCGCGCTTTACATTATCGGCCTGCACCTGTCGAAGCGGTCGGGCATCCGTTACACGAACACTGGTGTGCTGGCGGCGGTCTTGCCCAAGCAGAGCCAGTGGCGTCGCCACGTGAGCGTGGCGATGGCCCTGTGTTCGCTGGTGTTGATCGCCGGGGCTTGGGCCCGTCCAGCCGGCGTCGAGAAGGTGCCGCGTGAGCGTGCCACCATCATCTTGCTGATCGACAATTCGATGTCGATGACGGCCACCGACATTTCGCCCAACCGCCTCGACGCGGCCAAGGCGGCAGCCACGGCTTTCGTCAATCAGTTGCCGGCGCAATACAACGTCTCTGTCGTGTCGCTGTCGGGCTCGCCGTCGTCCTACGGCCCGCCTTCGACCGACCGCAGCATGGTGTTGCAGGCCATCGACTCGTTGACGCCAGAGAACGGCACGGCCATCGGTGACGCGATAACAGTCGGTTTGAGCACTATCGCGCAGGCGCCGCCCGATGCCAGCGGCAACCCGGCACCGGCGTTGATGATTCTGCTGTCGGACGGCACCAGCACCAAGGGTGTCGACACGATGCAAGCGGCCAACAATGCGGCGGCGAGCAAGGTGCCGATCTTCACGATCGCCTATGGCACGGCCAACGGTTACGTCGATATCGACGGCCAGCGCGCCAACGTGGCGCCCGACAAGACGACGCTCACCCAGATCGCTCAGGTCACCGGCGGTAAGGCCTATGACGCGGCGTCGGTCAATCAGATCAACAACGTCTACACCCAGTTGAAGAGCGAGGTCGGCTACGACGACGTCAACAAAGAAGTGACGGCGCGGTGGGCCTTGTACGCGCTGGCATTCGCTGTGGTGGCGGCGCTCGGCGCGGTCTCAATGGCAGCGAGGTGGCCGTAAATGATCGATATGGTACTCGCGTTCATGAGCCCGCACCGGCTGTGGTGGCTGGTGCTGGTGCCGGTAATCGCCGTCGTCTATGCAGGCTTGACGTTGCGCCTGCGCAACCACACCGGCACTCGTCGTCTGATGCGGTTGGTGCCGGTCGAATCGGCCTGGAAACGCCACTTCTCGGTGGTCGCGTCACTGCTTTCGCTGGCGTCCTTGGCGTTGGCTTATGCGCAGCCGGCGGCCTTGGTGAATGTGCCGAAGGATCGTGCCACCGTGGTTATTGCCATCGACGTGTCGGCGTCCATGGCGGCCACCGACGTGGCGCCCACCCGCATCGATGCGGAGAAGACGGCGGCTTCCAACTTCGTCGACATGTTGCCGCCGTCGTTCAACCTGGCGGTGGTCAGTTTCGCGGCGACGGCCAATATCGTCATGGCGCCGAGTACCGATCGGGGTGCTGCCAAGCGGGCCATCAATTCTCTGCAGTTGCAGCCGTCGACTGCCATTGGCGAGGGTATATACACGTCACTTCAGGCGCTGAAGCTGGCGCCACCAGACCCGCAGCACCCCGACGACCCGGCGCCCGGAGCCGTCGTGTTGTTGTCGGACGGCTCCACCAACACCGGTCGCCCCTCGGCTGGGGCTGCCCAACTCGCCGGCCAGCAAGGCGTGCCGGTCTACACCATTGCCTACGGCACGGCCAACGGTTACATCATCGAGAACGGCCAAAAGGAATATGTGCCGGTCAACAACGCCGAACTGATGAGCATCGCCAAGGATTCGGGTGGCAAGAAATTCTCGGCCGCATCGGCGTCCGATCTTTCGGCGGTGTATGAAACCATTGCCCAGGACGTCGGCTACACGCAGGAAATGTCCGAAATAACCGAACGATTCGCTGGTGTGGCCCTGCTGTTCGCAATCATCGCCGGACTCGGCGTCGTCTCGCTGGCGTCACGATGGCCATGACCGACGTGCAGACCCTCAAGAGGCGCGTCGAGGCGATTCAGGCACGCATGGTGGCGGCTGCCCGGCGGGCTGGACGAGACCCCGCCGATGTGGCGTTGCTGGCGGTTTCCAAGACGCGCCCGGCCGAAGCGGTGGCGGCAGTTGTGGCCGGCACCGGGATGACGCGGTTCGCAGAGAACCGCCCCCAGGAGTTGGCCGCCAAGGCGCGAGAGCTTTCCAACATCGAGTGGGTACTGATCGGGCCGCTGCAGACCAACAAGGCAGGGTTGGCCGCTGAATTTGCCTGCCAGTTTCAGGCGTTGGATGCGGTACGAACGGCTGAGGCACTCGACCGTCGGCTGCAGGCATTGGGACGCGGTATGGACGTGCTGATCGAGGTCAACACGTCCGGCGAGACCGCCAAGCACGGTGTGCCGCCTGAGGGTGCTTTGGAACTGGCGCACGGGCTGAAACCGTTCTCGTCCTTGCGTCCGGTGGGCCTTATGACCGTGGCCGTCAACAGCCCGGACGAGGTGGCCGTGCGGGCGTGCTTCAGACGTCTGCGCGGCGTGCAGGACCAACTGCGGGACGAGTTGGGCGACGGCTGGGGTGAACTGTCGATGGGTATGTCGGGCGATTTCGAATGGGCCATCGAAGAGGGCTCTACGATCGTCCGCGTCGGCACGGCGATCTTCGGCCCACGGCCTATGCCGCGAGACGTCCCAGTGTGAGCGCCAGACGCAGCACGAAAGCATCCCTGGCATTGGCCGCCGAATAGCCCGTCACGTCCTGAATGCGCTTCAGACGGTAGCGCACGGTGTTCGGGTGGATGAACATGTCACGGGCAGTCGCTTCGATGCTGCCGGAGTGATCGAGGAAGCCGGCGCATGTTTCCAACAGATCCGACCCGGCGTCAACCAGTTGCTGATAGACCACCACGAGTGCCTGCTGGGCGGTCGGGTTGCCCGCCAGGGATCGTTCCGGCAGCAGGGCGTCGGCCGTCACGATGATTGGGTGTTCCGGCCAAGCGCCCACCACCAAGGCACCCGAGGCGGCATCGGCGGCTGAATCGTGCGCTTCTGCCAAACCGTCGACGATGGGGCCGACAACAATTGGGCCGGCCCCGAAACAGCCCTCCATCTGCTTGGCAATTTTCACCGCGTCGTCTTCCGCATCGGCGTTGACGACGGCGACCAGATGCTCGCCCTGGATCGCACCCAGGGCCTGACGCCCGATTGCCTCGGCCCATTGGTGCAGCGCATCGACGGCGGCTGATTGGTCTTTGTTCGCCGGCCGTGTGCCGACCATCACGACCACAGGCATGGCGGCCGGCCATCCCAACGTCGAGGCCCGCGACAGCATATCCTCGTCAATGCGGTCGCGCATCAGGGCGTCGACGATGCGGGATTCGACATGCTCGTCCCACGAGCCGCGCGATTCGGCAGCCCAGGCGTAGACCTCGGCAGCGGCGAAGGCCGCCTGGCGCGAGTAATACAGAAGGGACGTCTGCAGGGGCCCGCGATCGGGCTTGGGCATCAATTCGTCAATCTCTCGCTCGATGGCTGTGATGGATGTGCGAACCAGGTCGACGGTTTGCCCCAGCGTCAACTGGCGCGTCATCGAGCGCGGCGCAACGGCGAATATCGAGGCAGGGGTGACATCTTCGCTTGAGTCGTCCTCGAACCAGGTGGCGAAGTTGTCGACGGCGGCGGCCACGATCATCGATATCCAACTGCGGGAGTCGGCGTCGAGGTCGGCGTACCAGGGGTGGGCCTCGCCGATTGCTTGGACCATTGCCGTCGCGATGGTGCCGCTTTTGGCCCGTAGGCGGCCGACGATGGCAGCCCGCATGCGTTCGGAAGGCACCAAAGCCCGGCCGCTGCCGGGGGTTGCGGTCGGTTTTGCTGCCATGTTCGCCTTTCCAGGCTCCATTCTAGGTGGTCGTTTTCAAAAGGGTGTTTTGTCAAAGTTGAGTCTAGTACGCTCAATCTGGGAATATTGGTGCTACATGACCGGTTGAATCTCGTGGGCGCGAACCAGCGCCACCCTGATTAGAGGAGATGAATCTCAAGATGACTACGCCATATAACCCGTTCAAGGATCTCGACCGCCTGTTCACGTCGGTTGCCCGTTCGGTTTCCGACACCCGTATGCCGATGGATCTTTTCCGCAACGGCGACACTTTCGTCGTCAAGATGGATCTGCCGGGTGTCGACCCGAAGTCGATCGACATCGACGTGGACGACCGCACTTTGACGGTGCGCGCTGAGCGTGCCGCCGAGGTTGTCGACGACACGGCCGAGCAGAGCGGCTGGGTCAGCCGCGAACGCAGCTTCGGCACCTATGCCCGCCAGATCTCACTGGGCTCTGGCCTTGATTTGGGCAAGATCGAAGCCAACTACACCGACGGTGTGTTGACGTTGACGATCCCGGTGGCCGAAGAGGCCAAGCCGCGCAAGATCGCCGTTGCGACGGGCAGCCCCGTCGTGGCTGACGCACCTGCTGCCAAATGAGTTGACAGGCCAAGCCTTACCAAGTTTGGGAGTCCCTTGTTCGAGGGGCTCCCAAACTGTTTATATGGGCGGGATGGGGGACGGCGGCGCCTGCGGCACGCGCTGCGCGGCGAGCAGGTCGCGGATCTCGGTCAGCAACTCTTCCTGTGTGGCCGCCTCGGCCTCTTCGGTCTTGGCACGCGCTTGTATCGCCTCCATCGGTTTGACGATCAAGAAGTACACGACAAGCGCTACCAAAACGAACGTGAAAAGCGCGGTCAGGAAGTCTCCGACGCTGATGCCGGCGATGCTCGCACCACTGAAATTCGGTGTGCCAAAAATCTTGCCGATAAGATCCAGGATGATCGCGGTGAATGCTTTGACGACAGCGCCGAACGCCGTGCCGATGATGACGGCGACTGCCAGCGCGACGATATTGCCCTGCATGAGAAATTCTTTGAAACCCTTCACGGTTCCTCCTATTTTGGGTGGGCGCTACCCGTCATTTTAGTAACTGGCGACCAAGAGGTGGCTGAGTGTCAACTGTGTGAGTGGCGGTTTGACACAGACGGTATTTGGTGTTGCAATGTAGCAGTACCCAGTGTTACGCTATACCGGTACTAAGCGTTACGAGGTAATGAGGAGGTGAGTGATGGACGATCTGACTGAATTGCTCAAGGGCGTGCTGGAAGGCGCGGTCATGCAGATTCTTCGGTACGAGCCTACCTATGGGTATGAGATTGTCCGTGCGCTTAATGCGGTCGGGTTCAATTCCGTGTCCGAGGGGACGGTTTACCCGATACTTTTGCGCCTGGAAAAGAAGGGCTGTGTGGACGTCACGCAGCAGCGGTCGGAGGTTGGGCCGCCGCGCAAGGTTTACACGCTTAACGCCGCCGGCGAGACGGCATTGGCAAGTTTCTGGCAGCGCTGGGGATTCATTTCGGCGCGGCTTCAAGACATCAAGGAGAACGGCAATGATTGACAAGATTCGCGACTTCTTCAAGGACACGAAGGTCAGCAAGAAGTCCTGGTATGCGTACCGGGCGCGCGTCGAGGCGCTGCCCGACGACTACCGATTCGTCATGGAGCAGATACAGAAATACCTGTTCAACGTCGCTATGGACGCCCAATCCGTCACGGTGCTGCAGTCGATTCTGGAACTATTCGAAGAAGGCCTGTCTGAGGGGCGCGCCGTCCTCGAGGTGACGGGCGACGACGTGGCTGGGTTCGCCCGCGACGTCATGACCGCCATCCAGGCGCAAACATGGGCCGGCAAAATGGGCCAGCAACTCAATGACCGCGTCGCCAAGCACTTTGACAAGTAAGGAAACCGACATGAACCAAGAAACACCGGCCGTCCAGATAACCGGGCTGAACAAAACCTTCGGCGACAACCATGTGCTTCGCGACCTGAATTTGGCCGTCCCGACAGGTATCGTTTACGCCCTGCTAGGCGCCAATGGCGCCGGCAAGACAACCACCATTTCGATACTCACGACGCTGTTGAAACCCGACTCGGGGCAGGCCCTTGTTGCGGGGTTCGACGTCGTCAAGCAGGCGGCGCAGGTGCGCGAGGCAATCACCGTCACCGGGCAGAACGTCTGCGTCGACACGATACTGACGGGCAAGGAAAACCTGATGCTGATCGCGCGTCTGCGTCACGTCAAACAACCCGGCGCGCTGGCCGACGAACTGCTGGCCCGCTTCAACCTGACGGACGCCGCCGCGAAGCCCGTCGGCACGTATTCGGGCGGGATGAAGCGCCGTCTCGATATCGCCATGAGCCTGATCGGCGACCCGCAGGTGGTTTTCCTGGACGAGCCAACGACGGGCCTCGACCCCGCCGGGCGGCGCGAGGTCTGGGCCACCATCAAAGACCTGGCCAACCAGGGCCGCACCATCGTCCTGACAACGCAATACATGGACGAGGCCGCCCAATTGGCCGACGTCATCGGCGTCCTGATCGACGGGGTCATCGCCGTCGAAGGCGACCATCAGGCGATCCTGGACGCGGCCGGCTCGGCCGACCTGGAAAGCGCCTTCCTACAACTCACCGAAGGAGACGCGAAATGAGTGCGGCAACCGGGGCATTGTTACCGGACACCTGGACGCTGACCACGCGCATGTTGAAGCACAACATCCGCTCGGTCGACACGATCATCACGATTCTGATCATGCCCATCATGATCATGCTGGCATTCGTTTTCGTGCTGGGCGGTGCCATGAATACCGGCGACCCAGCCATCCGGTAC
>Ga0123357_10009641_pt1 | contig 12203 bp, 2 predicted proteins | sample TergutEmb28metaG_FD_89873 | JGI IMG/M metagenome (GOLD analysis project Ga0123357, IMG submission 89873) | Embiratermes neotenicus P4 segment gut microbial communities from Petit-Saut dam, French Guiana - Emb289 P4 | ecosystem: Host-associated > Arthropoda: Insects > Digestive system > Gut ...
CTGAAGCTCGGTTTGTTGTGGCTGGAGCAAATGAATTCTCAATGTCGCAACAAACGGACATATTTCACTTTTTCTCAAAACTTAGAATATATAACTGCATAATTGTAAGCCGAGAGCATTATGAAATAGACAAGGAAAATAGTAGAAAGATAAAAGTTAATGATATAGAAACAGGCATGAAATTGGGGATGTATACTTGGTTTCCATATAAAAGTAAAGACCGTTGCACTGAGGTGAGAGATATCACCCTACTAGACAGCTGGGTTATATCTGCACAAGGGCACTTCACAAAGAACGCTGACTTGTTTCCAGGAAAGGTCAATAAGAGCTTCAGCAAATGCCCTATGAAAGCAGTTGTATTGAATGGTCATTCGTATTTTACTACCAATTATGTTTACTACAATGATTCAAATGTTAATATTGGCAAGTATATAGAAGGCTTGGAGTATGATTTACTAAAGGTCATTTGGAAACAGATGAACATGACGTTTGTTCATGTCCCTACACCAGAAGGTTTTGAAAATGAGGGAAGTTCTATATTGAATAACTTAGTTCTGGATATGTATGAAAAGAAAATTGATATTGCATTAGGAAATTTAGGGACTCACTTTTTGTTGGATTCTTTCCTTGACACCACTAATACCTATTACATGATGAGAGTCCGCTGGTATGTACCATGTTCTGAAAAATATCCAAGATGGAGCAGCATCTTTAGGGTACTGTCCGGGGAACTGTGGTTAGTGCTGATCATATCGATTGTGACTGCGGCCATTTCGACTACACTTGTTGGGCGGTACAGCCGCATGTCGGAATTGCAAGGGTACAAGTCACTGACAAGTTCGTTGTTCAACGTCTGGGCTGTCTTTTTGGGGGTGTCAGTGTCAACGATGCCTCGCGCAGCGTCATTACGTTCACTGTTCCTCGCCTGGGTGTGTTTCTCTTTGGCCTTCAGCACAGTATTCCAGGTATTTCTTACAACTTTTCTTATTGACTCTGGATACAAAACACCAATTCAAAACATGGATGAGCTGTTCGCTTCAGGAATTAAATTTGCCTACCTACCTTCATACAGTTTCATATTGGAGCAAGGTGACGAAAAGGAAGCATCAAAAGTAAAAAGATCTAGTGTGAATTTTTCATCGTTTGATATTTGCTTAGACTGGGCAAAATATCACAAGAATGTGTCAATTTTGTTGCTTGATAAGTTTGCTGAAGATAACTACGCTAGAGGTAATTTCGTTGGCGAGAATTCTGAACCCTTAGTGTGCAGTCTAGAAGACGGGGTAGTTTACAGCTTCGGACAAGCAATGGTAATGTTTCATGGAGACCCACTGTTGAAGAGAATTAATGAAATTATTGATCAGGTTGTTGAAGCAGGTCTATACAACTACTGGATTTCCCTGAACATGCACGGGCGTAAAATACTTTCCCGGAAAATAGCTATCGTTCATCCGTTTGGTGGATATTACAGCTTCAACCTGTATCACATGCAACCTGCATTCTATCTACTTTTAATGGGCTGGTGTATAAGTGTCCTCTGTTTCATGGTCGAGTTTTTGTACGTTCGAGTTTTAAGCAAAGGAAACTAAGTTTGACATTTGTTTAGTTGCTGATTTTCTTAAATTATATCGCTTGTAAAGAAGGACTATGTCACCTACGATTTCCAGATGCCAGCGAGTTACTAGCCATTGTATTGAAGCGTATGAATGCAAAGAGTTTATTCTCTTCTAGCCCATTCGACATCTCAGAAATGCTATAAAAAATTTATTTCCCAATCAAATTTACTTACTAAAAATAGTTTTTGCTCTCATTCAGTTTACATCTGGGATTGAAAATTAACTAGTGGTTAAGGATTAAATATGGCCTTTTTTTAATTTCACTCGCTCAAATTTAGGCGCCAACGAATTTATTCTTTTCTCTCATTAGACTAGTTGAGTATTTATATAAATATATAATTATATATATATATATTAATTGAAGGTATTTTTTCGATTGTATTCTCACTTTTTTATGTCTTTTTGTACGCAAGTTTCTTCTGTGGAAATTTCCACACAAATCCTTCTACGCTTAATTTGAATTTTAATCGGTCCTGATGATCAGGTTGCAGATTGATTGCTGGTTTCTTTGTGTTATTGAAATACTCGCCGCACTCACACAGATTTATGCACACAGTGAACACCCTGTACGTTAATTTGTGTTGCTCGCACCATGAAGTTGAGAAATGGACAACACAGTTATCTGTAACATAATTTTGTATCGTTGGGATTTGTGTAATGTTTAATTTTATTACTCTGTAGAATAATTAACGAAGCTCTCAGTGACACACATTATAGATGTTCAAAAGGTATGCTTTTTAAATAATAATTTGATACAATCTGTAGGAAAAAAATTCGTTTATCAATTCAGGTATTTTTTTAGACTGCCTGAGAATTTCGTTTAAATTTCTTGTCACTCTAGCCTTTGTGCAGTTCGCAATTCCAATGTTACCTCTGCATCGGTGAATCCTGTGTATTTCTTGTGACAGCTTTCCCGATCTCAACGTGTGCTATCCCGTTCTGGATCAGTGTAATTAAAATAATTATCAACTCAATAGCTTTTTGATTGGAAGATAAGGTCAATCTGATTGGGGAACATTTTTCGACATAATTATGATTTCTTCATCAACTTAACAATTTAAAACATAAAAAAAATTAATTTTGTTACGACATATTCTCAGGTTTATTTTGTAATAATTAATATATTATATAATAATTGAGAAAGGTAAATTAGAGGCTGCATTATTATAATACTACCTACGTTATATGTTTAATTTTTCTAAGAATTATAAAGTTGCATTAATATCTTTATTAAAAATATAGTTTATTTAAAACTAATGTTCATTTCATTTATTTATAGACTGTTTGAACTTTGTTCAAATCATGTAAACATATTTTGAAATACTGTAATATTCCCTCAATGTATCACTATTTTCCACTGAATAAAACTTTATTGCACAACATAATTTAGAGTTTTGTACCATTTGATTCATTTCCTGCGTTCTGTGTTCGAAATTATAAACCACGAAGTTCCTGCAACTCTGAAATTAAACACTGCATTTACATCCTGAACGCTGCTCTGCCCTACCGACAAACGTGAGCTATGTCACTTCCCACAAGACTGTATGTACATGACATTCTCCAAATGGAGTACATGAAACCTCGAGAACCTAATATGTCTGCTGGCAGCAACTCACCAGTGCCAACAACACTGTTACACTAGACGCTGAACAAAAAGGAACGGATGCGTAGTAGCAAATAAGGCAAGCTACTGCACATATTGGTAACTCTGATTAATTACACAATTCATATTCTGTTTTTGCACCTGCTCTGGTTCAGGGAACATATAGGGATGAATAGAAATTAATCTACTCAGAATAATGCCGGTCAAAGCAATTAATTTTATTGTGTAATTTCAAATTAATATATACACAAAAACTGGTAGTAGATTCTTGTAGTAATACTGTTTGTATGTTAGATTACTCGTTGTAAATATCATATTGTTACCCGTGTGGTAACACTAATTGAAGTGTCTTTACTAAACACTTTAGTGATTGACAAGCCCACTAGCTAATTACGTGTCAACGTGACTTAAAATAATTTAACTTGCTAGTGTTAACACTGTTGTGATGGTGACACTTTTTGTCAGCCTTGCTCTGTAGAGCATGAAGCACTGATTCTAATAATTCCTTCTTCTCTCACAAATGACAATTTGGAAGACGTTAAGGCACTGAATGATATTGTTCACCATACCTTGATCTTGTAGACGTTGTGTACAATGATGCTATGGTAAATAAGTACTGAAATGTACAGGTAACTTGTGGAAAACGATCCACTTGCCAAATAACACTGTGGAGTGTGTAAGTAGGAATACCTTTAGCCATTGACCTGTAGGAAGGTGTTAACCAAGGGTTTCTTTGTTATCAACAGATGCACTGGAGCACTTGAGATTTCACAGTACTGTTGTTGGGTGAAAACCCCCAGTTAAATGCAAAACACTGGAAACGGCGTTTGCAGACGAATGCTCTGGGGAGACGACGATAAAAAACAAAGTAAAATAATTAAGGGCATTCTGAACCTTAGTTCACACAACGAAACTGTAAACTATGCAAACGCACTGGTTGCAAATTTGTTACAATAAATGGCCTCCTTGCGCGGAGAGCCATGACCTTCACACGTGCTGGTCGTGCGGAGCCGGGACGCTAGACTGGATCTAGCGTCGTGAAGCCACGCCAAACTTCTCCCAACCTAGCTTGAGAACAAAGACTCAAGCCAGTATAAACCGCGTGATATGGAAGCTTCTGGAAGCTTCGAGAATGTCACATGACGATGACATCACTCCCTACCCCTTGAAATACCAAACTGGCGGCAGGAAGTTGCATCACATGATGCAACGCTATGTACAAATATGAAACTTGAAAATAATACACAAATGAACATAAAATTTAACCCTTTCATGAACACTGTAAAACTCCATTTCATAAGTATAAAAATGTATTGCGCGTGCGCACAATATATATATATATATAATCATATTTCACAAGATGAGGCATGTTCTTCGGTTTTGTAAATTTTCTAATATCCAGAGTTCAATGTACTAATAAACATTTAACTATTAGTAAGAAATTGAGAATTTCATGACACATTACGTTATGTCAGAAAAACATGGGCATAATTGAAGGGTTAACAACATGAAAATTACATAGTTTATAGAATAAAGAGTTATTTTAAAATAGCTATGACGTAAAATATTAAATTTCCTTACAAAATAAAACAAAACTATCTTTTTCATAGCTGTCGTTTTGCAGCCTTACTCAGCCATACACCGCCAATTTTTCGAGTTTGGTATTGCACAAGATAAAGGAACACACAGAGAAACACACAATTTAACTTTATTAATATAAATTTCACTCAACACTACTATATAATAAAAGCATAAGTTAAAGCGACATGTTTAGATTTAAAAAATCTTCAGGCTAAGCTAAGAACCTTGAAGTTCTTTACAGTGTGTCTGTGCGCATTTGGGATCTGAGCCAAGCGGTCGCCACCGTGTGAGTGGTGAGGCCACTAGTTGACAAAAAAGAAGGCTCGGCACTATATATACCCCCGTCCGTTGTTTGGGCGGTCGGATCCCGGAACGAAGCATTCTCCTGGTGTACAGTAAGCAACGAGAGCCACGCTAAATACTACCAAGTAACACGGTAGTAACAAGTGATATAACAATATATACTGAATATAAAATTAATCATAAATAATTTTTAAAAACAAAAACCCAATAATTACCTAAAGGAAATGTATCGGCCTTCACAGTGGAACATACAACATTCCCATTTTTTCTTCGTAACATTACGATGCATCCACAACGTGCATCTACAGGCCTAACCTAGCACAGCCAGCTTCTACACAAGCCTCGCTGAATACAATGTTACGCAATACAAATTACAGCCTGACTCACACTACACAGTCGGCAAACTTCAAGCAGGAACATTCCTACGTGCATGGCCTCACAATATTTCATTGGCCTGTACTACAATCGGTGCTACTTGCACGAAAATTACATAACAAAATTACCAATACATTACTTAAACAAACCATCTATTCTGTTTTGCCCCTAGCCCCCGGGGGACCGACATCGACTATGAACCAACAACCAAAAATGTCGTCTTTAGAATTACCTGGCCAAGAATTTTAAATTTCAAACTTACGTTCATACTCGATCGCCGGTCCCGTGGGTTGCGTACAACAGCACGACAAAGCGAGTCCTCCTCGGCTGGCTAGCCCTCTCTCCTGACGTAGTAGTAAACAGACTAGTCGATGTTGTCAGATGGCGGACGAGAAAGAAACTCAGAGTCCGGGTTTCAGACGCCCATCAAGAAAACTCGGAAAACCGCCCCCAAAACTTTTCACACGCTCGCGGCAGCCAATCCCCGGACGAAAACCAAGGGAAAGTGATGACAGGTCGGAAGATTCTAGAAGTTTAACTTTCGCATGGAGACGTCTTTTGAGCCGAGCCCCGCGGGTACGGTCCAGATCCCAGATGGCTCACAATTTGTGCTGTAATTCGTACCATGTACATAACATGAGTTGTATTATATATACTCTTTTAATTATAATACTTTAACAATGTGAACTGTGCTATTGGCTGTGACCGTAGTTCATTGATTGGGCTTCTGGTTGTTATATCTGTTGTCGTTGAATTGGTTCTCCTGCTTTTTATTTTTCCGGGGGATGGGGTGGGGTGGAGGGCCTGTGCCTGTCCCCTTGTTTTTTGTAGGCTGTTACTGCTTTCTGTTTTGGTTCGGTTGCGTCTTGTTTAATTCTGCAATTATGAAATCGGATCTCTTATATTCTGTTGTAACAGTCTGAGTATTGCGGCGCGCGTAAGTGTATAAAGTTGTGTTACAGTTTCTTGTGAGACAGTTGTCGGCTTCTTCTTGCAGCAGTGGGCGGGCTTCTGTCCCTGTGTAGCTTTCCCTTCCTGCGGCGGTAAATGGCTTCCCACATCTGAGTTGTTTCTAGCTGTTTGGCTGCGATGGACTTGCGCTCTTCCTGTAAGTGTCTAATTGTACTATAGTTCCAAATATTTCATTTTCTCTGACTGTTAGTCTGCCATTGGTTTGGTTGCCGGCTTTAGTTTCTTTGTAAGTACGGAAAACTTCTATTGTGTCCATCATTTTGCCTTTCTTTGTTACGTGGACTAATTCCATTATGTCTTCCATTTTGCCGATGGCATGCTTGTTATCTAAAAGCTGTTAGGCGAATTTTGATCTAATGTTATTGTATTTAAAGTCCCGCACGTTCTCTTGAAATCTGACTTTAAATGGGCTTCCTGTCTGCCCTGCTTATTTCATTATGCATTCAGGACATATTACCTAGTGTACACCGCTTCTGTCATATTTGCTCTGGGGAATTTCTTGCCTTAGAGCTAGGCGTTTTTCAATTGTGTGGTTGGCAGTGAATTTCCACATTTGTGTAATTAAACAGTTTTGTAATTAATCTGGTCTCGTTGCCAACGTACGTTAACTTTGCCCATTTTTGTTTCTGGTTTGGCTTTCTCTTTTCTCTTTGTTGAATTTTATTACGGAAGAAGCGTCTTATTTATTTTTGGCTAACGTCTGCTGTATATTGTCTCTCTCTTTCTGTCTGTTTTCAGGGATCAGCTTACACGCCTTCAACCTATTGAATTGCTGCTGGTTTTTGTTCCCTGTGGTGGCATGGGTCATTGGGTATTATGATGTCAGTGGCTGAATATATCAATAAACAACGGGATGACTTCGTACAAAACACAATTTAACACACACATTTATACGCATACGATTAGACGAAAACAATTTGACAAATACAATTTGTCTCACGCACATATTTAGACAAACATTATTAGACAAACTATTAAACAGACTCAATTACGCAAAGATAATTAGACCCACACAATTATTCACGCACATTTAGAGACACATAAATAGACAAAACCAGAAAGACAATTACCAAATTAAATTAGAAAATGAACGAAACAATTAGACAAAACTGTTGGACACACACAAACAATAGGACTCCAAACAGAAGCGATCGTTCTGCTACAGGTGTCCCTAACTACACGACACAAAATAAAGACAGGCAATGTAAGTGTAACATATCATTGAGGGGCTATCGAACATATCTTGTAGTAGTAGAATATAAATAATTATTACATATAATTTGTGTGTTCATAAATATTTTGTCAGCATGCAATGCGCATGCGCCTACTGTCATCTGTGGCCTTACTGGTTTATTAATGTTATTGCACCTAATTAAATACGCAGAAAAATTTTCAGAAAGTGTTACGTAAGATGAAGGAAGATTTGGGAATTTCTATCTCTGTGTGACTGAAAATATTTCATATTTAAGAAGATCATAGGGACATATGATCAAAAATGTTTATTGATCTTCACGTAAAGTACTTGTTATTGTTTTTATATCGTGATGAATCTCTAATTATCTAGAAGGATTTTCAAAGAATTCTCAAGCATCAAATTTTGTTGATATCCTTCCTGTGGAAGTATATATGTTCCATACACAGACGGACGGACAGACAGACGGAGAGAGAGGCAGAGGAAAATGATTAAGTTAATAGTCGCTTATCACAATTATTCGATCCCCATATAGAAAGAGGTGAATATATATAAATATATATATATTTAGAGGGATTGTAGCTTAGCTTCTCATCACATTTATTTCTTTCGCCTTACATGTCATCTGAATCACTTTCATCACGTTCATTTTAAAATGAATAAGTACTTCTTAAATTAGTTATTCCGCAACGTACATTTCCGAAAATTGTTCGCGAACACTTTAATATCCTACCACGAAAGAAAAGCCTTATAAATTTAGCCGTTCGGTAAAAATATTTTAGCAAATCGCATGTACATAGTTTTGCATTTTACAAGAGATTCGTGTGTTTTGCTTTGTGGTTTTCGTACAAATTTTTTCTATTTTATTTTTATAACTGTACAGTGAATGGCATTTTAAAATTTATGTAGCTTAAACATTACTTCGTGTTTGAAGCTTCTTTCTTTAAACCACTGTAAAGAAAGAAATTAGTATACAATTAAAATATTATAATAATATTTTGTACAGAATGGGAAAACACATCATTCTTTCCACAAGAAATGTTATAATTAATAAATTCTATTATATCGAATCAGGTGGGACTATGGTCACGTGACAAATTAGCTCTTCGACAATTCTGTTCCCTTCAGCTTTTACCGACGTATCGACACAAAAATAGGAAACGTGACATTCAAAGAGAAGAATAAAAGAGAAAGCCGTTGGTCTTTTAAAGATATTTTAATGAATACTATGTTTAAATTAACAATTTATGGTTTGAAACTTGTAACATAGATTAGAAATTTACCTTCATGAATTTGTTTGTCACATTCATGCAGGAAGCGACAGTCACGCACTTTTATTTATTCGGCAAATACTTCAGCCTTTTATTGCACTTCGAATCATTTCTACACCTAAGAGTGACATGAAAGTTCGCCAAACTTTATGAAATGTCTGACTACATGCTTTGCCACCTTATAAACCAATAAGCGCCGGTAAACAACCTCTCATACACATTTCATATGCAACGTATTCTTACTTATTTGGTCGGAGGCGGTTACGTATCCAAAGATATTCATGAAGACTACAAACGAAGACAGTGTAATAGTGTGGCTGTGATTTTCGCAACTACCTTCAGTCTTCTGATTCTACAAGTTAAGTAGTGCTGGTTGTATTGAAATTTCAATTTAATTGAGTTACGTACATTCGGACTTAGTTCAGACTTAATTATCTTAAATTCTAAATTCGCGGGCTTTGGTTTCTAAACACAGCCAAGCTAACGTCTTGGTATTTACGAAATTATCTATGTAACTTGTCTAATAATTCTCACTGCAAATACTTGAACATAGTAAGTTAGAACATAAAATGATAGATGATTTTACTATTTAGTCTTTGAGTCCTTGTTATCTTATAATTGATTTGACATGGTGGCAACGAAAACTACCGAGTGAATCGGTGTACGAACCCTCACATGTAGTATTTGTCTTATGCGAAATTTGGTGGAAGTCCAGCCCCATTCCTACAAACACTACAATATACCTATTTCTTACTGCGTAATTTTATGTTATTTGCGAAATTTAAGAGGCAACGGAACGAAGTAAAGTGATAACGTTTTTCTTCAAAATTTATGGAACAATATGTTTGGTTTTATACAGAATTGCATTTTTATTTCATTTGCCCTTTATATACAAGCGAAATTCGCAGGACCAAAGTTCAGCTGTTGTCTCAGAAATAGAATTAATACGATTTGTTCATTTCTCAAAACAGCAAACAAAACTGAACCTAACCTTCTAACAAATACATGTATCAGTTGATATGACATTAATACCCCTGTGATTTACTGAAGAAACAAGTACGCCTGGCATACAGTATTACTCTAAACAAATTTTCCAGCTAAATGTGGCACCAGACACAGCAGCTTTCGCCAAACCTGCGCAGTGTTTTAACAAAATATTGCACGATATATTATTTTATTTGTCCACACAAATTGACGTTTGGAGACTTTTGTTTGAATGGATCCTTGAATGTGTTCGTTACACTGTTTGTGATGAAGTGTGAACAGAATTAGATATGACAGCCTCAGGTCACGAATCTGACTACTGGTTGTGGACTTATCTGAGTTGGGGCGAGGTTTTGCAAAGTAGTACTTTCTCATGAGTACAACAAATTATTACGTTTCTGTGACTTGCACAGCTTCATGTTTCGTCTATTAACGCATCATCGTCACGCAGTTACAATTATTATTTAAATTTATTAAATTTGTTTTGTTTAAACGTGCAGCCCTGTCACTTCTCTCAGACTTGATAATTATTGTTTTGATGGTGAATGATACTTTGGGATATGTATAAAAAATGGACCGACCAAAACGATAATTGGGAAATATATTTGTTGCCTAATAGCTTCGTTTTTCTGTCTTGCTTGCACATTCTACATCTGAAGCCGATTTCCAAAATTCCTGTACGAATAAAACTACAAACATGAACGTTATTACCATATAAGATATAATTTCAAGCATTTCAGTAAATGTTTTATTCAATTTTTTCTTTAATTTTTTTTCTCCGAAATTCTGTTAAACTTGCGTTACGCCTGAGAAACCTTTACACTTACGGAACAATCAGACTTAAAATTGTCTTTATGTTATAAAATATTAATGATAATTCTATTTGGAATTTTAGGTTCTATTGTCACTGTTAATTGTTTTGCCTTCAGGGTCGTGGTCAGTGTAAATTAGTAGATCAAGTTTTCAATAAATTGTGTAGATAAAGTGTAATATCTCCTATGGTAATCACGAAGTAAATGAGTTCTTTCGCCCCAGTTACAGTACTGAAACCTTCTCTCTACATTGAAATATGTCGTATTTTAATTACTGCAAAACTCTCTGAACTCTTGGTTATTTATTACTGAGGGGAAACACTCAAAATTGAATTCCTAGTGTCTTTCTTACTCTTTATGTAAGTATAAATCTATATATACAATAAAATAATAAAATGTCAGTCGAACACAACTTAAGTTTTCAATCAGATTCATTTAAATCAGAATATAATTTTTTTCGAAGACATTTTTATTCAGGATTATAGTTATCTGATTGAGAATATAAGTTGTTTTCAACTGATAATGTTTCATCGATTGAGCCATAAGAAATGGGGTTTCGTTATATTAATCTAAATACACAAAATTGCTTAAAGAAAGTACAAAATTTTGTAAAATATTTTTTCTCTCTTTCAGTAGGTCATCAATTTGCAAATAACGAAAATTTGTTTAAAACTATTGTATATACTCGTTCTTTCTTCGAATAAGAATTTAATCCAACCATAATTTAAACGAAGTAATAAAAGAATGAAAGTACCGAAAACCTTTACTAGTACTGAGAACTGATTTGATCCTTGTGGTATATGGCAATGTTTTAACTTGCAAAGCGACTTTCCGCACGACAGTTTTGTTTAAATCTTCAGGATCGATCAGTGGAGTAATAATAATAATAATAGCATTTTATTTGCAAACATTGGTAATATTTGTTTTGTTTTATCGAATTCAAATTAATATTTTCAGGCTCCATAATGATTTTCCCAATCCCTTCTTTTAATGCGACAATAAGAACTTTCATTTGCTGAAATAATTTAATTTTTGGATTTTTGGAACCAGTGATTTATGAGTTGTGTTATTCATGTTTTCCATTTTTCTTATAACTTGCCTGCCGTTTCTTTTTATTTTGCGTTGGGAAAATCCTCTTGCTCATTTCTACCGACAGGTCATTTTTTTTAGCCTTTTCTCCATTTGAAATCTCCGTATTTCAGTCTTGCATGTTGCAAATGAAATGTAGATATTTTTTACTGAGTACTTTAAAAAAGTAATTTATCCACTTCCCATATATACGAGGGCTCTTCAAAACGTTTCCGCACTTCTTTTTTTTGTAACTCTATTTATTCTTCTTATTTTATTGGCGTTACAACCCACTATGGGTTATAGCCTTCTCAGTGATTTTCTTCCATTCCGTCCTTTCTTTGCTCAGTTTCCTCCAACCTCTTATTCCCATCGCCTGGAAATCTTCTTCAACATCTTCAATCCATCTTTTCCTGGGTCGTCCTC
>Ga0123357_10009642_pt1 | contig 12201 bp, 7 predicted proteins | sample TergutEmb28metaG_FD_89873 | JGI IMG/M metagenome (GOLD analysis project Ga0123357, IMG submission 89873) | Embiratermes neotenicus P4 segment gut microbial communities from Petit-Saut dam, French Guiana - Emb289 P4 | ecosystem: Host-associated > Arthropoda: Insects > Digestive system > Gut ...
AAAAAAAAAAAAAAAAAAAAAAAAAATAAATAAAAAAAAAAAAAAAAAAAAAAAAAAAAAAAAAAATCAGTTTTTAAGATCCACCAAAATATAACTAAATTTATTCTTACTCTCGGATACAAATGCCTGAGGTGACATATATATGAATGTGTGTGTGTATATATATATATATATATATACACACACACACACACACATTCCTGTGCGAGATCAGTCTAATAACACTATACACATGTTCACAAGTGTGCAGTTACCTTCTGTATAAAGACAGCCCATTCAGTGTTCTTGAGATATGTGAGGGTTTTATATGAAACACTAGCAAAATGCTTATCATAACATGGGCTGGCACAATATTCATGCACTAATCAAACTCACTTTTCACCATTTTTCTTGGTTCTTGACAAAACAGTACCTGATTATGCTTATGGTCACATTTTAAACTGTTGGAATTCACTAATCTCAACATGTGATGTTTCATCTCTCTCATGACTTGGTTGACCACCATGGCTGATCCTGTGTTCATCAACAGCATCATTCATTATAAACTATGACATATTTTAGGCACTTTCTATGAATGATGCAGTCAAACAAGCAACAAACCTTCCACATACAACACTAATATCACTTCAATATACTACTCACTGCAAGAATTCTCCATATTCTAACATCACAAACCAATAAGCATGGTGACAAGTAGTAACAGTAGCAAATGTGGTTGTATTTTACAGATTGGCAACCAGCAAAGAGTGTGATGCACACCAAGGTTTAACTCACAATGAGGTGGGACTCACATGCTGCATTCTACAATTTAGATACAGGCTCACATTCTAGTACCAGGTGACACATTAAGCCCCTGGTGAATCTTGGTTCAATGTGCTTTAGTTTGGTTATGTTATCTATAAAACATGCTGAAAGTTAAGTGTCCATATATCTTTAACAGAAGTGTTTCTTTGTGATGTCTGGAAAATGGATAGTAAGAAAGTATTACAAGAAATTACACATGAAGACTGCAAGAAGATGAAATGTGTTAACATGGCAATAGACGGTGACTAATGTGGCTATAATGTGGATCAACAATGTCACTTTGGGACAGCAGCTAACACATGGTACTGGGTCTTTCCTGAGCACTGCACAGTTTATCAGGTGCTCACCAAATGTGTTGTGAGATCTGAGACACTCACAGTGATGTTGCTGAAGATACACGAGTCTTCTGGGATGTGATGCTACACTGCTGTGTGGGAACTTCAGACACGAGGACTGTAATGCCAGAAGAATAATGGGAACCACTCACTTAGCGACATGACATGACCTTCCTTCCCAAATACATCATTTTGAATACACTTCCTTCTTTCATGTAAATTAAGCCTCACCACCAAGTACATAAAAGCCCAACATTTGTCCCTGTATTGAGTAATTCAACCCAGTACACTTCATCATGCCACTGTTTCCTTTATGCTTTTGACAACTGGTTCTGTCTGTACCCTGATCCTCAACATGGCTGTAGAGCGTGCATGCTACCAGTCTGAACAGTTTCACCATCCTTGCTGTAACCTAACCTAACATCGCTGGTACTGCAGTCCACATTATGCCTTGGTCTTCTCACTGAGGCACAGTTCTAGTCCTTCCGAATCTCCAGCACTGCGTAAAGGTCAGCCTTCACCATCAGGCTGCTTTACCTTCTCAGAAAGATCCCAATAACTGCTAGAGACTCTCACATCAATTTATTTGATCAGTTTTTACTGTACAATGAAGTACAGAATAAAGTTTGGATGTAATTAACCTTAGAGTAACAACATTATTACTCAACAAGTAACAATTCATAGAATAATAGTTTGTGCAAAATTTTATTAGCAGTTAATGATGTGACTGAATAATTCAGACATGCAGGAGTCAGTGAGTGTGCAACTCTTCTGCTGCCCAGTACCTGTTTATTACTGCAGTGAATCACTGTTCTGGTGTCAATGAGCATGGCAACTCCATTGTGTGGGAAGTGTTGGAACATCCCGTGATGTAACAGGCTGATGACATACGTCAGTTACACAATTCCACACCTTGCCACTGTCTTGATACTGCAGTGTATAGATCATAATTGGGAATGCCAACAAGTTCCTATCAACTGTATAAAATTCTGCTGAGGCAGAATATTACCAGTGAGTATCCTGTAATTGCAAAGTTGAGCGTCTTCTCTTGAGTATGTGCATCATCCAGTGGTTAAATGTCCTGACCTTTTGCAAGAACAAATGCCTCCAACTTCAGGGTAAGGAGATAGTAAATTGATAAGAAGGAAAAAGATGTGTCAGTTCCATAGAACAGTTTGAGTGAGCCAGGCCAATCATAGCAACAGGAGACAGGAATGTCCTGAGCAAATGATGGGGCATGGAATGCTATTTTGGGCAATGTTTATTTACATGTTCTTGAACGAACTAACATTCTTAGTTTACTTAAAAATGTGTATGTTTATAGAAGACGAACTGAGATAACTATCTAATGACAGCAGATCAACTCAACAAGTCTTACCTCATTCCATTAAGTAGTATAACATATTAGTTTTGGACATGTCAGAGATGTAGCGAAAGTTTAATGTTGCCGACACACCGGTTACTTTTTATGCATACTGTGTGAAGACTTTGTTCTGGGCAGTGTGCTGTGGAATGTTACACAAAACCAATTTTCTTCAATTCGAAAGAATAATAAATGAATAAAAACATTACAAAAATAAGCAAACAATGGGCCTAAAGGCAAGCTACAAATTAAGCGGTTTTTCAGACAAGATGCATGCAGTATGATGGCTCTCAAATGCGCCACTCAGTAATGCTTGTCTTCCTTCATATCTCAAGTTTATTTCTTCATCACAAATCTTAAAATATGGTGACCTTACACACTGCAGGTGTGCAAAAAAATTTTCTTTCAAAAATGAATTGAATTGCTGGTAAAGTCTAGACAAATGCAAGTAGAAATTTATTCATTTCTTCTACAGGCTTCAGACCAGACTGCCACAAGCACTACAGATGTGGAACAGAGTTCAGACACTTTATATTAAAATAGATACTGGTTGTCTAAAACAAAGTGTTTTAACATATGAGTCTTCTGAGATATGATAATGTGTCAGTTGTTAAATGGTTACTGACATTTTGGATATGCTGGCTGCTTCCATCTTCAGGGTCTAAGCAGTCTAACAAGACTCCCAATCACACAGGGTCCTACGCTGCTAGATTTTTCAAAGCTCATCTCATGTAATCAGTCTGATACTGATGTTGCCCTTCTGCTGACAGATGACTGTTGATAGTGACACTTCATTATTCATGGAAAGTGACATCAGTGTCAAGAAGAATTTAACATGCAATGAAATCACAGGTTCCAGCACAAAGTGTGACAGAGCTTGAAAATTAACAAAGCAATGACACATTCTGCATGGGCCAGGATAGCTCAGTCGGTATAGCGACTAGCTACAGGCTGGACGGTTCTGGGATTGAACCCTGGTTGGGGCAAGATTTTCCACACCCATCTAGACTGGCCCTTGGGCCCACCAGCCTCCTGTGCAATAGGTACCGGGTCTCTTTCTCGGAGGTAAAGCGGTCGGGGCGTGGCGTTGACCACCCACCCACATCTAGTGCTGAGGTTAAAGAAAGCATACAGCTATACCTGTACTCCCCTCTGGGCGTTCATGGCCTGTTGTAGGGTGACCTTTACCTGCACCATTTTATAACACATCTGTTTAATTTCTGTGTCTATAACACAGTATAATCATAACCTAAATGGTAAATAATTAACATTATGGAGCAGAGTCATTTCTGCGAAGCTGACAGTTCCTCAGCTAGTCAAGATATTGACGCCACTTCATTCACCCTAAATGTCCTTCACAGTGTTCACAACAGCCCGCTGCTTGTCCCAATCCTGAGCCACATAAATACAGCCCATGTCTGCCTATCCTATTTCTTTAAGAACAATTTTAATATTATCCTCCATCTGCAACTAAAGATCCTGGTATTTGAAACAGGAAGTACAGATTGTACTCTCTGGTGAGCACTCTTTGGAAAGACTGTGAACCTGCTGCAAGATAGGCTGTGCAGCTAATGACTATACCTTAGCCTTGAGAGTGGCTGTTTACTTCAGGTTTACCCACAAGAACCCTCTAATCTCTACACTCTACACATTTCTCTTCACCACTAAATGTGAGCTAAAGCAGGAATGCTACATTCTTGGAAGGTTTTTCCAGGACAAAACAGTGATCAGTAAATTTTGCACTGTTGGCAGAAACACTGTAACATTAATCTGGTCACTGCTAATGTTCAAAACATAAAATTATACCTGTGCATGAAGGTATATAGGAGGAGTGAAGGTACAGATCCACTCATTCTGAACTTCAGCACTAGATGCACATAAACTGGTTGCTTTTCCTCCATGGAATCCTCTCAACAGCCTAGAGTCCTTCATCAAGCTTGCTTATCTACTGACAGGTTTCTGACAACTTTCAAGAATTGCAAGGCCTCCCATGTTTACTTGTAATATTTGCTCCTTCCTTAATCTGACAAGGTAAGACAGTGGCACAGATGTCACTGCGTACTGTGTCAGGTTCACAAAAATAAGAAGTTCTGGAGAAAAGACCCGTTGCCACATTCAGGTGGAAAGTAGGGAGGGAGGGCCTACTGTTGTTGGGCCCTTTGGTGTGAGAGACCATGTGTGTGGCTGGATCAGTGATACAGTCATTGTCCGGCATACAGTGACCTCTCAGTGGCCGCAAAACTCCACATTTTGGACTTCAACTTTTATGATTGCCCATTTCAATACCACTGATTTGACCTTCTGTGAAGGTTTCAGTGAACTGGGATGAGGCCATGAGGCTACTAAGTCAGCTCCCTCCACTCTCCTGCTACTGTGCAGACCAATCTCAGCCCAGTCAAGCTCTGTCACTCCTTAAGTAAGGTGGACTGCTGGCTTGCAGTATAAAATGACTCTCTCCTTCAGTCATTTAGTGCATTTTGTGTCCCCTTGCCAATTTACATTGCACCAATGCTCTGTACCGATCTGCCAGCAGGGGCTAGCATGGTAGGATGACTTAACCCAGCAGTACAGGGCATTCATTCTCACCCTACACACCTTAAACACGAAATATGGCAAGAAGAAATTGTGGTGGCAAACTTGCATTTGCTTACTGATCAAACAACAAATATTTCCCAGTAAGCATTGTACAGAATAGCAACAGCTTATGTCTACAGAACTCCACATTGTACTGCCACTAAGAGAATGAGTTTTATTCACCTACTTTCTCTTTCTTCTTTGTCTCCATTTTGTTTTAGACACAGCACACAACATTCAAATGCCCCCAGATTCCTAATCACTTGTAAACTCACACTACTATAATATTTGTACTCACTGGTGTTAAAGAAATCTGTTTCTAACTTGTGGTAAGGCGGGTACATTATTTTATCTGGCAACTCACATCACTACTTCACTCAGACCATTCTCGGTGACAGCAGCAACTGCAAAGTGATCCTGTTACAGGCCCGGTGTGGCCCAGAGGGTGGGTAGAGGTATAGCTCTACTCTTCCATGACCACGGCACTAGAAGGGGGGTGAGTGGTCAGCAGCACGCCCTGGCCACACTTTACCCCCGGGAAAGACCTGGTACCCATTTTACATGAGGCTGGGTGGGCCCCAGGGCCGGTCTGGACGGGTGGAAAGTCTTGTCCCCACTGGGATTCAATCCCGGACCGTCCAGCCCGTAGCTCAGTTGCTATACCGACTGAGCTACCCGGCCAACACAGCAGCAACTGCAACTACTCCATATTCTCATAAATGAGGCTCCACATTTTGCAGTTCAGTGTACCACAGTTAATGCTAGGATTTTACACACCACATTTACAGAAAATGCTGGAAATGTTTTGCATTTGCTTGAACACACAAGGCACATCTAACAAACACACTGTTCATTGCACATCAAAGTTTTGTAAGTTAAGCAGGCGGACAGGAAGTGACTAGCGACAGTTGTCAGATAAAATAATGTATCAATATAGTCCTATGCCTTTGTCACATCTGATACTGCTTACAGTAAGTTCCCATCTGCAGACACTCAGACACTCCTCCGGCTGTACAGAACTCTTCTGTGCACTTCGCAATTTATCCTGTTTATCATTCTGCAGCACTTCCTCCCTTATAGCTTCCTCTGTCCTCCATATCTCTCACCAGCTATAAGCACCACAACTGCACTTTTCAAAACATTCAGCACATATATATATATATATGTATATATATATATGTATATATATATATGTATATATATTATATATATGTATATATGTATATACATAAATATCAGAGAGACTAAAATTATATGATGATTCCATAAACTCTATGACTAAGGTGATGGTCACTAACAACTAACCAATTAACTAAATAACTAATGAACTAAATAGCTAATGAACTCCATGTACCAAAGTCTTTCCTGAGATGCTAGCAGTTCATCACATAGTCAAAAAAATTCCCCACATTTTGTGGAACCCAAAAATTTGTTACTGCATTCACAGCGGTCCACAACTTGCCAGTATCCTCAGCCACATTAATTCTGGCCAGAATCTCCCATTGTATTCTCTTTAAGATCCACTGTAATATTATTATCCCATCTTTGCTCAGGTTTTTAAGTGGTCTCATTACTCCAGATCTCCCCACCAAAACCCACTATGTATCTCTTTTCACTTCCCCTCACCCTCACTCAATTGATCGCCCTGAGGAGCACCAATCATGAAGCCCTTCCTTATGTAGGACGGTCACTCGTCCCCTAATATATACAGTTCAGGACTTGGATATACTCCTATCGTCGGCTCACTGAGAGTCACTTACAGTGAAATACATTATTTTATTGCACATTTTTCATTTTCGATAATGTCCTACTGGCAGCGGTCATGACTGTGCCAATTACTTACCGAATACCAAAGGGCAGTTGTCTAGAGCACGGATGGTTAGCCACACAGCTGCCGCCATCAAGATGCTCTCAGAATGGTAAGTTTGTGCCCACAATAATTTGAATATATTCATATTTCATGATTGTTTGCTAATGATCAAAATGCACATGGTGCTTGCCACTCCACAACGTGACAGCTGATGAGTGCAGAGGACTTACAAATACCTGGTGACTGTTGACATACCACATTACTGACTGTGACCCTGTGCAAGTAACTAAACAAATGACTACACTAAACTATTTATTGTTTAGACATGTTGCCTGGGATGGAATGTGTTAGCACAGCATTAGGAAAATGACCTGAAGGGACAGCACAAGATAACTTCCTTATCTCAATACAAATTCATTCTGGTCGTGTCACGTGGTGCCTGGTATAAATGACAAGCTTCTAGTTGCTCACCAGCCACACAGGTTTAAGGACACCTTGCAGCTGTGCCGTGGCTCAGGCAGTTAGCTTCCAGTCTCTCTCTGTGGAGACCAAGGGTCAATCCCAGGCCAGCCTATGCAGGATTCCTGGTGGAACAATTGGCATTCAGGCAACTCTTTCTCCAAGAACTTTGGTTTTCTGATCAGTATCACTCAACCGATGTGCATACTCATTCAGTCATCGACCACTGACATGACATGCTGTCAGCAACTGACAGCATATTTAAAAAAACATACTGACATGAAACAGACACTTAATAATGGTTAGCATACAGCTTTAACAGTCAAATGACTTTAAGTTGGATTCTGATAAACGCCAGTAACACTCAGAACTGGGATAAAAAAATGTTAGTTATAAAACAACAACAACAACAACAACAACAAATACCCCACAGACAAAAGTACAACCAAGTCCCAAACAACTCAATGTGTCATACATATGCTGTCACATACTTATTACTGGCCTCCACTTGGGGTCTTTGTTCTCCACAACCCGTTTCTCTACTCAGACATGCCCCCTCCCTGTACCTCCTTCTTCCAATCGGCTCATGCAATTTTGAGCCAAACCTTTACCTTTACAAATACCCTAGCAATATCGTCCCAGTTATCCTTTCTGCTTACACCACCAATGAAGATGGAACAGACAGAGTGCTCTGAAACGGCAGCACATAAACTTCAGATGCCAGGGAATGACCCAAAAGAAATAATACAACACTCAGAATGCAGCAAAAGTTTGAAATCAAGAATACCCTCTGTATGTTTTGCAACAAGTACTTTAGCCTGATGACGACCTTTCGAAGGTCAAAACATGCTGCACTAAAAGATACATATTTAGTTACGCTGACTGTTAATTTGAATAATAATTACAGCCGCTGTGACTATCGCTAACTGCAGCACCCTGCCGTGCCATAACTAAATATATTTTGACACAGGTTCGGTCAGCAGTACCGCACATCTCATTATTTCCAATATTCCTGCTACATGTTTCATTTCTACAGAACCATCTTCAGGCCGTCCATCAAATTACACATACATCAGTGCATTTGCACAGTGTCAACTCTGCAATAGTCTGATCTCATGTTGTTACTCACATGCAAGATACAACCGTAACGTCTCAAAAACCCATCCCATAAACAAAGAACTGGCATCATGAAATGTGCTGTCTGTTCATATAAGTTAGTGCAGTGCCTGAAGATGCCTGTTTACAGCCAAAACACACAACATGAGTACTGGAAATTAAGAGGTGTGTTAATGCTACCTGCATTTATGTATATTTAGTATACGGGCAAAATTTTGGTTTTGAATAATACACTTCTGAGCAACTAAATTAAATATCTATAAATATCTACACCCATATCTGGAGTACACATTGTGTACCAAATGAGTGCACCTTTAGTACAGTCCAGATGGAAGATCTGTCACTCTCCCAGCCAAAGTGTGACACGAATTACGGGAGCTGACAGGTGACAAGGATGACCTGTTACAGTATTCTGTTGCTGGTGCCAGAATCTGTGGTTTCAGTAGCATGTGTGTCGGTGAGTCATGGGCAGTATGGTGCCCTGAGTACAGACCGGCGTTGATGTGTCCTCTCTTAATGACAAAAGACTTACTGCTGCTGATACCAGTTTTACTGTGTGAGTTTGTTGGTGAGTGGTGATTTGTCTGCGGGATGGACTCAAAAGAACCATTTTTACTGGGGGGTGAGGGGAGGAAGAGAGGGTGACTTGCTCCATCAGGAGGATAACGCTTGTTACTACAAGCTGCAGACGCTTCGTCACTGGGATGCCTGGGAAGTCGAATGCCAGGATATTCTTTGTGTGAGTGCAGGGATGATGGCTGTAATGAGTGGTTGTGGTAAGAATGCAGCACAGATGATGATGATGATGACCTCGGCACAATGACGACAGGTGGAGGCGTGTTGCATGGCACAGCTGCATCAGCTACGCTCCTTCTAGACCGGGACTCAAGGTAGCTCTTGCCCCACTCCAAGCGCCAGTCGTCAGTTGAGCCCCTTCCGCTGACCTTCCTGCTGCGACCCTGGTCAGATGATGTCATGACAATATCTACAAGTGAATCCAAGCCTTCATCGATGCGGTCCAGACTCTTTGACTTCAGTTTCTTAGTGGCAAGTGGTTGATTTACCGGTTCCTCTTTGTGTGCACTAGAAAAGTTTGTCTCTAATGATGGTGCTCTGTATTGTGTTGGCCTCGGAGATATTTCTGTTGTATTTGTATAATCCGTCACATAAAATAAACCGTCGAAACTTCCACACCTCTGTCTTGCAACCGGTCTCCCTCTGTCTACACTTTCTTCCTTTTTCCTTGCATTCTTTCTCTCTGCTGGATCTTCCTTAGTCTTCACTCGTCTACCATCTTGCGTATCATCTCTTGACATTTGCCTTCTACTCAGAGGTATTTCACCTACTGATACCAACCGTCCACTCTCAGTAGCACTGTCCTTTAGTACATGCCTGCGACTGTCTATTGATTCGTCCTTTGTATTATGCTGAGGCTCCAGCTGCGTGTTGCTTTTATCCTTGACCTCCTCCTCCTGATACCTGGTGTGGCTGAAGGACTCACTCCGTTTAATAACCAGAGTAGTCGAGGCCTCATTCTTGGTCCAACACTTCACATTCTGTAGCACATGACCACCATTCCTCTTAGTGCTGCCTTTGCTTCTCCGGATGCTGCATGGTTTTGAGTGTGTGCTGGTATTGCCATTTGATGCTTTGTACCTACGAACATCATTTCCACAGGGCTGCTGGAACAGATGAAGCAGCTGACCACTTCCCTTGTTTGTCTTGCTTGTATCAATAACACATGTCCTCTGAATATCTTTGCTGTAAAGACCAGGACTTGCTGCTGTCATTGCAGTGCCACTCCTTCCCCTTGCACCGCTCAGCAGTGAGTCAGAGTCTTCCTCACTGGAGTGGCTTGGTGTATCGTCGTCATCAAAGAAAGGATTCTGACCAGACCGGTCGTCGTTATAGACGTCCCTCCCTGGATTCAGCAGCAGATGAACCAGACTTCGGGCTCTCCTTGGTGGTTGTGGCAGAAGAGATGTCGGTACAATCTCGACCTCAGCTTCTGATGCAGGATGGTGGATCTCTATAGATGTCACTTGTGTACCGTGTTTCCCAGAAGAAAATTTCCTTGAATCAGTTTGGTGAAGGTGATGATACGGCGATACTTTATGTTTTTTCTTACTCTTATCTGTGTCCGTCTTCTTACATCTCTTCTTTGCTTCATCCTGCCTCTCTTCAAGTTCCTTTTGCTTCTTGTGAGCTGCTGCTGCTGCCGCCGCTCTCTCTGCAGCTTCTGCTGCATATGCTTCTGTTTCTGCATCATTTATAATATTTCTTAGTTCTTCTATAACTTCATCAATTGTAGTTTCATCTTCATCATCATTATTATTGCCACTTTTCGATACCTCATCATCATCCAGTTGATCTACACTTGTTTCCTTCATTACAATGTCATTATTCATATTTTTCCTCAACCCATTTCTCTCAATCAGTATTGTGTCGTTTTGTACAGCAAACAGTTCGTACACCATCGGCTCTCTCTCGATATCGCCGGAGTCTTCCTCGTCTTGAGACAGGGACTGTTCTTGATCAGATGAACTGATGCCTTCATCTTCAGCTGGAGTAGAACCAGAGCCTTGGTTGCATGAGTCTGCCACAGTGTTTTTGCTCCCAGCGTGTTGTCGTTTGGAGGGCTGAGCGGCACGGAGAGCAGCCACCTCTTCTTCCAGTTCACAGCACCTCTCCTTTAAGCACTGCTCCAAAGATAACAGTATGCCTTTCTCTTCTTGCAGAATCTGGAATTAAAAAGAAATCACCAGCTTAATGATAAAACCAGCGCGCGCGCACGTAGATCATTTAGTGAACTGTCAGTGACATACAATGTTGAGACCATATGTCCAAATTCTGAACTGTCTGAAATAGCTTACACTTGTGAGGTGTTCTGGGAACTCTGCTCTGATGGTCATTAGCCTGACAGACATTCCGCCCTCACTAGTAGCTACAGCACTTCCTATAAACATTTAAAGCCTTCACCTAAGACCACCCATCCCATTAGCATAACCCCACTCAAGATTTGATTGTATAACAGTGGTCATTACAAAGAAAAAGTCTTCTGGTATGCAACCTACAAGTATTCTGGTGTACAGCTCACAATTCTTCAGCTGTATGTGCCAGAATTCGTCCATTGTATGTCCCAGATTTCTTCTGGATACACCCAAAATTTTACTGTGTGTCCTAGAAGTATTCTGGAGTGTATCCCACCAGTCTGCTGGTGTACGTCGCAAAGCCCTTACTGTGTGGTTCCAGAAGTCTTATAAGGTATTTCTTGGAAATCATCTGGTATATGTCCAAGAACTCTTCTTGTGTAAGACCCAGAAGTCTGGTGTATGTCCCAGAAGTCTTCTGAAGTGTGTCCCAGAAGCCCTGAATCTTCATAAGTCCATTCTCTGCTGCAACTGGGAAGCATTGCCCCTATATTCCATCTGTACCTTTGTCTGCAGAAATGGTTTCATGCAACAAGAAACATCAGCTTGGCCCCAGGACAAGTTTCCACTCTTTATTATATTTTGCTGTTGTTTGTTTGATCATTCCACCACACCAGTTCGTGCAGACAGTCCATTCTGTGGATAATTCACTACAGTCGGTAGTGTCTGTGCACAGTTACGTTCAGTATACATATCGCTTGATGTTACTGAATTGCATGATAACAGTGCACAGCACTGGAAATGTGTGTGTGTGTGTGTGTGTGTGTGTGTTGTGTGTGTGTGGGTGTGTGGTGTGTGTGTGTGTGTGTG
>Ga0123357_10009644_pt1 | contig 12200 bp, 7 predicted proteins | sample TergutEmb28metaG_FD_89873 | JGI IMG/M metagenome (GOLD analysis project Ga0123357, IMG submission 89873) | Embiratermes neotenicus P4 segment gut microbial communities from Petit-Saut dam, French Guiana - Emb289 P4 | ecosystem: Host-associated > Arthropoda: Insects > Digestive system > Gut ...
AAGATACCTTCTGAACCGAACTGTAAGATACCTTCTGAACCGAACTGTAAGATACCTTCTGAACCGAACTGTAAGATACCTTCTGAACCGAACTGTAAGATACCTTCTGAACCGAACTGTAAGTTACCTTCTGAACCGAACTGTAAGATACCTTCTGAACCGAACTGTAAGATACCTTCTGAACCGAACTGTAAGATACATTCTGAACCGAACTGTAAGATACCTTCTGAACCGAACTGTAAGATACCTTCCCTACATAATCAGTCCTTAATTTTTCTTCTAATATACGTTTTAATTTCTCTTGTATTTTCTTTCTCAAATATTCGAATTTTTTTTTTATTTTGGAAGCAAAAATTCTCTTATTCAGAGCAAATACCAAGCTGACACTGATATGTTTAAATTTACTGTGAGCACAACGTTTTATTTTATCTTTAAAGATAACCAGTCGTTACAAAAAATATCGTTCTTCTAATTGAGTTGTCAATATTTTATTGCCATCAGTCACATTCACACCTCTGCAGTTCCGTCATTAACCAGCAATTTTCCACTTGCTACCAACAGACAGCCCAAAGACTGTTTATGTAACAAGCAGGCACAATGATACGCTTTTTGTCGCCTTTCTTGATGTTTATCTGTGTGCCATTCGTCACGCTGAATCAGACTGAACACACTCAAGGCTGCTTCCCGTCCTTTTCACATCATCGCGCTCTATCACATATTTATTATCAGGCATAAAAAGACCAATATAAAGTAATTACAGAAACTTATAATTCCTTTTCTTCGAAGTATCTATTTTGGCGCAAAGTGCCTGGCATTCCAATTGAGCAAAAACTTTTGCCGGAACGATGGTAGCTTATTTATTGAAGTAGCTGAAATTCGCCTAACGATCGCAGCTCCTTATCCAAAGTTACGTGTCTCACAAACCCCAAATCCGAGGCAAATATCTGAAGATAGAAGAAATACTCGAGTATCCCATACTTTTCCTTCAGTGTGGTTTCATATTGTGTTTGTGCTGTATAAATACACAAACTGGAGTCTATATACCTTTTATTCCTCAGTTGATTTAAATAAAGGCCTGAATATAAAGAAATAATTTGAAACTGCTTTCAGATATAATTTTGTAACATTTTTTTGCATAACATACGCAAATATTTCCCTACCTTCATTCAATCCAGTTTCTTAGTCTTACAAAATATTTCTGTGTGCTCTTTATTAGTTACAACCCGTGTAACCGTTTGCTGTTTGTTACGCTACACAGACACACACATATACAGGCTGTCCCAGGAGGTAAGGTCAATAGTTCGGGATTTAATTCCAGAACTGATGTCGAGTTAAAAATGTAATTTGCACAGGGATTCAATTCGCAACGTTTCAGGAGTTGTGATTTTTACAGTACAGTAAATAAAGGATAGGAAGGAGGAGCATTGTGCATTAATTGAGATATGTTGTTAAACGTACAGTTATAGATTCGCCGTTTAACAGCCAAGCAAGTTGTTCGAAGTGTCCTCCGTCTGCTTGGACACATTTTCTGTCTCGTGTAAACTTCCGAAGCACTGCAGCGCTGTTGACGCTTCTTGTTTCGCTGAGATTTCGCTGGAGTAGTTCTTCTCTCGTGTTCACCTGCGGACATGTGTGGCCGGTTGGAACTGTGGCGTTGGATTAATTCTAATCCCCATACGATTCGTAACATTTTGTTCACCGACGAGACCCCTTTTACCTACGAGGGAGTCAACAATACAAGAAACTCCCAATTATGGGACCGTGATAATCCACTTGGAACTGTCGGAAGCAACTACCAACATCACTTTTCCGTAAACATGTCGTGTGGTGTCATTGGTGACCAAAACATTTTTTTTATTGACAGCCCCCAGTGGGCCAGGGCCTCCTCATTCACGAGGTTTCTAGATCACACACAACGACGCACCACAGTCGGTAGGACTCCTCTGGACGAGTGATCAGCTCGTAGCAGAGACCTCTACCTGACAACACAAAACATTCACAAGACACAGATATCCATGACCCCGGTGGGATTCGAACTCACGATCTCAGCAGGCGAGAGGCCGCATACCTACGCCTTAGACCGCGCGGCTACTGGGACCGGAGACCAACTCTTTGGTCGACATATTTTCCCACGGAGTCTGACAGGTGATATTTACGCCAACCTTTTGCAAGACGAACTGCCAGCACTCTTAGAGAATGTTCTTCTACATACACGACGACAGATGTACTACCAACAAAACGGAGCGCCGACTCATTTCAATCAGGTCGTCAGGCAATATCTGAATCACGAATTCCCAAACCGATGGATTCGTCATGGCGGTGCAGAGAATTGGCCAGCATGGTCACCGGATCTGAACCCATTAGATTACCATGTATGGAGTTACATGAAAACTACGGTGTATGCACAGAAGGTGAACACGAGAGAAGAAATGCTCCAGCGAATTCTCACGGCTGCGAGAAGCATCAACAACGCTGTAGTACTTCGTAAGTTTACAAGTTCTCTGGTCACGCGAGACAGAAATGTATCCAAGCAGATGGAGGACATTTCGAACAACTTGCTTGAGTGTTGAACGGCAACCTGTACTGTACATTTAACAACATATCTCAATAAAAGCACTAGGCTCCTGTTTCCTATCTGATTTATTTACTGAAGTTTAAAAACTCATAACTCCTGAAACGTTGCCAATTGGACCAATGTGTATATGACGTTTTCGACTCACCATCAGCTCTGGAATTAATTCCAGAACTATTGACCTTAACTCCTGGGACACTCTGTATATACAACTAAAGAGCCTAATATGTTACGCACTAATATACTTACTATTTCAATTAGCAATGACATCACCACAGAACACACACAACAAACCAGCTTGCCCACGTTTCTATTGCACGCTGATAACCAGTAGGGGATAAAGAACTTACCTATTGCTGTATGTAAAGCATACGGCTTCCGAACTGCAGCAGCAAGCAGGCCGTGTATATTGATATGACTGATTGATTGATTGATTGATTGATATGACTGATTGATTGATTGATTGATTGCCAAGTGTTCGTGGAACTGAAATTATGTTTAATAAATGACGGCACTGTAGCCTACTCACGTAAAGTTTCAGTACAGGAACAACAAAACCTAGACCTCCTTCTAAGTATGGCACTGCAATTTATCATCTACGCAATTATGTAATTAAATAAACACATGTTGTGCCACGGGTCAGGCGGACAGTCGCCATGGCTCAGGCAGTTAATTACCATCTCCTTAACATGGAGTCACGTCTTCTTATTCGGCCGGTATATGTGGTATTTGCTGATCTTAGTGGCAGCGCAGTCTAAGGAATGAGTGTGCGGTTGCTTCCTCGCTGGGGTTGCGGGTTCGAATCCCGCCGGGGACATGGATGTCTGTCTCTTGTGAGTGTTGTGTGATGTAAGGGCGAGGTCTCTGAGACTAGCCCACCACTCGTCGTGAGGAATCCTACCGAGTGGTGTGTCTGAGTGTGATCTTGAAACCTCGACAGCCCTAGTGGGCTGCCATAAAGCAAAAACTATTTGGGATTTGTGGTGGACAACGTGGCACTGGAAGAGGGTTTGCTCCGATCACTTCAGGTTTTCCTTATCGGTATAATTCCACCAACGCGTCATATCCATGCACCCATACATCACCGACGCCACACATCTTAGCACCTGAGAGCTTTATCCAATAACACGCGTAGAAAGTTACATACATAGACACTTGATTTACGATTGTCCATTAATAGTCCATTATTATTCAGGTGTTCAAAAATTTCGAATAAACATGTTCATAACAACTATCACAAATACCGCTTTTTAACATCCTGCGACACTATTACTGAGCCGGTTCAATCTTCCTCTTATCCAGACGAAGGACTTCCGTAAGATTAATTCGATAGAACGTAGTCTCTTTGTGTGTCCGATGTGAACTACCGTATGTGAGGTATAAACTTCCGAAAATTCCGAAACAGCAGGCCTAAACTTTAAACGTATCTTGAAATTCCGAAATAGTCGACCTAAGCTGAAAATTATCTTATAATTTCGAAGTGGTAAACTTAGGGTTAAAGTTGTCTTAAAATTCCAAATTATCCCGGAATTCGCTTACAGGCAATCTTTCGGACGATGAAAAAGCCGCAGTATTATCGGTCACCGGAAATACTTGAAACAAGAACCTCCAGCACACGAAGCAGCAGTGATGTCCATCACTGTTCTGCCATAGGTCTAACTCTGAAGTATCCTACCCTTCAAACCTGCGTGTTTCCGTGACTTCAGGCAGCTTATAATGTTAGTTACCGAACTTTCGGCACAACCTTTCGATCCCCGCTGCGTAACATCCCAGAAGAGCGCAGATCGCATTTAAACCGTGGCGGAAGCCTGGTGTCAAGCAATGCAGCCTTTCTTCGGAAGCTAAAAGTCAGTAATTTAATCAATAAAATGGCAGGCATTTATTGAACCTGAAGTTCCATTTCCTTATTCAGAAGATCTCGCCATTCTTTGTGAATAACCAACTAGACGCACAATTCTTTTTCTTATATTTGTTTATTCCATTTCTGTACATGTTTCGATCAACCAAGTGCTCATCATCAGAAGAGTCAATCGTATCAATACGACATCTGGTATATGTCAATGTATGTAGGTGACCGTGTGGTATGCAGGTTTAGGTAGAACTGCGTACCACATGGTCACCTACAGAGAGTGACATATACCAGAGGTCGTATTGATACAATTGACTTTCCTGATGGTGAGCACTTGGTTGCTCGAAACATGTAGAGAAATGGAATAAACAAATATAATAAAAAGAATTGTGTGTCAAGTTGGTTATTAACAAAGATTGTGATAAGACGCACGGTCAACAAGATATAAAAAATACACAGTTGGAAGACAAACAAATCTGGTCTGTGAATTTTTATTAACAGAGTACACACAATGTCACACCCAAACCACATTATCTTATTGCTCTGGGTCATGACAGTGTGCAGTCTGGTTTGCGAGTTGAAAATTCATGCTGGCAAAATCTTCAATTTTAAAACACCCGGTATATTTAGGTAAACACAAGACCTTCTGACCGTGCAGAGAGGTTTATTGCGTGCTGAGTTATTGCAGTCTGTAGAAAGAAGAGTGGGTCAGTGAACAGTCTTGCCTTAGCACTTCAGGTATTTACATGGACAAGATGTCCCCTGTGATTATGAATCCTGACAGTGCAAACCTGCAGTTAAGGAAGACCGCTGCAGAAGCAACTGTATCCGACACACAATGTCACAGGCAGTTTCGGCCAGATCCACAGTTGTCCATGAACAAAATTTTAACTTTAGACGTGAATTAAACATTTTCATTTTCTAAATAAGATGCAAATAAAACAAGAATTTTAGAAATAAAAGCTCGTAATAGGGAAATTTTCTTTTTGGTTGAAACCGGTAACTCGTTTTCCCTTGTGATTTCGTAAATCGCACCTTGAAATATCTGTGGTTGATAATGTCATAACTTGTTTAATTCCCACAGCGTTGCCAATTAGGCTTTGTTGATGTGAAAGACAGTGATATTGCTTTAACTCATTCTGGTTTCTTACCTGTGGATACGATACTGTGCAAAAGACACCACGCTGTGTTACAGAAAATCATTGCATGTGAATCATCATAACAACCTGAACTCATAGGCTTTTGGGCTTTTTTCATCATACGCATTGAAATTTATGTGTAATATATTTCAATCATGTTATGGAAAACCTCCAGAAGGTGTCACACGCCCTCTTCTGGACCCTGCAGCATAGCATCAAAATTATGCCCTTATCCTTAGACCGCCATATTCCAAATTTTGTTTCTGAGTGCTACATAGTAATGCCTGAATAAAACCCAACAACTCCCCGGTATAACCTAGTCGCAAATTCTTCGAAATTTGTAAAATTAGATGTCAACGTTAACTGTACGTGCGAAAGACAGTTTCGAAAATGTATCAGTATCAAAATATGACACTATGTAAGGTAAAGCAGTCCCCTTGCAGGCCTGTAGTGGCTCAGAGGGTTCCAGGAAGTTAAGGTTCACAGATTTCATGACAGCGGCACAGGATAGTGGTAAGGTTGTCAGCCTTACGCACCGGCCGCCTTTACCCCCACGAAATGCTCCTGGTACTCATTTCTATTAGTGGCTGAGTCAACCCCAGGGCCATAGTGCGATCGGAAGGATTTTATGCCAATAAAAATTCCAATGACACCAGCTGGGATTTTTTTAATTCGATACCTCAGACCGTACATCATGTTCAATCAGTGCTCACACACACACACACACACACACACACACACACATATATATATATATATACCCACACACACACACATACAGGGGACTTGTTTCCTTCAAATCCTTGACAGGCGCTCTTACGATCCACTCTGGAGGTCATGGCTGGGATGTTCTTATTACGCCACTTGGATCATCTCTTCACTAATTCCTATCCTTCGATGTGTTTTCCTTCTTCTTCAGTCCTTGGTTAATATGGCATATCTAGAACTGAGGATATTAGCGATATTTTTGGACCTACTTGTCTGCTGGTACATTTTCCATTTCGATCTTCTCACTAAGTCCATTAAGTCTTGCTGTGTCAAGTGACAGGGGTGGTTCGTCCGGAAAGTCACATACCGCGCTAGCACCCACAGCACTGCGCGATGGCACTGCGGGGGCCATAGGCTGAACTGGGGACGTACAAGCCACTCGTGTGGGATGTTCGCTGCAGATGTACGCAGGATTCTCGCGATGATACTTTTCGTATGACCCCATGTTGTGGTCCCCTCTCCACATTCGGTTAGGCAATGTTCAAGGGTGTCTTTGCCACCGCAATCTTTACAGGTGTCAGTTGGAGACATTGTGATCCGGTGTAGCCTGACGTTTGTTGGAATAATGTCGTGTATCACTTTATACCATGTCGCTGTATCTAATCCGGATACTGGTGCTGCCTGTAGGTTCTTCCAAATCGTTACCCAGTCTGCATGTGGCCATAACTTTGTAATTCTCATCTCCTGGTGCCTGTTGTCCGTAATAATTAGCGCCTTTAAAGTTGTGTATAGGTGTTTCTTGCAAGTTTCTGTATTATCTCGGCTCCGGATGTATGCAACATCAGCAACGTATTCGCGTAAATGTCCTCGTACTGCCGGTATCACGTCAAGGTAGGGAGGGTTGCCAGCTCCGGATTGAATGTTCCACCTCATCAACCAGGTAGCAGTAAAGGATCCTTCATGCCTGCCCTGCGCTTGTACGCGATATATGAAGAGGGCCATACATTTCGCCCACATACTGACAAGGTCCCATCCCCCAATATCCCTCCCGCGTTGGAGCGTGGAGAGTGGAACTCTGAATATCTCACCGCACCAGATGAACCAGGAAATTAAGGTGTTAAGTTTTCTCATACTATCGGATGTAATCGGGAATATTTGTGCAGCATACCAAATCCTGACCAGTAGATAGTCGTGTACAAATCTAATCCTCCTATCCAGGCTTAAATCCGTGTACCATGCGTCCTGGGCTGTTGCACGCACTTGCGATGTAACACTGTACCAGTGTTCTATATTAGCTGTGTTTACCCTGTCTGTAAAGTGAAATCCCAGGATCTTTATTCCTGTATTGTAAGGAATGTCCAAAATCATGCTGGATGCATCCCAGCCACCTATAGCTACAGCCCGGGACTTTTGCATGAGGATTTTTGCACCTGTGGCTTCTTCATATGTGCGAAGCGCTTCTTGGAGATTTTGCACATCAGCCGGTAATGTCAGGAAGACTGTGACGTCATCCGCATATGCAAACGAAGCGATTCTTGTCCTCCCCCGTTCAATCTTGATGCCTGTAAGAACATCCTCTAGAGTGTGGATTAAGGGATTAAGACACATGGTAAATAATTGCACACTAAAGGGCAGCCCTGCCGTATCGAGCTGTGGATCGGAAACAGGCTTGATCGGAAGCCGTATATCTGCACTTCTGATGATGCATTCCTGTACAGTCCCATGACGCGTTCCAGGAACGGGTTTCCAAAACCATGGGCTCGTAGAATTTCCTTCAGATAGTCGTGCGAAATTTTGTCAAATGCGGCGTTAAAGTCGATTGAAACTATGCCTAAAGGCTTCTTCGACACTTCGGCATAAGCAATGGCGCCCCTCACTGTCGCCACTGCTTGGAACACAGAGCTTCCTTGGATGACAGTGCTGGTTTGGATGGATTATAACCGGTAAAATTGGCCTTAGTCTGTTAGCAATTACGCGCGCTAATGTTTTATAATCCGTATTTAGCAGTGTTAGTGGTCTGTAGTCCTCTATCTTCTTTGGGTGTGTCTTCTTTGGTAAACAAACTACATGCCCCTGTACCTGCTGTGCCATTATTGGGCCATTCGTTAGCATACAGTTTATTATTTGTAATAACTCTGTTTTTATCATATCCCATGATGATTTATAAAACTTGAGGCATATTCCATCAATCCCTGGCGCCTTGTAGGGGTTGCCCTTAGATACTGCATTCCACAGTTCTTCTAGGGTTATTGGGTCTGTCAGGGACATTTTCACCTCGGATGTTACAGGTCGCAATCAGCATCTTGTTAACTGCTTCACACTTCGTTCATTTATCGTTATGGGTTTGAATTCCCTATGAAAGTGCATCGAAAACGCCCTCAGTATCGAAATGGAGGATTTCTATATCTCATCACTGTCATTGACTATTTGTTCAATTAGACGATTTGCTTTCGTTTCCAGGTTTTTATGCGGTGGTGCAGGGAGGGGGTTCTCCAGCTATCCTGTCCTGTTCAGATTGTCTATCAATAATCTTTGGCGATAGGAGCTGTTCAACCGTATAATTGTTGCCTTAAGTATCTTCAATTTGATCATTTTGCTGTATGCTATCCTGGTTCTTGCAGAACGTCATATAGTGCTGTGTAATAAAAGTCCTCCATCTTGATTTAATCGGTGTTCCTTTCGGCACCTTCTCGAATGAACAGGGACTTAACATGCTAGGTATGTACATACATACATACATGCATACATACATACATACAAACACACACATACGTACATACATACATACACACATAAATACATACATACAAACACATACATACGTACATACATACATTTCACTCGCATGATTATTTGAAGCCATATGTTCATAAGGAGACTGCAGCACAGCAAATACAGCGACATGGACATGCGCAGTTTCCATTGTGGGTATATTTATAGTAGGCAGAACTTGTAATTGGTGAAACGATTGAGCATTTCTGAAGCTATAATGAAGGCTATCTCGCGTTCTCACCTTCAGAATCGTATTCCTGGTGTTCTTCCCAGTCACGAATGGCACACTCACACACGCACACCCGCACACCCGCACTAGCACACGCACGCAGACGCACAAACACCAGACCGATTTTCACGAATCACTGGATCGTTCGCAGTAATGTAGTTTGGCATTTGTACACGTGAGTTCGAACCCAATTTGTAGTTATTGCAGATTTGACTGTGGAGTTTGCAGTGGACTTTAGCAGTGGTTTAGGGTGGGGAAAGACGACGGTCCCTTTGTTGGTCACTTCTTCAGTACTCCAACCAACACACATTATATATCGCTACATATATATTTTTTACGAAACCCCTAGTACGTGTTTCGGTGTGTTATACACCATCCTCAGGGAGAGCTTCATATACTTGTTCAAAACTGTCAGTTTTGAGTTTTGAGCAAGTATATGAAGTTCTCCCTGACGATGGTGCATAACACATCGAAACATTTACGAGAGGTTTGGTAAAAAATGTAGAAATATATAATGTGCGTTTGGTTGGAGTATTGAAGAAGTGATTAATATATATGAGAACGCGCGGAATGTAAAACTGCACGATATCCTTTGTATTACAGTTAGAAAAGCAATGGGCTGAAGTGCAACCGTGTTGTCTGCGTGTGAGATAAGGCAGTTGTTTTCTGTGATGTTCTGTGTTGGTCAGAGCTGCGCATAAATTTGACTTCAGGCTTCTTATGCACGAAAAAGAAACTTCGTCATACAGTGAGAAAAAGTCGCGCCTTAGCCGGGATCTAGACTATATATTTTCCCCGCTCATCGTCCCAAGTGTTAGACGACGTTCCCACGATGTGCAGGTCAACTGTATTCTCTTGAGTAAGGGAATTTACTGACGAAGTACCTGAGTGTGAGGTCTCCCATTTTAGCCGTGATAAAAGGTAGTCTTACATCTGGTAGACTGATTCATCCTGGTGGTTCACAGCAAAGGCTACCCACATCTCCAGAACTTTGCCCACCACAGTTTTACGCCTATGTATGGATACACATAAAGAATATGGTGTACGAGCAAAGAAGGACGCGAGATAAAGTTTGGGTGCTGCAGTCCTTCTCAACGACAATTCTAATTCAAGCTATAAACAAATAAGTCACTTGACTGACAATGTGGAAAGATGTCTTCGAGTCAAGGCTGGTTGTTTGGAGCATTCATTGCAATTTTAGGGATACGAAATTCTAACTACTCGCTCGTTAAATCTAATTCATTAAATAAAGTAAAATTTTTAAGTATGTGTTTTTGTTTTGCCTAAATATTTGAAATCTTGTTTTAGTTTTGGTGAAATCAGTGCGAATAGCAAGGCAAAGAAAGTCCAACATCTTCTAGATGCTGTGTTGTGTTGGTGTGTTGACCACAGCATTATGAGCCGGAGATGAACTGCCGTTAAAAGCGAGTTCTGTTTCACCAGCACACATAAACCTCCGCGTCACATGGCTTGTGTTGTCATTGTGTGTCAGTGGCACAGTGAACAGGCAATAACACAGTAGTGTGCAGTTCGTCGCGAAATGTGACCGTGGTCGGTCAGTTTCACATACCCGTGGTGCCCCCCCCCAGTCTATCATGCACACGATCCCCCCCGATCGTGTGCATGATAGACTGCGTGCTTGTGTCTGCGTGCGATCGTGCGAGGTGAAAAGTGATGACCCTCACAATAAATTAATAAAAGTCCTCGCCATTGAATATTATTTACTTGTTATTTCGCTTTTAATTACGTCTTCAATAGCTGAATCTACACGGCATCAGTCGATATTCTGTTGACAACAATGAATAGGAAAGCATGCGAACGAAGCCAAAGCACGCCCATTTTCTTATACTGCCCTGACATTTACCTGAATGGTTTAAGGGAAACCACGGAAACTGGCAAGACTGAATCCGCTGACAGTGATTTAAATCCCGATCTTCGAAATACGAAGCAGTAATGCAGATCGCTCGACTGTGATGTTCAGATGTCTTTCCAGCCAAGTGTCAGAATTTATATTTCATGTTTCGAATATTTTGGGTACAACTCTGCGTAGAAAAAATGGCAACTTTTACACAGAACTTTGCTATTGGCAATGTAAGGCAAATAAGGTAACCCCGAATTACAATAAATGATTAAAACCAATTAAAATCCAACTTAATACAATGTCTTTTTTAGATAAAACAAATGTCTTTGTTCACACAATGAGGCACTACATGTTTCGGATTATGATAGAGTTACCATAAAATTTTCTCTGTTTAAATATTTACAGGAAAACCCCGTTGTTTCCTTAAACTTCATTCTACTTAATTGGCAGTGCTGTACCAACCTTACAATTCTTAGCATTGAAATGTCTTGACCTACATAGCGGTGGCACAGCGGTTAAGGTGCTGTGCTACAAATCGGAAGGTCGCTGGTTCGATCTCAGTCTGCGCTGAGCAGTGGTTTGGTGTGGTTGGGTTGTGAGAGTTAAGTGGTGCGTAGCGAGTGAATAGGAACTGTAGTGAGTGTTGGTTCAGTGAATAGAGGGGAGTGGATTGAAGGGCTGGTTGTCAACATGTGTGACAGGCTGAATACCATCGTGTGCATTTTCGACCCCAGAAGCCCCCGGATCTCAGCATTCAATATTCATGAATGGATTCATGACAACTTGCGACTGGTGGAAGAGGATACGTGGTCTGTTCAAAAAGTAACGGACCTTAATTTTTCCCGCATAAACAAATCAAGCACGGGAAGTATCCATCATTGTAGATGTGGAGGGGACATTTATGCGCATGCGTGAATTTTTTTCCCGCCTATAGAAAGCGTCAGTACCCGGCAGTCGGTCGATGACTGTGTAAGTGTTGTGAACGCTCGTCGGATTGTCAGTTATTGCAAAATGACGGAACGACTCGAGCAGCGGTATTGCATCAAATTTTGCCAAAAGCTTGGCGATAC
>Ga0123357_10009646_pt1 | contig 12200 bp, 7 predicted proteins | sample TergutEmb28metaG_FD_89873 | JGI IMG/M metagenome (GOLD analysis project Ga0123357, IMG submission 89873) | Embiratermes neotenicus P4 segment gut microbial communities from Petit-Saut dam, French Guiana - Emb289 P4 | ecosystem: Host-associated > Arthropoda: Insects > Digestive system > Gut ...
AAAACTAAAGGGAAAAAAAAAAAAAAAAAAAAAAAAAAAACCCTCAATACCAACAAGATGAAACTCAAAAGTTATCACATAATACATCTACAGAATAAACAGTGGGAGGTGGAGATGGCATAATTCCTTAATGTGCAATATGAAATGTCTTCCAGAGAACAGCACCTTATTTTATTGAAGCCTGGTGACAAGGTGTATGCCCATCACTACCTCAGCCACAGTTTCCATATAGAAACATGTGTCAAAGTTTGAAGTTCACAGCTTTCACACACATACTTCACACTATTTGACCAGGAAACAACTGATATTACAGACATTCATGACAAGATAAGCTTTAGTCTGTAACATGACTGCTTATATACCAGGAAACTTGGGTTCAATGCACAGCAGGGCTAGACTTCCTTTTACTAGAGGACCTAACCAGTGATCAATCCAATGGATTCTGGTGGCTTTTCTTATGGGAGTGAAACTGATCATTCATATGTGTCTTGAGCTGAGGCTATACCCCTCCTATGCAAGCATGATGTAATGCTTTGGCACTGAGGCAACTTTATCTACAAGTGCCAAAGTCTGCTCTGTTCTGGAGTACTCGGTTTCCAAATGTATTCTTTATAATTCTACAACCTCCATCCACATGGATAAAAATTGTTGGTTGAGAATTTCAAAAGTACACATATTACACTGCGGAGATTTAAGAACTACTTTTTGCATTCTACTTCATTAAATATGCATAACAGGATTTATAGCTCACACTGAAGTCCACAGCCGATGAATACAACTTTTCTGTATAAAAACCATTTATGAGATACTTCATTGTGACTAATTTGAACTGCATGTAAAGCAGAGGGTCACAGATTGCCAATGCCAAACTTTACTGAAACCAGCTGAAAAGTTTAAAAAAAAAACACCTTAACAAACAGACTACACATGACATCAATATGTGTTCATATGCAGCCAAGAATTTGCTGCAAACAGGTAAAGCAGGTAGTTAAAGTAGCCACAGCTTCAAGCTAATGATGTGTATCTATGTTACCTGACAGCCTGCTGGTACTCTGTCAGCTCATAATGGGCTTTGCCAAGCAATGACAGGACCCAGCCTGTGTTATGCTGCTGTGGCGGAAGATTGTTTAAACAGTCAATGGCCTTCCGGCAGTTGAACTGGGACAAGTGGAGGTACGCTGTGCCCAGTTCCCGCAACAAAGCCATCAACCCTTCTGGAATAGAATAAACAACTCTGAGAATAATGCAGATAACAACATGTTCTAGTGGAATGTATTTATTTAACTATGAGATAACCAACATCAAAACGAAAAACTGTAAGGAAACATAGCTTTCTTACTTACTTACTCCAACTAAAATTCTTTGGAGTAAATTGCCAGTACAAACACAACTCTTTTTTTTCCCCACAGAATCTCTTAAGTTATGAGTCTACAAAAGGACTGCATTGTGTGAGTAAATGAAGGTCTGGTGTACTTAGAACACCCATCAGAACAACAATGACAACTGAAAATGTGGCTCTCCCTTCGTAAATGCTACTGATATTTACCTAATTCCGGACAGAGGTGGTAGAGGAGGAGGGAAAAGTGTGTAACTGCCCAGGACCTTGAATGAGTACAGAACATGTGAACCCTGCACCTATAGCATACCCATGACAGAAAATACTTAAGTCTAACAGAATTAAAATCCCAAAGTTTTATTCGGGTATGCATACAGCTGTAATGTTATGTAAACAAATTTATATGCAGAACCCTTGTTACTGGGCCTATATCCCAATTTTGTGTAACAGGTTTTGCACAAGTTAAACAAGGATACATTTTTGTCTGAGATCAACAACAATGGAGAAGGCTCACAAGAAGTAGGGTTAAAAAGCTACTGTCTAGCTACTGTCAACAATACTTAGATACATAAAACGCTGCTAATGTTACAATGGTTACAGCTGTTTAATAAACTTAAGCTTGTTAAACCTTAAATTCCAACCATTAGGTAGAGGTGCATATTATTTTTGTTGCATCATTTTCTCTTGTTACACACTGCACCTTTTCTTTCATGATTAATTTTAAAACCTGTCAGGCATTTCTGCCCCACCCTATATTTCAAGATGTTCCACACAGTGGATGAGCAAATAATTGACATTACGGAGGAACACAGTGCTGTCACCTTCAGTGTGAAGCAGCCCATGAGAACCTGGGTTGCATGACATTGAATATGGCCGCACCATGATCCTTAAAAATATGTCACCACTTACTGGCTGGCACGGCATATTTCAGATGGCTCGAATCTTCATCAACACCACTGTGAGAAAATCGATCTTGCATGTTATATGATATTTCTTCACCAATCTAGTTAACCCCAACCAGGACCTCAAATTTCTCTATACAGACCATACCTGAAGATTGTTTCTGCATATGGAGTGTTTGCTGTATTGTACAGTGCAATGAACCACCATTATTACTAATGATCTTCAAGTCTGATGATGTTATGGTTTCACTCTTCTCCTTTTCACTTCTGTTTCTCTCATTCAGTTCATTGAAGCTTGTTTTGTTTCTATTTGTCTTGGAGATGCGAGATTTTGTTTTTCCCGAAGGAGACTTTGGCGTTACAAATTTGTTCCTACTTGGACTTTTGTTGTTTTCCTGCAATAAAACAAAACACACTCTTCTACAGAACAAATAACTCTCCAGAAGTCACATCTCATAAGAGTTAACCCTTCAAAGCATATTGATTACTAAATGCACCAAAAATGAAGCACTTAAAATTTGCTAAGTATGAAACCAAAATTTATATATCCATATATGAATGTCATAATTCCAGTCATTTGTAACTTCCTTGTACCTGTTTGTATGCGGCATTTTCTTTCCATCCGCTAATTAAAACTATGTATGAGAGACGTCTATAAACCCTCAGCTTAGAGGCTTTAATTTAAACTTACTGACCAGATGTACAAGACAGGTAAATCGAATGAAAATTACAACCCAGTAAAGAAGGGAAAGGAGAACTATATTTGACAAGCTTGATGCTACATATGCTAAGTATGACAGCTCTGTGCAAACCAAAGAATGAAACACTTACCTTAACAGAGTAACTGTTGCTAAATAGCCGGGAGCTCCTGCGTACTGACCCGGGCTGAAGAGGAGCCTGTGGTGTAGTAGGGCTTTGTGCTGGTACAATATTTGATGTGTTGCTAGTGTTGCCAGACTGGCTGAATACTGGTTTACTTTGCTGCAGAGGTGCTTCCTTACGACTAATTAATTGCTACAGGCAGAACAATTAAAGTACTATTATTTAAAAGTGCAGACTTAAAAAACGCACATACCTCTTAAATGCAAGGCATACGTAACTAAAGCCACCAACTATCCAACATTCTGATCATCCAATCCATTAACCCATTCAACCCCTCATCTAACTACTGATCAATTCCTATACCTAAAAACCCTAATTCAGTTCCATTCTCCTCCAAGGCCCATTTCACTGCACACCCATGCCCTTTACAGTCATTCTAATCATCACTTTCAAATAGGTTTTCCCTACCAAAATGTAATTATACATTAGTTGTCTCCTCCATCTGAGCTGCATGTTAGATGATATAAACTCCTCCTCAATTTGTATACCTCACAATACTGGTGACTTGTGTTAATTATAAGTTTCTTGTTATTTACAATTAATTATTTAATTTTTAAACAAACCCCTACTGAAGCATTTCCTTAATATAAGGCACAAGAAGGTTCATCTCAGGCAAAAGTTAAATAACAGTACTATTGTACAAAGCTTTAGTAAAAACATAATGGATGAGATGCTGGGAACTTGGGTAGGCTCAGCCACACGTACCCCTACATGAGCGCGCAGACTGCTCACCCGCTTAGCTAGACTCTTCTGGTCATTGGCCTCAGTTAGTGTTGTTGATGGCACAATAGACGGTGATAGATATGCCATCTGGAGAGAGTCACAGAAACTAGGACTATCCAATGGCAGAACTCCAAAACTACACAACATAAACAAATTACTGATAAATAAATGTGATGGCCCAATCATAACTTACAACAATGTGAAAGAACAAATGTAAGAGTTACAGTCTTCTGAACTGGAATAAGATTAGTAGAAATCCAAAGTCTACAGGAGTAAACAAATTTTCCGAAAACTTCCTTTCATTAGTACCTTATTCACCACGCAGTTCATATATTTAATAAGACTTTTGCAAAGCTAATCATACTAGAGATACCAAATTGTAAACTACAGTACATTTTTTATTTTGTTAAATGTTAACAATTTCAAAACTCACTTCAAGTAAAAGTTACAGCTTTTACTTTAAGTGTGTAATATATTATTATATGACTCCATATTTCATGACAAACCCTGACTTTTTGTGTCATGAGTCATTTTTGAAAAACAGATAAACTTACAGCTTCATATAATGTAGGAGTCACATGCCTCAAATATCATAATTCATACCTTGGTGTCATAGGACTAATACTGCCAGCAAACACACTACGGAAACGAACAGGTTTCCCCCTTGAAGAAGGCAAGGGAGCAATGCCGGAATTACCAGCATTCAAAGAATTGGTTAAAGGACTCTCTTCCAGAGTAAACATCCGTCCACCTGGTGGTGCTGTGTTATGACAGTTAAGCAGGTGGATAGGTGTACTGTCAACAAAACACCAGTTTTAAAATCAGAGGTGTTGCTGGCTGCTGATGATGGTACAGTGGTGATACAACACACATACTTATAAATACTGAGCTGTGAACTGCTAAAAGTCTAATGTATTGTAGAGTAGTGATTACACTACTTACTAGTCATCATGGGGATGAAGAGACAAGCTGGTAAAAGGGGAGGCACTGCACATACATCATACATTTTACATCCATTTCTAAACCATGCAAAGTGACTGAAGCTATAAAAATAGTCCCAGAAAATCGGCCATTTTAGGTCAGCTTATGAATGACAATGCTGTGCCAACTGCAGCTACATACAGTGTCAGGGAGCTCAGCTAGCAAGTAAAAGACCACCACTATAAATAAAAAACATGGTCTAGCTAAAAAGCTGACATTCAGCTGATCAGGAAATTATGGTAAACTATTGTTACAAAAATCTACCACTAAATCCTGTCCTGAAGTAGGTCAAGCAAGCTAGTTCTTCAGGATCAAGCTGATCTGATGTTTTCAATTTTAACCTTATCCTGACATCAGTGCCCAGATCTCCAACACGGTTTCTTCCATTGATGAATTCTAATCAACTTTCTGTACGTGATTCTTGTTTCTTCTATGATGATGATGATGATGATGATGATATAATCATGTTACAAGGAATGCCATGGGGCCCATCCAGCAAGATGTTACCTCAGAGATGCTTACTGTTGTCAAACAATACCTTCCATCCAATGGCAAATTTTAATTTTATTTATCTATGTAAGGAATTCTGTTGGCTCCTGGTTACAACTGCATGACATATCCAAGGGCCAAAAATGCAGATGACGACGACGTTCACACACGGAAGGTAAGTCAAAATATACTTAATAATCAGTCATGGAGAGCTGATAAAAGATCATTCTCCAACGTGGTGGTGAGTGCATAATTACTAATCCTTCAGCATCAAATGCTGTGTTACAAAAATTAAATAAGACCTCAAAATTGAATGGATTCTTTTGGCATGACATGAGCAACATCTGAAGGGTATAAAAATTGGTGCTCTGAGTGACAAGAGTTTAGACATGACATATGGTATGATAAAAACAAATACGGAGACAGTACCTGCTAATGGTGTTCAAAACTGTTGCTTCACTGGCATTCGAACTGCTGTTAGTTACAGTACAGCAGCTACTGTGTTCACAACTATTCACAAAATTCACTACAGGATTGTTTCCATGACACACAGAGAAGTTCTCTAAGTGTGACACTTGGAATGTCCGTAAAGGATCTGGCTTTTCACCACGATTACACAGTTCCTCAAACGCATGCCACAGGAAAGGATTTAACTTCAGAGCTTGTAGATATGCTTCTGATGCCTTGCTATATCTCTCAGTTTGTGAGCAAATGCGTGCGAGAATCTGCAGTGCAAAACAGGCCTGATCACCAAACTCAGACACAAAATCATCAAGACTTCGTGATCTACCTGTGTCACCACCTGTAAGAACTGACTCAGCTTCACTCAACCTACAAACAGAAATACATAAAATCTGTCAGAGAAAAGCATGAAATCTTATGCAAGGTCTGCTAGAACAGCCTTAAAACTGAAATTTTAAAGAATTTAGGTGCTTAGTTACTCACCATACAATGATGATGAACCAATGGCTACTAAACCGCATCATATGATGATAATGAAACCACTGACATTATGCTTTATCATTTACTTCCTCTTATAATACAAATTATACAACTGGTCTAAGGGATATACAAGTCTGACATGTCTGAATTACATAGGCAGATACCTTGTGGGCAAAAGTCTACTTGGTACTAAACTTACTTCTGCTGATCCAGACAGCACCTGGCCAAGAGGTACTTGCACTGTGGCGAACTTGTGTCCTTGCTGCGCAGAATGGAGTAGGCCTGCCCCGGCTTCCCTGATCGGTAGTAGCAGGTGGCAAGCAAGAACAACGCATCGTCTGAGTCCACTACAGATTGTGAATCAGAAAAATCCCGTTAATGTAACTATAGCGTGGTCAAACTGGCATAGTACAAGTAAAACCTACCTGTGACTGAATTCAGGTTTATGTGGTGAAAAGCCAGTGTCTAAATGATTCAGCAATGGCATGGTCTCTAAGAAATGACAAATCTGGCATCGAAATGAAAGTCATAGGTCAGAAAACTGAATTCTGAAAATATATAAAATGTTAATTCATGAAATACTCTTCACCAGAGGTGCACAAGTCCCAAGGGCTGGATTGCCATGATGATGACATTCTGTATGGTGGCTGCTAATATTTTAGGGTCCTCAGTACGGAATTTGCTTCATGTCATCCTTCTGGCACCTAGGATTCTGAGGTGGCTCCTAGATTTTTTGAAAATCTGTTCACCCCTGCCTTTCACAAATCAAGGTGACATACATAACAAAATGATCAAAATTACATAAAACTTAGTTCAGATGTATAAGGAATGGAGTGTGAATGGACTAAATAAAAAAATACTAACTTTTGATCTGGAACTTTCAAAAGAGACTTAAGCACAGAATGTGTGATGATATTAAAACTTATTTTCTGTACTTTTAATCAACAAATGCACACAACTGTCATTAGAGATACTATAATATTTAAAAAAACACTAAACTCCTACATGTTTCAGACCTTACTGGTCCATCATCAGGGAGTACATCAACTGTTGGTGTATAATAAAATTACTTATATAATCTCTTTAACCCTTATCCTGCTAACGTGGAGAATATGGTGAGCTCCTAATAATGGCAGCAGATGGCAGATGGGATTTAACTCAGCATTTAAAGGGTTAATATGTAGAAGCATCAGTCCCTGTACAGGACTGAACAGGCCCTAAAGGTTCCAGGAAGTTGATACACCCAGATTTCAAGACAATCGGCACATGAAGGTGATAAGTTCGTCAGCCTAACACACTGACCAGGAAATATTCCTGGTGCTCATTTCTGTTAGAGGCTGAGTCGACCCCAGAGCCACAATGTGGCCAAATGGATCATGGTAACGAAAAATTCCAATGATACCATCAGGAATTGCACCCGTGACCTTCCAGCTTGTAGCACATAGCCTCAACCAAATGCATCAGTGCATGCCCCTAATGTGTAGAAGAAATGATGGAAATTCTTCCATATATAGTGAATACGTGTAGTGGACAGAACTGTTATGCTGAAAGTTAAAATATAGAATATATAAAGAACTTAAAATTATATAATCAGTTCAGTGTTTGGTTATTTATAAAATTATTAAATACATGAAGGAGAAGTAAACTGTGTAGGTTAAATTAAAATATAACTATATTATTATATTGCCTCTGGGACAAGATCTGACTCACAAACTTCCTTAACATGAAGCAGGAGCACAAACTTCTTGAATGTAACATTCAACTGTAGCATGCTGAGAGTTGAAAATAAACACATTTGCTTTGCTTGACCAAACTGTATGCAAGCAATGTTATGGCGATGGGAAGAAAGGGCAAGAGAAACACACAAGACAAGAGCACACAGACTGTAGCAAGCTCTAGGGAAAAAACTTTTCAGCAAACCATCTACAAATAAAATAATTAATCCTGCATATGCAAAATCTGCCGTGCTTTGGAACAGTTACACTATAACAGTGCCTTCCGTCAATTCACCAATAATTAACATTCATTTTAGCCGCCATGAACTGGAAAGGAAATGTATCCAACTTGCAGAAACATATATTACCTGCTGGATATGCTGGCTTGCGGAAGTTGCTGGTATTGGTGGCAGATGAATGAGGGAAAGGGGGTATGCTGGGTCAGATGATGATGAAGTAGGCAATGATGACAGCAGGTATGTTAAGAGTTATAGGAGGAAGTTTCAAACTTAGCACTTAACTTACTTGTTTTTGCACTATCATGAAATGTCTACATTGCGCTCCAGGCCAAGAGCATGGCAGATATTAGCAATAAGTTCACCTTTTTAACGATTTATAACGTCTAATTTCTCTTCCATACGGACTGAATTTCACTATTTTTATTGAGGTTGTACGAGGGGAGGTAGATTATATAACTTTCTCATTCAATAAAGTAAAAAAATAGAGGCAAATAAGCATATCACAAAATATCAGTCCCAATTAAAAGGTAAAGGCACAGTGATCAGTACAGTTTCAAGTAAGCATACTGCCTCCCAGTCTTGTTCTACATAATGCGTTTTGTAGAATATTGGGAGCATTCTGGTGTGCAGCCAGCCAAAGGGCATTAAACCAAAAATGACAAGGAATACATCAAGGTGTGGTGAAAAATGGCAACAAGAATTAAAGCAAAAAAAGTGTACAATAAACGGGTGTAAAATGGGGGTACTGTGTATGCATAAATCGTCTGTTATCCATAAACTCACACGCTCCAATTGTATGAATATCTAATTAAGGCTTGCTTGTCATTAGAAGTGTTGATATTTTTTGCCAAGCAGCTGACTGTAGTTATGACATGTGGGGTAATAACCACCTGTTTCTGAGTTGTTTTGTTATGTGGGTTTTCAGCAGATGTTTGCTTGTGTGGTGATATCACTGGTTTATTCTTAGTACACAACTGTATAAATAATTTGCACACCAGCATTATGACACAACAGTGGAAAAATGCACAATGTAGACTATGGCACTATTCTAATGCAATTATAAATGTAATAAGGTTATATTTGTAAACCAGGGGTCCACAAATTTTCCAAAAATGTAGCAGCCACTCTAAAATTCTAGGTGCCAGAAGGGTGACATGAAGCAAGTTTCATACTGAGGACCCACAAATATTTTATGTCACCATACAAAATTTAGTTGTATGGGCAACCTGGCAACCAGGATTTGCACACCCTTGTAACAGACTGTAAAATACAGTCTTTTCTTCTTGTATGTGGGCGTTGCTGTACGTCTTTTCAACAAATATTAATAACATCACAGGCCTGGCTGAGCTACATTTGTTTAATTCAATTTACTGTACACCGTAACAAAACATGAACTTTGTATGGAGTTTCACAGTAGATGTTGGTAAAAATAAATTATCCCTGTACTATGAAGTTTGAAAGAGCTAGAAGCTACAAATGTAACACACACAAAGGCATAAGCTAGGCTGTTGCTACTGTTGCTGCTACTACTACTATTACTATTACTACTACTACCACCACCACTACTACCACTACCACCACCATACACTGCACAAATATATAACTTACCCTCGGCATAAAGGCGTTCGGCAAGAAATATTGCATCAGGATAAGCATAATGATTTAGGCAATGCCATATAGCTGCCTGAAATTCAAAACAAGTGTTAGAATACTCGACCTAGTCCACTGCACTTGATATCACCCAAATGCTCCGCTTGTGCACAAGCAGTCTTCGACTACATACGATAAAATGTAATACAGATAACAGATGGCAAAACTAATTCATGCATATGACTTTTGACATAAACAATATACTTCCTAAAACAATCCGTTTGTCAAATTTTAGGACGTGCCTGTGGTCCATCCAACAAATCCCTGAATCTAGAAAACTGCTCCAGCTTACCTGAACAGGTTCTTGGACTATCATTTTATTTAAGGAATAATACACCTAACCACAAGTCACTTCAGTTTGTAAAATATTTAAATTACACAAACTGAAGGCCTAATATCATTAGTGAACTAATAACACTTTCCATCAACTGCCACCATATTGAAAATTGATACAGATGGCACTGTATGCACAAACAATAATACCACCTACAGGTGGACGCGAAACATCACGTAGTAAACATATGCGTGTAGCAAGTTGTTCTGTGGTCACGGATTAGGAATTAATGTATGTCAGATTTTTCATTTGAATTGTTCTAGTCACACGGCGATAGGGATGCAGGTGATAAGCATAAATGATTGTAGAACAGTGTAGTACAATAAGGACGTTTTCGCCGCCGGATTTTAATAGCATTTATGTTCAATGCTGTTTTCTATAGTGGTCGTATGTACGTTAGGGAGTACGTGTATGTACTTGTAAAATAATTTTCTTCCCAATCGTTCTGCATGGTAAAAAATGATGTCAATATGTCAGGAAACATCTGCTGGAATAATCTGAAAATAAACTTTTAAGTTAGAAACAGTTGAGTGTACACAGCACGGAACTTAAGCGATATAGGCCAGCAAGTGCACCTAGGATAGAGAAATAGACACGGCAACGGTGGGTTGAACATGTCACGAGGAATGGGCACAGCCGGTATGCATACAGAATTTTGGTGGGCAGTTGTTTTGGAAAATGAGCGCCTGGTTAGTCAAAAAGGAGATGCGCGAACAACATTAAGATATGTCTTATGAGGACAGGTTGTGAGCATTGGAGGTTTACCATGTTCAATCGTGGGTAACAGGTTAGGAATCATAAATCAGTTAGGCAATGAGAAACCTGTCATTCGCCTTTTTCTGATGGGAATTAACTGATGAAAATAGGGAAAGGTACAAATTAATGATAGTGCAGATAGTACTGCACTTGCACTTGAGTATGTTAACATTTTATTATATGTCTTAAGTGAATCTTATGCTTGCTATCTGAACTGCATGGTTTCATTTCATATCAGATGGTTAGAAACTGTGAGGGAATGGCAGTGGAATAACTACAGTAATGGAGAGATCTGGGAATCTAGTACTGTGGGGTGAATAACATTCCCTCATGGTATCATAAAAGTTTGTAACCAGTGCTGCTTACATGTTTATCTTAATTATCTTTCATGTACCAGTAGTTTATTACACAATGTGATATTCTGTGGTTTTAATAAGAGTGCTTTGTCACAGTTTCTTCTGTAACAAGTGCTTGCTCTCATTTCTGGAGTCATATAAACACATATCTAGCAACAAACATACCTTAGTTGATAATTTTATTCTTTGCAAGTCAAATGAGCACCCTTGGCTCAGCATCTTGACTCATGGAAACAGGGTATGTGGAGGTAATAACAGCCTTCAGTTCTAACCCTATCACTATGCGTAAAAGAGTGTAGCTGTTAAAATGACAGACCTTAAGGGACAGAGGATTCTCTGTCAAGGTCACTATTATCACTTTCAAGTATCAAACACCCAAATGACCTTCTTTTTCAAAATCATCTGTATTGTTATAAAGATACAGGAGGTTAGTTTCTTCCCTCATTTTATAATTTTTGATAACTCTCTAACCAACTTCTTTAATTTTATCTACAAAGATGTTTGTTCTTACAACTGCTTTGTTATATAACAATATATGTTAGAATGTTGTTGATATAAACAGCCAAGGGTTACTAAGATGCTGGCCCAGGACATGCCCTGATAATGAAGGTAATAAAGAAATCATTGGAAATCTTAGAGTAGTTAGTGTCCATACCGAGACTTTGAATTGATGATCTCCATCATACAAAGCAGAAACCTAAGGAAGAAATTCTTCACTGCCATGTGAATCTGTACCATGACCTGAACAAATTATGGTGTTTAACAAGTTGTTCTTGCCTGCTGTACCATCCATACCCCTTTTTTCCTTTTTTTTTTTTTTTTTTTACAGAGTTACAAATTTCACGTCCACTTGAGCCAAGCACCCTATACAGGTGTATCCCCCCACTAGGAGATA
>Ga0123357_10009647_pt1 | contig 12199 bp, 4 predicted proteins | sample TergutEmb28metaG_FD_89873 | JGI IMG/M metagenome (GOLD analysis project Ga0123357, IMG submission 89873) | Embiratermes neotenicus P4 segment gut microbial communities from Petit-Saut dam, French Guiana - Emb289 P4 | ecosystem: Host-associated > Arthropoda: Insects > Digestive system > Gut ...
ATAATAATAATAATAATAATAATAATAATAATTATTATTATTATTATTATTATTATTATTATTATTATTATTATTAGAATCATAAAACTCAAGTAAATACACAGCGTGAATAAAATTCAGAGCTATCAGCGTTAAGACTTTCTGTATACATACTAAAGAACCGATCGAAAGTCTGAGCTCCAGTAACATCAGTATGATGTACAAATGTATCAACGTTTTACAATAGATAAATGTATGACATTAAACTTCAGTGGTTTACTCGCTGTTACTGGTGTACCTGTGCTATTGATCACGTTTTCTCGGTTGTAAATACGGCGGTAGCGTGGAATTCAGATTTATAGTCACAAGTTTATGTCTCATTGCTCTCATCTGGTCACATTTTCTCGAATTGATCAACGCTTACAAACAAAGAACTCTAAAATCACAAGTTATGTTACTGACGTTTGAAAGAAATTTTCAATTCATGCACAAACATTTTGAAATTACGTTGGATTGTACATACAAAAGCAGACATTTAGCTTATTGCCTGTCATAATTTCACGTCTGAAATATGCCTGTCTACCTACTGCCTGTTTCAAGCACAATTAAAAGGCATGTGTGTTTTAGTGCTTTGTGGCCAGAGGAAGGCATAGATCAAACAACTGCTTCTAATTGGTTTTAATTTTGAAAACGCGATTAGGGGACACAAGCTGGTTGGCTCTGTTTCAAAAAGACTTTTAAGTCACAGAAGCGTGGAGTTGCTTCCCTGTACTTGAGGGTGCCAAGTTACAATTTTCATGTCTTTTCCCAAAACAAGACTGTTCTATAAGAATTAACAATGCAAGGTTATAAAACGAACAATTTTAAAGAATTTGTGTGTAATTCCTCTACTTGTGAGAAGATATGTCATACATAAAACGCTTAATAAACTTACAATTTTTCGATTTAAAACGGATTAGAATTACCGTTTGGGGCAACATGGGTTGTGTCATTACACTCTCATTATACTGAAAGTATGAAATCTGGAAAAACGAGTGCAAAAAGAAACAATCCACATTTTTCCATTAAGTTTTACTTCCCATACTTTCTAAACAAAATTTGTTTTTCCAGATTTAAAGTAAACTCAAGAACGACCCTGCGGAGTCTTTCCACAAGCCAGACGATCAACGCGCACTACACCCAAGAATTCCATTCTTTTGTGTTCTCGCACATCCAACCGACTCTTCTCTTTTCTAGACGAATAAGAAACGTAGAATACGCGTATGTAATAGGCTGAGATCTCAACCGTCCGCATGAAAAATGCATTCGAACAACATCTGCATTTTCCTTGTAAATGGCACGAAATGGTAATGACCACAAGATCGGTCGAAACATGTAGCGAATTGCCGACTATATGCCATAGAAAAGAAATATATGTTATGTTAGCCGACTGTATTCTATTAATTATTTATCTAACGGGAAGCATAACATCAAAGTTTGTTACATTTGCAAAGATGTCGAAACTAATAATAGCAAAAATTATATTCTTTAAAATGTAATCTTCTTTAAGCGTATGTATCTAAACAAATAGAAGAGGGCATAATTTAAATTAAAGTAATTGATTAGATGGTCAAGAATTTCCCCATCTTGTACGTAAGCTGACGATTCGTTGTTTTGTTCATAACAAATGTCTGCTCCATCAAAGTAGTTAGTTGGTCTTCATGTTTGCACCTTGCATCAATGATAATTAAACACTTTATTATCCAACTAATGCACAAATATATAATTCGTAGATACAATTAAAATTATAAAATATTTAAAAGTGCTCCAACATGTTTCGGATCACAGAGGATCCATCATCCGGGAGCTTTGTACAGTGCTTGGCTAAAATTACAAAAATTGTTCTATCGTTTCCGTTGATATGGACATGGTCGGTGTTATGGCAGCATATTCTGACCCGCTGTGCGTGTGTGTACTTCACTGCATATGAAGGCGCAGTAGTGCCTTCTTATACAGTGAACTACACACACGTATAACGGGGTAAGTCCTATGTTATACTTCTATTATATCTTGTTCTTTCCATTTCATGTTTTTGGATGTTAATCTTCTAAAACAGACCGCCCTTGTTTTATCTAATTACAGTCACAATATGCTGCCATAACACCGACAACGTCCGTGTCAACGGACACGAAAGAACCATTTTTGTAATTTTAGCCAAGCACTGCACAAGGCTCCCTGATGTTGGATCCTCTGTGATCCGAAACATGTTGGAGCACTTTTAAATATTTTATAGTTTTAACTGTATCTACGAATTATATATTTTTGCATTAGTTGGATAATAAAGTGTTTAGTTAGTTGGTGTTTAATCACCGAAATTTAACTACAGGTGGAAAGACGTTTTAAGAATATTTTGCTAACTGCCGACCTGCGGTAATGAAAAATATTTTTGTTCCAGGCGTGGCTTGATTACAAGCTTAAGTGGGACCCTAAGGAATATGGTGGAGTGGAAATGCTACATGTGCCCTCTGACCACATCTGGAGGCCAGACATAGTGCTCTACAATAAGTGAGTCGAAACAAAGCATGGCAAGTCAGTACAAAGAAAGGTAGACTATAACGTGGATGGACATAAATTGTATTAACGTGCATCTGTATAGGTCGTATCTTGCATCAGGCAGTTCAGAAACTGATCGAATTCCTGATTTGGAAAAAAGAGTTTATAGGCGTCGAAAGAATGGACTCAAGCGGGCACACGTCTCGACTGTTATTCAGGAAGTATCCAGTTCGAAATAAGACATAACCAATTGGTTATGCTTCATAAATATACACAAACACTTCTTCACATTCTGACATATTTTGGCCCATTAGTCATCACTAGGAATGACAATAATATCACGGGAATACCATTTCATGAAAAACCAGCAGGAAGTAAATAAAATAAAATTAATGTATACATAAATCTTCCCAATAATTGCAAAGCATAAAATAATTGTATTTCATAATTAAAATATGTTGTTCAGATGAACGAATTATATGTGCAGTGTTTAAATCATTTCAAACAACAGAAAGGACTTTATTTCATGAGTGAAAAGCAATGTGAAAGAAAGGAAAGGAATATTTCACACACATCCGAAAGAGTCCTACTAATACAAACTTAGAACAAGCTTATAACTTTAATTTCAATACTTTAACCTATAACGTTATCTTCAAAGAGATCTTCGCAGAAACATTCTTAAAATGTATGCTATTTTAAAATATTTGGAAAAACTAAACTGTCAACAACGCAAGTCACAAGTTACGCTACCAATAGAGAATGTAAATACAGTTACAAATTGTAGATAATATGTATGTGAGGTCTCACAGGAAATATATATGTAATATTGATATACGAGGCGTGTTCAAAAAGGGACCGAACTTTTTAAATAGCGCGCCAACCAGTACAGGGAGCGCGCTGCGGCTACTGAGCGCACCTATCGTCAGGTTTTGACAACAAACTGCCATTTGTCCCGTTTCGCTATGCGTATTAGTTGTCGAACTACATCCGCTGAACTGAGTCCATGCCCAAGCTGATCGTCGGATTAGTGACAAAGTGACAATGAATGAGCTTGAAGAACAACATATGTGTGTTAAATTTTGCAACAAACTTGGTAAACATTTTGCACAGACATTTCAGTTGCTTAACCAAGCATATGGGGAGGACTGTATGAACCGAAAGCAGTGCTATGAGCCATTAAATCTTATTAAAGAGGGCAGAATGTCGATCGGTGAAGATCCCAGGCCTGGACGACCTTCCGCATCAACAAACGACGACCATATCGAGAGATTTCGTGCTATGATTCGTGAAAATAGTCGTTTATCTGTCCGAGAATTTGTTGACGAAGGGGGCATCAGCATAGGATCTTGCCATCAAATTTTTAATGAAAAAATTCAGATGCGTCGCTTCAGTTCAAAATTTGTGCTTACTTGTATTGCTTGTATTGCTTATTTTCAAGACCCTTTAAATAAATAAATATATATATATATAAATAGCCTGGTGACTGCCCGATAGGGCCAAAATATGTAACACGTTTGTAACTAGCTATTGTTACACAAGGAATATAGATGTGATTTAAGAAGTCTTTACTAAATTTCAATTGTTTGAAAACACGATACAATGTCGTTGTTAAGCAAAACCGATTGGTCTTACTTTTACTCCATACAACAAGACAAGCTTCCAAAGTTGAGCATTAAGTGACAGCGGTACTGGCAACTATTTAAGTGTCTATGTGAAGGCATTATCCCTTGAAGTCACAAATTTCCATTCAGACGAGGTTCTTAAAATATATATATATATATATATTTTTTTTTTCTCAGCGCTGATGGCAATTTCGAAGTCACACTAGCAACGAAAGCGACACTTAACTACACAGGTCGAGTGGAATGGAAGCCGCCGGCAATCTATAAGTCGTCGTGTGAGATCGACGTCGAGTATTTCCCGTTCGACGAACAGACATGCGTCATGAAGTTTGGATCTTGGACCTACGATGGTTTTCAGGTAAAGAAAAATGAAGGAAAGTGTAAAGATAAAGGATTAGTAGAGAAATATTTCCGCTGTCTGTGTGTCTAGTCACGTAATTTTGCCTTTGAATATATGGACGGAATTTTAATTGTGGACTAAAAGACCTTACACAGCACCACTTCATGCAGATCTGTATAAGTATGTTTCAAAACTTATTAATGTAATATGGTATATCACAAATGATTATTTGCCTCTTTATTTATTCTTTCTTTCTGTTTCATTATTTTCCTTCCCTTGCTTCTTAAACTTTTTATATTTCTTCCTCTAATTCTTTTCCTTTTCCCTGGTTTTTCTTATGTTTGTCTCTCTTACTGACCTCCTTTATCATTTGATCATTAGAAATTGTATTATCTCCATCTTTCAATCTTCATCCACAAAAAAATGGATAGCAGAGCTACAAATTTCAATGCAGAGAAAACTTTAACAACCCTTCAGTAGGCACTCTTCTTGCCGGATACTGGGAGTAAAATGAAAGATTATTCAGGACGGGGCGCCTTCTCTTCCAAAAGACCAGGAGTCAAATAAAGACAGCAGACGGATCCTATTACGGTGGATTTACTTAAAAGCATCCTTTCCACAATATTGCTTTGATTTCACACAGATTGTAGCCTAGTAAACAAAACCATTTTATGGAAATGCTGCTAAATTATGGCTGATACCTCATTCAAACAGATCACTTTCTTCCCAAAAGCAGTGATATGGTGAATATTTTATTAGCAGATCTAACTCAAAATTTATTAATATGATCTACTTCTTTAATTCTTCTTTTAGTTCTAACAAAGAATCTGGAATGGTGCTAAAGTTTTGCTCTTCCAAATATATACAAAAATCAATCCAATTCTCAAGCCAACAACCAACGGTTCTTATCCCCAGTGCCGTACATTACCATATTACACCTGTATAGCTTCGAAAAAGCCAAATTCTAATGTTTGCCTCGCATTTTACTGTATTTGTTTCATGATGAATAATACAAACAAAACTGGCTATTTATTTCGAACAATAACTTTGTCCTGTACATAAGTGGAAATAATAAATACGGCAGTAGCATATTTTCAGCAGGTTTATTGTGTAAATATCACGTTTGTATTTATTAAAACACGTCATTGAATGTCCCAATTCTCTAAAACAAAATCGATGGTACACTTGGGATTTCAATGGCTCTGGAATCGAATATCAAGCAATTGAGTGGCACAAAATATTAACGCAAGTTTGCGAGGCACCTAAAAATGTCCACAGAAATGTGTAAAGCTTCAACGATGTAAGCAGCCAATAAGATGCAACAATTTTCATTTATTGATCTATTTGAATCTGCTCTACATGTTTCGGGCGACAAAATCGCCCATCTTCAGGAGCACTTGTTACTGTATATACAGCTTTGTTACAATGCACCGATATTGCTGCCGACCGGTCGGCAGCAAAATGAGTGCATTGTACCAAAGCTGAATGTGCAGTAAAAAGTGCTCCTGAAGATGGGCGATTTTGTCGTCCGAAACATATAGAGATGATTCAAATAGATCAATAAAAAGATCAATAAACGAAAATTGTTGCATCTTGTTGGTTGCTTACATCGTTGTTCTAATGATGCACGGTCTCACAAACGTCAAAAGTGTAAAGTTTCGTCCACACTAACCCGAACAATGTTGGCAAAATAAGCATTTGATGTCATCAACGTCACTAGCAGCGCAAAGTTCTACCAATTTCACGTAAGGAGACAGCTTTTTCATCAGAGTTTTGAACTAACTGAGATTTAGGTGTGAGCAGAGGCACTTTCAGTGACCACAAAGAATTCGTTTGCTATCTGGCTTACTCAGATCATAGAAGTAATGAGACTGTTTATGACGTATTAACATTAAATGTTACAGCTGAAAGACACAGACCCTTGTTAAAAAATAGGAGCTAACGGAATACTAAAAACGTTCATAAAATTAGTAAACTGTATTTTTAAAATTCTGGTTAATATATTGGATCCAAAAATTACCAGAATTGAAGAAAAATTTAGAAATATGTGTTTTTATATTTTCTCAGCCAACAGAATTGTCGCATCCCATTTACATGGTGCCTAATTAAAGAAAAAACAATTATAATGTTTAATGTTTAAAGATTAGATCTAGTAAATGAAGCCAGGTTATCTCCGTTGGTTTAGTGATTGTGCTGGCGGATGGAAGAAATGGTGTTTGATTTCCGACAAGGGAAAATGTTTCTCTTTTTTAAAAGGTCCAGAGTGACACTGGAGTCCACGTAGCTTCATATTCAAAGGGTACTGTAGAGCACTTACACAGGGGCAAGGCGGCCGCGGTGAGAATTCGACCACTCACGTCCCTCTGGTACCAAGGCTATGAATGGAGCTGTAATTATACTCCCCTTAATACGCCCATACGACATGAAAAAAGACCAAACTTCCTTTAGATTTATTATAATTTGCCTAAATCTTCTTCACAGAGGATTATGATTATGAAATCTTGCAGCAAAGTTTTGGGAGATTTCTTACTCTACGAGCGACAGTTTCACCCAAACTTTTCCAATATCAGTTTCAGTTTTTTCTCTTTTACGTTTTTCATTACTTTAAAAGCATCTTTGCTTCGATATCTTTGTTTTACCTATCTTGTAAGGCTTCCTGCTTTTTTCCACATTAAAACTAGCTTTTTAGTTTGACGTTGTAGCCTCAATTCTGCTTTCTGAAATTGGTGGATGAATAAGAAGCCTAAAGTTATACGTGTAGATTCGTTGCTTACTTTTCGAAATCTTATTCCGCTTGTCTTGTCACTTTTGGTGGAGAGGAACTGTCGGAGTTTTGTTCAAAGACCTTTAATGTTGAAAGCAGACGCAGCCCTCAAAATAGTAAACAATCTGTATTAACACTTTACATGATCGTTGAGTAATTAAATCACTAGAGCAAGTCCCTTTTTGATAAGAATATATTACTCAGTCATAAAATTCTTCGCCAGTTTATGGAAGCCGGAAGTCTGTTAGTGAGACCACGACATCTGTTCTCGTTTCGAGCCAGCTGAATCCAGTCAACGTCTTTATGATTTACCCATCTACTCCAAAGTCTGAACGTGGTTTCTCAAGTTTCCCATATAAAACCTCTAAGCATTTCTCTTCTCCACTATGTGTGCCACACGCCCAGTATATCTCATCTTCTTCTTATTATCATCATGATCATATTGGGCGAGGAATTCACATCAACAGTCTCCATGCTATACCTTTTCCTTCAGCGTCACATTAATTCCTCCCTGTTATTGAACAACCTTGACCTACGTTCTTCCCTTCATGTAAGAAACCATTTTTCCACCAATACACGCAAAGCAAAGTTCCAAATTGCAATGCCAATTTTGTTTATAGTGCCATATTACATGGAAATAATAATTATGCAGTTCAATCAACATCGTTTTCATACGCCAAACTTTTGTCGAGATTGGAACCTAATTGTAAATATTATAACGTTCTTTCAATTTCCTACATGTTGTGGAACTATGGACAACAGAAACATATTTACGCAACCCCTCACATTTAGTGTCAATGATTACACATCCTTCATAGGCTTCGGAATTGTCCTGTTTGTGCAACTGATGTCAATAATAAATGTATACGTGGGAATGTAGGCTGTTAAGGAAGAAAGTCTGACAGTGGATATTTTTGGTAACACTTCATTTGGGAAAAGTCTTGACATTTGTGCCTTATATTTGCTATCTCAGTGCTTCCTTCCTGGACTTGTGTGTTTCTAACGATATATTTCCTCTCAGTTCAGATGTAATAAATCCATACACGTATATCCAATAAAATCAGAAAAAGAGCACATATTTATCTTTCATCTGCAACTATAACAGGAAATATGTGTGGAATATTATTAGCAGAGTTTCATGAACTGTTAAAATTGAAACTATAAAACAAATATCAGATGATATCCCGAATTTATTTAGACAGTTTCTCAAAAATTAGATCTATAAAAGAGAATATATATATATCTTCGGACACATTTCGCAAAATGTATCCAGATGCAGGAAAAATAATTTCGGAATCGTGGCGCAAATTTCCATCACTAAGAGAATATATCTTCACCTTAAACAGAATATCTGATGAGGCATCTAACAATACTGACAATTTTTTCAAAACGTACTTCAATCCAAATGAGGATGGAGTTGCTGTGCAAGATAAATACTGCTACCAATAAGTCTCATGAGAATTGTGTGATAATAAATACATATTATATCAATAAGTTTCTTTATTTTATGTTTAAGAAAGAGAGGTTTAAAAAACAAATAAAACAATGTCGCCAAAAACATTGGTTTGGTGTGAACGTAGTTTGAACTTCGTAAAAAGCTTTTTCCCCCTTAGTTGGCAAATTTCTCTTAAAATAAACTAGACATTGCTTCAAAACTACTGAATTTGGAGACAGGAGATTGAGTACAAGGAAGCTTTATAGCTTTTTAGGCCCGTCAACGAAACACTCGCGAAAAGAAACTGTGAGGCTCGATCACTTGTGTCTGTGTGTCCGTTCGTCCGTCTCCATGGAGCAGCGCGAATCCAAATGTGCTGACATTGTGAAATTCAGTACTTCAGGTTCTGTTAAAATATATCAAGGTTACGATTTTCTTTAAAACCAGAAAAATGCAGACTTTTATTTAACACCCTACATGACAGTGACTTTCTTTGTAATTGAGAAAGACGGTGTTATCTGCAAGCTACAAGCTGGCGCCGAAGAGATATTCCAGGACATAATTAAAACAACCGAGCATAATCTACGTCTCTGATATACAGATTATTCTCGATTGTATATCTGTCGCTAAGACACGGAGAAAACTTGGAGCGTGTGATGTATCAAAACAGAAAAGGCACATTTACAATACTGGCATCGTCAGTGTTTTTTCGGGAAAATAGTCATTAATTTAAAGTGTTTGGAAAATAAGAGAGACAAGAAGCCACAATCGTTATCTTTTGCCGATAATTTCTCATTTGTTTAATCTCGTCGTCTGTGATACCCTGTCTATGTTGTACTGTGGTTAATAATAAACAAATTTTATTTCTCATGTATGAGAGAAGACATAATATTGAATATTGGTTGGATAATTATTGATAGACCAAAACAATAGCTAAGAGAAAATCTTGTCCAAGTGTCAATTTATTGACCCCAAATTCCACATAAACTTCCCAGAACCTGAAACCGGCTGTCTGCAGGCAGACGACTGCACGGCGACTAACCACTACGACCAAGCTATAACACTCTGACACTGCATTCTCTCTGCTTTTAAGGAGTTTCGCTGTGCGTGAAAGCGGTGAAAGTGCGTAAGATAGGAAATCAACTTACGTCTTAACAAGACAGGCAATTTGCGTATAACGTAACAGTGAGGCGCGTTCGTGCTACCATTGTTGCAGTGGAAGAGCAATTAGTGTTACTTATTCTGATTTTGTGTTTATAGCCTCAGGTATCCAGTATACAATGCTCGTGCGCCATAATGTCATCTGTGGCCTGTCCGGCTGTACAATATTTTTCTACATTATCTCACAAATGGCAAGATTTTCTAGGAAAAAAATAACTTTATTGAACATAAAATGTGTGTTTGAATTTTCCCTACAACCTTTGTCTGAAACATTTCTCATTGTAAGAAGAACTGAGCGAGGTACTATCACAGATGAACTCAGGTCTTCACGTAAAGTGCCCTTTGTCCTTGAGAGATTTAACTGGAACTTAAATTTTCTCGACAAATTTTCGAAAAATTCTCTAACACCAAACTTCATAAAAATCCGTCCAGTGGGAGCCGAGTTGTTCCGTGTGAACGGACGGACAGAAAGACAGATTGAGGGAGAGACATGACGACGATGACAGACGCTTTTCGCAATTTTGCGAACGCCTTAAAAACATAACATTAATAAGAGAGAAAACACTTCAATTGAAATTCAAAATCACTTGGGAAAATCTTTCATAATATTTGCATTACCTCCAAATATTCTGGAATGTAATATCTTATAGATGGTTCCACTGAGGTTATAAGTTCGCAAGGCGTAATGAGATCAAATCACGCATAATATTCCCTGTAATCTTCACACAAAATTCGCTTTCTTAACCACGCGGATTGTCGACTTCCCATAAGGTAATTATTAGATATATTTTTGAAAGAAAATAAACACTTTTACAACACTTAGTATCACACTTCTGCTGCCTGTCTAATATTTTCCGAAGAAATCAGAACCCTGTCTGTCGGAACGTATTAATTACTCAACTACATCGGTTTGGGTTTTAGGGAATAAACTGAAGATTTATTTCTTCTGGGATATTCCGCGCCGTTAACTGGTAAATATTTATCGACATTTTGAAGGAAATACAGTACCTTAATCTTCAGGGTCAGGCAGACTAGAATACCCGGATCTTCAGCAACACCAGAGGGAAAACCTCTATCATCGTAAATAAAAATGTACGTCCTTGAGGACCGATAATTGATGCAGACCGATACTGTGTCACACGGAATTATAATGCAAATTTCTTAATGCCTCTTCTGAATTGTATTCCGACATTATGAAGAAAGCTGTAGACACAAACCCAATTACGTAAATTGCTAGAACGAATCAAAAGAAAACAAAGGAATGATAGGCCTGTTGACGTTTAGATAGTAGTGATTTGACCAAACCTAGAAAACACGAAACACTCTAAATAATACATACACATTACGGTGATGAATATTCGATAAGGAAAAACGCTATAATAAGGGCCGTTTATAACAACTGCAATGTTGGATGTATCTCATCCAGCAGATGAGTGAGGAACACCTATTGAAGAGAATATAGGATCAATTTCATTTCTTTGTCAGGCACCATATATGTAACGAATGTTATGTCAAAGGTCATGAATATAGAAGGAACCCTGTATTTCGGTACTGCTCCCATACAACACATTATTTACAGGTAGATTTGCGCCACATCGACGAAGTGAAAGATTCAAACGTCGTAGAGATAGGTGTGGATCTGTCAGAGTTCTATAAGTCTGTAGAGTGGGACATTCTGGAAGTGCCAGCAGTAAGGAACGAGAAATTCTACACCTGCTGCGATGAACCGTACCTGGACATCACGTTCAACATCACGATGCGTCGCAAGACTCTCTTCTACACGGTCAATCTCATCATTCCCTGCATGGGCATCTCCTTCCTCACTGTACTGGTATTCTACCTGCCCTCGGACAGCGGCGAGAAGGTAAGCTTATGCTGTTCTTGCTCCGGAACTAAGTCAAAACTATAAGCGTAACAGTTCATTGGCTAGGTTGGCCTAAACTTCACCGCAGGTACGGAGATGGATTCATGCTGAGCGTTTGTGAATGAAAATGGGCAAGGTAAGACAGGAGAACTCTGAAAGGATGTGTCTCAACAAAACTGTATCTGCGTATACTCTGTAACTGTTTTCTATAAATGAATCTTGACCTCCCGTTTATAATGCGAATTAACTCTAGGACTGAAATACAATGTCACACAGAACAAAAAGTTGTAACATTTTAAGAATCAAGCCGCTCAATTCTAGCCAGCCTTCGTTGCCGCTGACGTACAGTTTCTCTGACAGCGTTGGTAGCATACTACATGCATGTAGTTATTTGACGTCTGAATGGAGTGGTCCAGGTTGTTTGGTTTTAGTAAACTGCACTACATTTAAAAAACTGACAATCAAAACAGGTGCATCAAGTTTTGTAAAGAAGAGTCAGAGA
>Ga0123357_10009648_pt1 | contig 12199 bp, 7 predicted proteins | sample TergutEmb28metaG_FD_89873 | JGI IMG/M metagenome (GOLD analysis project Ga0123357, IMG submission 89873) | Embiratermes neotenicus P4 segment gut microbial communities from Petit-Saut dam, French Guiana - Emb289 P4 | ecosystem: Host-associated > Arthropoda: Insects > Digestive system > Gut ...
CAATTGGATGAAGGAGAATGGAAAGTAGAATGAAAAACTGACGATCTTTACACTATTATACTGAAAATATATTATACAGTACACTTTATACTATTAAACTGAAAATATGTACACAACATTTTTCTATTCTTCTTCCAGATTTTCAAAATTTATTCAAGGTTAAGTCCAAGATAAGCTCCTGGAATGGCCTGACCATTCATGTTTGCTGCTTTATGTTAGCATGCGCATCCACTAAAACATTCATTAGCTGAATCCACATTCGTTAGCCAAGTCTGAAAAACCGCGAAAAAAATCTTCGTTAGCCGAAAAATTCATTAGCAGGGTCACTCATTAGCCGAGGTATCACTGTATAGGGGCATACCAATTTGCCAACTACATATAATGTTTTATCCAACATCCTGCTCTCAAGGTTAACTCCATACACAGAGGAAATTACTGGGGATCATCAAAGTGGGTTTCAGTGCAACAGGTCAACTACTGATCATATATTCTGCATTCGTCAAATACTTGAGAAAAAATGGGAATATAACGAAGCAGTGCATCGGCTCTTTATAGACTTCAAGAAAGCTTATGATTCAGTTAGGAGGGATGTCTTGTATAATATTCTCATCGAGTTCGGTATCCCTAGGAAACTGATAAGTCTAATAAAAGGTGTCTGACTGAAGCATGTAGCAGAGTCCAGGTTGGCAAGAATTTGTCTGACATGTTTCCTATTAGGAATGGTTTGAAACAAGGAGATGCTGTATCACCATTGCTTTTCAACTTTGCTGTAGAGTACACGATTAGGAGGGTTCAGGTGAACCAGGATGGCTTGAAACTAAATGGTACACATCAGCTTATGCCGATGATGTTAATATATTTCGGGGAAGCGTACATAATGTAAGGGAAAACACAGAAACTTTTGTAGTGGCTGGTAAGGATATTGGACTAGAAGTAAAACTAGAAGTAAACACACGGTCATGTCTTGAGATAAGAATGCAGGAAGAGAGTCATAGTATAAAGATTTATAACATTTCCTTTGAAAGGGTGGAAGAGTTCAAATATTTGGGAAAACCTTAACAAATCAAAATCTATTGAGGAAGAAATTAAGAGAAAATTGAAGTCAGGGAATGCTTGCTATCCAAAAATTTAAAGATTAAGATATACAGAACTATAATTTTGCCTGTTGTTTTGTATGGGTGTGAAACTTGGTCGCTCACATCGAGGAAAGAACATGGACTGAGAGTGTTTGGGAACAGGGTGCTGAGGAGAATATTTGGGCCTAAAAGGGATGAGGTAACAAGAGAGTGAAGAAAACTACATAATGAAGAGCTTAATGATCTGTACTCCTCACCCTATGTTGTTTGGGTGATAAAATCGAGAAGAATGAGAAGGGAGGGGCATGTAACATGTATGGGGGAGATGAGAGGTGTATACAGGGTTTGGGTGGGGAAACCTGAGGGAAAGACAGCACTTGGGTGACCCAGGCATAGATGGAAGAATAATATTCAGATGAATCTTCAGGAAGTGGAATGTGGGGGTATGGACTGGATTGAACTGGCTCAGGATAAGGACAGGTGGCGGGCGCTTGTGAATGTGGTAATGAACCTTCGGGTTCCATAAAATGCGGGAAATTTCTTGACTAGCTGAAAACCAGTTAGCTTCTCAAGAAGGACTCTGCTCCATGGAGTGAGTGAGTAAGTAAGTAAGTAAGTAATTAAGTAAGTAAGTAAGTACATAGTGTAGCCAACACTGAGCAACTGTCACTCTCTTTCAAATATAAGAGGTCCCAATACCCAGATCACAGCTTAGAAATTGAATGCACTGACTGAGGGGTTTCATCATTTTTTTCAGTCCCTCCATGTATGCTAGGATTGGCGCTTTAAATTAGGCCATGACGCCTTCATTCCACATCCGTTCTAATCCACCTTATCATGGTAATATTTGATTCTATAGACCTGCACACACAATGTTGAATATTCCAAGGATCAATTGGACAGTAAACATTTAAGCCTAGCATTAGTGTACATATTGACATGTATCTTTAAAATCAGGAGAATGGTACAGAAAGTTGTGAGGATAAATGGGGTTGCGGGTGGGGAGAACAAATTGATAGTATTCATTAGTATGTAGCAGACAATGAATACGTAAATTGTATCATTTTCAGGATGTGACACCATGAAGTTTGGCATAAATTTGCAGCAATATACACCAGACTACACAGCAGCACATCACAACAGACAGTATTCTTCATACCTCCTCTTGTGGGCAAATCTCACATTCATACCATACACTTCACCATCATGTCAGTGTGTGATAGTTCCATTTCATCTTTTTGACTGAGCTGTAATGTTTGCTTTTTCATATTAACAGGCAACAGCAGCAGCAACAGCAGAGTGTATTGACACCTGACAACAGACGTTTCCTTGACAGCCAAGGCAGCAAGTCTCCTGAAATTCCCCGGAAACGTATGATCATTGGCCACCGAAGCTACACGTTTGATTGCGATGGTGACCTCATAGAAGTCGAGCCTGCGTCCCCCACATCAACACCTACAGCCTTCACACCCAAACCCAAGCCACTAGTACATAAGGACTCTGTGTTGTCTACCACAACAAGCCTCAGCTTTACTAGTATTGATAGTGATAGTGATACTGATTATCCCAGCAGGGGATTTGCAGTTCAGCCCAGACATAATATTGCTCATAATCATCCTACATCTTCTTCTCCCAAGTCAAACCATTTTGCTTCTGCTACTCTGTCACAAGATTCTCACTTTGATAAATCTGTAAGTGCAAAGGTTTATCCCACAAATCCAATCAGCAACAAACGTACGTCTTCTACCAGTGTGAGTAGTTGGGAATCAGAAGGTGTAGTTTCACCCGTATTGTCTGGTTTTGGTACAAGTTTTGGTGTCGGACATCAGTCTGCAGAACAGCCTGCAGCAGAACACACTGAAGAAGAGCAGAATGGTGGTGGTTTAAAAATGATTACAAAACATTATAATCGCTTCCTTTCAAGCCCAGACAGTCCTCTCTCTGTGTTCTGGCCAATGAGGTACGAATCTATAGATGAAGATGTAGAAGTGAAATCTGATAAGTCAGCTAGTCTTTTATCAACTTCTCCAAGTGAACGATCCCAACATGTGCCCTGTGAAACAGATGCTGACAGACAGGTTCACCAACATGACAAGAATCAGGAACAGCACACAAATATGAACAATGTTTATAAAACAGAAAGCAAAGATACAGCTCCACATGTTTGCTGTGAACTTGGAAGGTTGAATGGAGGTGTTGTGGGACACACAGCACACAGTGATTCTGATGTGAGTGATTTGTCAGGTCCAACTGATACCCAGAAAAGCACTAAAACAATTGAGGAGCAGATTCAAATACAGAAAGATGTTATCAGCCTGCTACAGATTCGTAGGGGTAGCCTTAAACGGCAGCAGCGTATCTTCGATGAAGATGAGAATTTAGAGTTATTAGCTAACAATAACTCAGAAGTATTGACAGAACATGGAGGTATGTCTGGTGTGCTACATACAGAAACACAGTCACTAGCATTAGTGTCAGATGTGGAAAAAGACACACACGATGTGAAAGAGAGCACAGAACAGGGATGTGTGTGTGACTCAGATGTGTCTATAGAAGACACATCATCATTGGAAACTTCTAGAATACAAGATCTTACATCACATGAAGTTCGGTATGTCAGGACTGAAGAAGCAGAAGACACAATGCAAGAACCTCACAATGTGGAAAAGATACAAAAAGGAAATACAGGTTTACATCAGAAAGTTGAAGAATTAAATGGCAATTTAGATTTTACAAAGGAACAAACAGACACTGAAGTACAACTTAAATGTGGACAGAAAATAGAAGAGCCTCAGAAAAGAGATCTACTCCAGGTAGCCAATGCAGATGCTGGTGGCGATTCTTTTGAAATGGAGGAAGTAAGTATATATACCAAATTTATTTATCTTTATTGAAATTTACAAGGGATGAATACAGATTAATGCACAAACACACAAATTGTGGAATATATATAACTCAAAATCATGCTTCTAACTTTTCATCTTTTTTATCCCGTGTGTGTGAAATATAAGGTTCATACCTCTTTCATTGCTGAATCTTCCCAATATAACAAAACTGTGCTAGAAAGGAAATGTACCATATCATTTTACATGTCTGGAGTAGCAGGTTACAATCCCTAACATTCTGTCCCCAGAATATAGTCCTGAATATTATCAGTTTTACTGTAGTTAGGGGTGTCTCTACACTGCCTTTTTTTTTACAATTACTTTGTTGTTGTATAGATCTACACTTGTGGTGAAGAGGAGGGCCGAATGACGGCGCTATCACGAGCTTGGTCAGACAGCAGTGGGTTCCTGGATGGTGACTGTGAAATGTACTTCCCAAAACAAAGCGGACACAATGTAGAGGGCGCTACAACCAATTTTGAATCTAGTCAACAAGGTGGATTGAGTGTAACAAGCAGTGAAATAGCACAGAAACCTAGTAACCTGAAGGAAACAATGCTTGATGATAACCTTAAAATGACTAATGTACCTTCTTGTACTTCAAGTGACATTCTACAGCATGACAGTGACTTAGTTTCCAGTACAAATCTTGGTGATGTAAAATTAGAAGCCATAGAGTGTCCCACTGATTTCAGTGTAAGCAGAAGTACCACAAAATGTGTACGAAGAAAAGAAATCGGACCAGGTGCGATGAATCGGCAGAATTTGCCGAACAATTTATTTCAAGAACTCAGTGATGTAAATGATTGGTTTGATCAATGTAAAGTCCCGTTTGGTGTGCAGCCTGTTTGTGACCTCAATAGTTCACATGCAGCATTACACCACAGATCCTTGCTGGACACTGTAAGCAACAGAGCAAATGAAGGAAGGAGCAGTTTTATAACAAGCAGATTCAATGCTGAGGAAGCAACTGCTCAAAATTTTTCTTTTTCTAATAAGGCTGTTACATGTGGGAAAAGTGCAATACCTCCAAGAGTACCTAATTTTACATGTGCATGTCAAGACAGTTCTTTAGGGAATCAGATTCCTCCAGACCAACCGGGAGACACTGAAAGTGAATCTAAGCGTCATCGAACCACATCTCTTCATAGCACAGACCATAAGAATGACTTACTGTTTGGGACAGTACGTAGGGTTAGGTCTGCCCCTCATTGCTTAGAACATCTGGCATCATGTGACATGTATGGTAGCAGTTGGAGCAGTGTCAGTAATGTATTCAGTTTCTGTAGTGATGAGAGCATTATTCACGTTGGTCTTCAGAAGGCAGGTTTGGGTCGTACCAGTGAAAAGCAACTGAGTGACACATGTACAAGTACTCGTTACAGACCACAGGCAATGAATTCGAGTGACAGTGTTCTCAGTGATGCGGACACCAACAGCACCAAGCATGTAACTGGTACCACAAGCAGTACACAATATCGCAAACCATGTGCCATTCCTAGCAGCAGGAACGCAAGAAGAAGTTTATCAGACGCTGCTGTCACAGGTCTGCACCAGCTGATTGGAGAGTTAGCAGTAAGTTTGTACACGGTTCTACCGCCATGCATCTTTTGTAATTTACACTAGTATAAAGCCCATTCAACATGAAAAATTGACAGTTCAGATCTCCAGCTACGGCTTCCACTGAAAACACCTCCCTTGACCCAACGTTACACAGTAAAACCTTTGAGGAGCACAAGAAAATGGGATTTCACTGAACATGCATGGTGTAAACAATTTTTTTTCTTTTAGTGGTGGAAACACTGCAATACTGGCCAGAGCATAGGTACTTCTCATTGCTGTTTATGTGTGCTTTCTTCTAGTCTGTACCTGCTAACACATAATGCTATATAATGACAGAATAGCAAGTCTTCGGCTGTGAAATTAAACAACCATTTTTATAACTGTTGGACAGTGGTTAGTGGCATACTGCCGCACCACTAGAACTGGGCAACTGTAACAGATTGTTCCATCTCCTCCACTCCATTGAATAAAAACTAGTATTTTGCATGAAATCAGCTATAGGCACTGTGTAGCTTAAATACCACAGCATTTCCTAGCTCTGTATATGCCAAGTCAGAGAAGCAGACAGATTCATCATTCAGCTGTATACCCCAAATTGTGCTCTTGTCCATTTGTTATAATGAAAAAGAACGAGACAGTGCAGCTGTTAGAACCCCAAGGTCATGCGATTTCATTTTGACCTGTCTTTAATACCAGAGTGATGCAACAAATACTTTTAGGGAGATTTTGATTTGAGGAGCATTAAACAGATGATTATGTTGTCTAGCCATGGCTGAGGTAGTTAGTGACCAGTTTCTCGCTACAGAGGTCCTGGTGCAACCACAGGGGTCTGTGGTGGACAGAGTAGCACTGTGACAGGTTTCTGTGTGATTAATTTGGTTTTCACTTCACAGTACATTCCACAAGTGCTCCATACTCATTCATCTGTGATTGACACCATCATTACATAACACATTTTAAAAAGTGACACATGTTCTGGATGTGTTAACATTACTATTTATTTTATAGATCAAAATTTTCTTTGGTGGAAGTGTTGCGTGGGAAGGCATGTTAATGAAACAGAATCCATCATTTGGCAAAGGTTTTGGTCTGGCCATCATTTATAAACATTCTTGAAACTTAAAAGCAGATATGTGAACATTTTGGAGGAACTGGTTTATATTGGATAATTTCTTTGATACACTGAAACAAGGTTATAGAGTGTGTGAAATTTGAGACTGGATTGCACTGGCTCTTGATAGGGTCCATCGCTGGTTTTGTATGGTAATAAACCATTACTCCCCATCACCACCACAAATATTGCTATAGCCCACTCTAAGCCTCAGCTTTCTGTAGAACTTTCCTCCACGATTCTGTCCCCCTGCAATCATCCACCATCATTGGATCCCCACTTTCCTCAAATCTTCCACTACATCATCCATCCACTGAATTTTAGGTCTCTGTACTTTCCTTTCCTTCAAGTCTCTAATCCATGATCCATCAGTATATTTCATTATTACCAATTCTCTGTAAATGCCCTGTGCATTGTAACTGTGTTATTTTAATAATTTGAATAATATCCTCCTACTTCTTCTTCTTCTTTTGTGGCCCCACTCGCCAAGAAGGATAAGCACCTTCCCAGTTGCTTTGCTCCATCCCTGTCTTGCACTACTTCTCTCCAATTAACCATGTCCATCTTTCTTTTATCATTCTGTACATCATGTTTCCACCAAGATTTAGGTCTTCCCTTGGGTTGTTTATGTGTAAGCTGGCTTGGTGTATATACTTGGTTCTAATAATATCTGGTGACCACTAAAGCTGGTACAATTCTTGACTGTACGTTATTCACCATTCTCTTTGCTCTTGCATTGGAGTGATGAATCTTGAAGTTACTTAATCCTGGAGAGTTTTTTGGTCATTGAGTGACTCAAGAACAATTCAAAGAATAATGAGCACCATGAAATTAGTACGTATATGTACTTTTTGTCAGTCTTAAGCCTTACATGCCTAACAGAACTGTCAGCATTTCAGCCAGGACATGGGATATCATGACTTAAGCTCTTCATGGTGCTTCTCACCCCAGAGCAACTAACTGGATGGGAAGTCGATTAGGCTATGAACACTTCAGATCCTCTCCAGTTTATCATTCAAAAGTCATCCAAATATGCGACGTACATAGATGCTGAAAGCATTGTAAAATAAACCACAAAATAAATGTCAGGTACATTGCAATTCTGATCACAGAGATGATAGCAAGTACAGCCAGGATGCAAGACCACAAGTTGTGGCCAGTAGAACATACACTGTCATTTTATTTGCCCTGCATGAGCATCAGTTTAGTCAAGCATTTCTTGCTTATTGTCTCCTTGTAGTAATTAAGTGATCCTAAGCCTGCATGGAAGCATGGAAGCCTTAATGCTTTATCTTTTCTCAGGACAGGGGCTGGGACATAACAATGGGAACGGACCCATCACACTTTGCATGTCACTCTGACCAGCAGGTAAGAACTCTTACAGGTGGAAAACTTGGGTTATATTGACAGTACATTCAGCTTGTTAAAGCAACTTGTCACAATAGTAAAAGTTACACACTTAAGAGAAATGATGACCTTCTTCAGTTCAAGTGATGAAAAATTTATCGTAGAGATTTAGATTGTGGTCTTGTGGGTTATGACACCATGCAGTCTCATAGCTGGTTATCAGCATTCTGAAGGAACAGACTGGAGGAAATGGGTATTTGTGTGTCTCCATTTTTGTGCGAAATTTGAGGTTCAGACACCGTTATTGAAGAAGACTCAGGTCTTTCTGGGATGTGATAATGAGTTGTTTGGCAGGAGGTTACCTGATGTTTTGAAGGATCATAATGCCTGTAAATCATCGCAAACTACTCAACCAGCAACACAGCATCACATCCCAGAAGACGTGAAACTTCACATTTCTATTTTTCTCTCTGACTTAATGAATAAAAGATAAAAATTATAAGAAAACATTATGGCTCTTCATATGTGCAACAAGCTTCTGAGGTTAATTCCTTCCCAAAGTGATTTAAAAAGATAAGAGACTGAAGAATAGTCCCTCGAAAATGGTAAATTAGTTTGGAGCTGTGGCCTAAAAAGAGCTTGCTTTGTAGTTCTAATGAATTTATTTCCTGTGTGGGTGCCCTCAGCTGCTGCGCTTACAAGGGGACGCAGTGCGGGCAGGTCTTGCAGCTTACGGCCGTCAGCTGGTTGGACGGCAAGGCAGTGAGCAGAACAGCGATCATGAAGTAGCTGAAGCAAACAAGGAACTTCAGACCACTAGGGAAGTTCGTGATAGAATTGCTGCAGAGTTGCGACATATAGCAGATCTCCTAGAGGAGCAGTCCCCCCACAGAGCTGCCAGCATCACTGGCCAGGTTAGATTGCAGTTTATGAATATGCATATAGATTATGTGTAAGTAATTAAACCATTTCAGAATCCACTGGTTTTGTGTAATGCTTAACCCTGTGAAGCTTGAAAAGCAAGCCAGTACACTCCCTTTTTGAAGCACCTCAGTTTCCAGAAGAATGCCACATTTATCAGAAGTTCTCCAGGCTTCCTTGTAGATGAGGATGAGTATAGAGCATTGGTGGAATGATACAGACAGGGCGAAACTGAGAGAGAAACCTGTCTGACGCCACTTTACTCACCACAGTCTCACGAGAAATGGCCTAAGATGGAACCCGGGCCTCTGCAATCATTCCGGTGACCAACTGCCCAAGCCAAGAATTCACAGTTATTTTGAAAGTTAATAAGTTAAAAGATGCTAAACTTTAAAAATGTGACTAGCATCCTTGACATTGATAACTCATCTATAAGGAATAGTTACTTGTCACCCTATAGTTCTGAATTAATTACGATTATCAAATGTGTGTTCATAATAAATTCTGATCACCTTAATTTATAGCAGTGCACAGACATCTGCATCTATGGACATTCCTCCAATACAGTAACTAGACCCTTGATTATTAGAATAGTATCGGCACTGTCCAGTCTTGGTGTTGTGTTTAAAAGCAGTGTTTCAGAATTTGAACGTTTGTCATAAAGAAGGTATGAGTGTCATTTATCTTGTGATTTCTGAAATCATGTGTATTGGAAATTTTTGTTTTTATTTCCCACTGATTATACATGATAAAAACAGTACATGTACTCTGGTTGAAACTTCTGTGTTCAGTGTTTGAGAATAGCTCTGTCTAAAGGAACCATCAGGGTAGGAATCTTTATACTGGAAAATGGAAACAGATCCAGTTTCTGAAATGTGTTTGGATACATCCAAGATAACAAAATAACTAAGGAGAGTCCTGCTTGTGAAGGCAGTAGTTTCTGCACTAGTTTAAGAATATCGCCATACTTTATGGAACAAAAACGTTCATTGCTATGTCACAAGCCCTCCACATGTCTATATCCAGATCCCAATTAATTAGCCCATGCCTTCACAACCTGTTACTTTGAGATCTATGCTATTATTATCTCCACATCTACACCTAGCTCTTTCAAGTGGTCTTAAATTTCAGGTTTCCCTACCAGAATACTCTGAAAATGATAAGTCACAGTGGGAGGACAACACATATGCTAGAGATAGGCCAACAAATAAATGGATGAATGATTTTGATTTGAGACAATTCCGTTGTGTAATGTAACTACAAAGTAAAGTGATATGTTAGTCAAAAACACAACTATCATAGTTGTGTTTTTGACCAACATATCACTTTACTTTAAAGGGATGAATGATTTGATTTCTGTTTGAAATGTACTTATGGAACATACCAAATGTTACTGTAAAATAGTTGGTGTTGTTCTGTATACAGAGGTCTCTACTTTGAATCCCAGCCTGGAGTTGAGCAACTGTGAAATAAAATGTGTGCAGTATGTGGTTGATTGCAATGGTCACTCTATTAAAATGCTGGGATAGTATCTTAGAACAGACCATTTCCTTCTACATGCTTCCTGTTTCATCACTCATTGTGCCTCCCCATCATTCACTGTATATAGGTGAAACCTTGCTGTTAAATCAAGGACCTATAGAAGCTAAACTTTATGTTTCAGATGGCAGTACTGCTGCATGAACAGACCCGCCTGTTCCAGCAGCTGGAAGCTTTGAATTTTGAATCCTCTCCTTCAGTGTACGTTGAGCCTGCTTCTTGCTGTTCAGTGCGTGATGCTGTTAGGCAAGAGAACCAACAACTGCAGAATATAGTGGAGAGAAATTCACAGGAACTGAAAGAGATCCGTCAGCTTTTGATGGAACTTGTGTCCGTGAAGAATTCACAGTACTGAAACTAGGGCTTGATATTTTGTAACGGGGAAATTGTGAACTGTGTAGAAGGAACCGTTTGGTAAAACTGCTAGTCATAGGATTACCTGTGGCAGATAATTTCAAACCCAATAATAATAATAATAATAAACTTGCCAGAAAAAGTTACTTTGTTCCTAGTTTGTTGTAAGCCCAGTGAACCAGAGGTTGTAATCAAACAAGTATACAAATTTCTAAATTTTTTAACATTTTCGGAAAATTATGAAAAGTGACTACTGGCTTCATCACGTGTCGGTCTGCCCGCGCACATGGAACAACTCATCCCACTGGACAGATTTTAATGATTTTGACATTCGATGACTTTTTTTTTTTTTAAATCGGTTGAGAAAATTCAATTTGCATTACAATCTGACAAGAAGAACAAATTCTTTACATCAAGACCTCTGTACTTTTATGTTAATATCTTGCTGAATTCTTCTTAGAATGAGAAATGTGTCACACAAAAGTTGTATAGAAAACTGAAACACACATTTTGTGTTCAATGACTTTTTAAAAAATTGTACTGTTCATGAGAAAAATATGGTAGATACAGCCAGGCCACATAACAATATAACATGGCACATGTGCTTTGCATTCTGGATAACTAAGGCTACAGACACACACTCATAATGTTTCATACTTACTGCTTTTCCACAGTAAACATGGTTATGCAAACAGGCCACAGTGGTACATACGTTGCCTCTCTTGTCAGTTGCTGTGGCCACACTAAAAGGTGGTTAATTTTAACCCATAAATACTTATTTATGTTTAACTGGGAGTGCCATGAACAATTTACTTAAGGATTTAATAGCAGTTTAAATTAAAGTCTTCTAGCAATGCAAGAATATACATATCTTAAAAGTTATACAGGGTGATTCAGGAGGAAAGGTCAATATTTTGCTTATTCAGAAAGTAAGTACCGTTTCGCTGTAAAAAAAAATCAAGTAAGGTTTCGTATAAAATTTTATTGTTATCAGATTCTACATTCTTCAAACTATTTTTCCACGTATTCGCCGCCATTATTGAGGCACTTATCATAGCGGGGCACAAGTTTTTGTATACCCTCCTCATAGAATGCGGCCGCCTGCAATGATAGACACTACTGACAATGTCATAGAGTCCTTGAAATCTGAGGAAAGTGCAGGGACAGATCAGAAATTGTGAAATGTCTGTTGTCACACACTCTTTTGTTGACCTTATGCACCAAATCATCATTCACCAAAGATGGACGCCCACTTCGTGCCTCATCATGCACATTCTCTCGTCCTTCATTGAACATCCGAACCCATTTCCTAACTATGCCATCACTCATCACATTGTCACCATACACTTGACAGATCTGGTGATGAATCTCACTTGGTAGCACATTCCTAGCATTCAAAAAAC
>Ga0123357_10009649_pt1 | contig 12198 bp, 10 predicted proteins | sample TergutEmb28metaG_FD_89873 | JGI IMG/M metagenome (GOLD analysis project Ga0123357, IMG submission 89873) | Embiratermes neotenicus P4 segment gut microbial communities from Petit-Saut dam, French Guiana - Emb289 P4 | ecosystem: Host-associated > Arthropoda: Insects > Digestive system > Gut ...
CATTCTGATCTCGAGACATGACCATGTACTTAGTTTTATCAGCATTTACTTCCAGTCCAGTCTCCCTAGTAGCAGCTACTAAAGCTTCTGCATTTTCCTTTAGAGTATGTATGCTTCCTCCCACGTGTTACAAGTCAGTTACATCCTGTTCTAGGGTACTGGTAGAAAAATAGTACACGTAACAATTAGTAGTCTGGAATGTGACGCAGAGTACTTCTATAGTCCAGAGTACTTCTATAGCCAAACACCGACATTTCGGAAAATTGTGTTCTGTAGAAAGATTCTTCTAACCACAGAAGGGAGGCAGAATGTTCCTGCATACAAAACACAGCGGCATGTCCCAGTAGACGGCACCCTGCCGAACCACAGACGTCGCAGCATCAATCTAATGTTAAACACAAACTTAATATAAAGGATCCGGTTTTTATGTACGCATTGCCTCGTGATCGGAAGCTGCGATAGCTCAGTGGCTCTAATAATTAGGCTCCGGGTTCAAAGATCGGGAAATTGAGGTTTCATTCCCGGCATGAGACTTAAAGTAGAATTTTTCCTTCATACATAAATGTCACATTCAGCCAAACTTTCAATTCAAAACACACAGGCGCTAATATTACAAGGGGGTACTGATAAGTCCTTAACCCGACTTACTTCCCGATGTCATAGGACGGAATCGACAGTGCCGTTGGAAAGAGGGGTCTGTTCCTGTGCCGCATTGCCAGTCTTTTCTTGTTATAGAGGTTGAAAGGAGGCATATCAGGCAACGCGCGCGATTTCAAAAACATAGAGACGCGAGCTGTCATCTTTTTTTTTTTTTTTTTGCAAGGCAAGGCTCCTAAGGAAATTCACGTCATTGTGACAGAACCATTAGGGGGAACATGCCCCATCGTATGCCACCGTCAAAAACTGGGTGGCCCAGTTTAAACGTGGTGATTTTTGCACCTGTGATGCGCCTCGTCCTAGACGAATACCCCGGAAATTATTGGTCAAATTCACGAGCTAATCTTGGATGACTGCCGGATTTCGGCTAAGTCAATAGCTGAGCAACTGGGCATCTCACGTGAGCGGATTGCATCCATCATTCATGAAGATTTGGATTTGCGGAAGCTCCCTGTGAAGTGGGTCCCGAAATGCCTGAACGGGGATCGAAAACGTCAACGGTGCCAGTCGTCTGAGCAACATTTGGAATTTTTCGGCGCGATCCAAATGATTTTCTGTTGTGATTGGTGACCATGGACGAAACCTGTTTATATCACTATGACCCGGAGACAAAGCAACAATCAACGGAGTGGCAGCATAGTGAATCACCCCGCCCCCAAAAATTCCGAGTGCAAAAATGCGCTGGAAAATTTCTCGCCTCGATTTTTTGGGATCAAGACAGCATCATCCCAATTGATTATCTTCCAAAGGGCCAAACTATCAACGCGGAGTATTACTCACCTCTGTTGGTGCAATTGAAGGACATTTTGAAGGAAAAACGCCGGCCGCGGGGAAGGTCACTAAAGGGGTCTTTTTCTTGCACAATGCCCCGGCTCACCGGGCACCTGCAACCCAGAAGAAACTGGCCTACCTGGGCTTCCAGTGTCTTGATAATCCACCCTATTCTCCGGATCTGGCCCCGCCGAACTACTACCTGTTCTCTGGACTGAAAAAAAAAACATTTGAAAGTTCGCCATTTTTCGTCCGACGTGGAGGTCATTGCTGTCGCGGAGACCTAGTTGGACGGACAACATTCTGTATTTTTTAAAGTGTCTTGCAAAAGTTAGAGCAAGAGGCTAAGAAGTGTACTGAGCTTAGTTGGGAGTATGTTGAATAAATCTCGAGTTTGGTCGCTGTAACTTGTTTCCTTCCTGGTCGGGCTAAGGACTTATCAGCACCCCGTCGTATAAAGATTAAGAGATTTTAAACTGACTCATGAAGTTACTACTGTGGGAAATCCTTGAAATGTTTAACAGCTTTGAATCTGAGTAACGTTTTCGTTATATATATATATATATTTATTTATTTATTTATTAAGTATGCACCATCACCCAGAGGTGATACTACATACTATAATGTAACTAGTTATCTATTCTTGGTTATACGTAGTAAGTAGGGGATGCAGGGTCTGTCTCTGCTCTAGGAGTCTGCCGCTGCATTCCCTTTACAATGTACAACCATTGCATGATAACCGCTATAGTTTGTCAAAGTCTACTGAATATGCAAATTTCATAAATGCTTTCAAATATTTGGTTATTAGATCGTGCTTGCTTATTGGCCAGATTCCATGTTTTAGTGTATCCTTCACGACTGTTTCCCTTTGTTGATGAAGTACGGTGCAATGGTATAGCAGGTGGTCCGTAGTCTGATCTCCCTTGTTGCAAGGACATGTTGCACTTTCCAATAATTTGAATCGGTGTAGATAGGCTCTGGTTTTACCGTGTCCTGAAACCATAGCTGTGAAGTTGGAGGTTATGTCAATTTTCGATTTGAGTCTGTCTGTTATTCTTGGATAGAATTGTTTTGTTTGCGCTGCCTTTGGGCTTTCCTCCCACTTTTGTTGCCATTTTAGCTTGGATTCTTCTTCTAGCTCCCAGAACAGCGTATTCAAGGGTATTCTGCTGTAGTAGGTTGTCTTATCTTTATCCCGCGCCGCTGTTTTGGCCAGTTGATCAGCCAGTTCGTTTCCGAAGATCCACGCATGGGCCTTGACCCATGCAAACGTCACTGTCCAGTTGGAACTCTCCAATTTAAATAGCCTCTTCCGTATCTCTTCAATTAGATAGATATGGTTGTTTACGTTCTTAATCGGGTCCAGGGAGATTCTGCTGTCCGTGATTATTGCTGCAGTGCTTGGGCTATTTTCCTCAATGTCTGTCGATTCGAGTGCTTGACACACACACACACACACACACATATATATATATATACACACACACACACACATACATACATACATACATAATACGAGGGTGAGTCAAATGAAAACATTAAATACTTTTTATCTCCCAATTTATTGAATACAAAATGTACACAAAGACTTCTTTCTTCTATGTAGTCTCCACTGCGTTCCATACAAGCGTTCCAGCCCTTCGGCAGTGCATGGATATCTCTAGAAAAAAATTCTTTTGGCTGAGAACGCAGCCACTCGTGCACCGCCTGCTGCACCTCTTCGTCGGACCTGAAAGACTTGCCTCCCATCGCCTCTTTGAGAGGTCTAAAGAAACGAAAGTCACTGGGGGGCGAGATCTGGCGAGTACAGCGGATGTGGAAGACACTCGAAGGAGAGATTTTGGATTGTTGCAACAGTTGAACGGGCAGTATGGGGCCGAGCATTATCATGTTGGAGCAAAACACCTGTATTCAGATGTCCACCTCGTTTGGACTTGACTGCAGGACGCAGGTGATTTTTTAGATGTGCATACGTTGCACTGGTCAGTTTTCCCCCTGGGCATGTAGTGCTCCAAAATTACCCCTCGTTCATCCTTTCCCGCAGATGGTTGTGTGGGGAATTCCTTGCTCGCTTTCTTGGTTTCCGGCTGGTGGTTGTGGACCCAGGTTTCATTTCCCGTAACAGTTCTTCCTAGAAAGCCATCACCTTCTGCTTCAAAGCGTTTCAAAAGTTCCTGGCATGCATCAACATGTCGTTCTTTCAATTCTGCTGTCAGCTGGCGTGGCACCCACCTTGCAGACACTTCATGGAACTGCAGAACATCATGGACGATATGGTGTACTGATCTACGACTCATATCCACATGTGCGGCTATTTCATTCACTGTTACGCGGTGATTTTCCTTCACGATGGCTTCAACTGCTGCAATGGCCTCTGGTGTCACTACTCGGTGTGCCTGACCACGTCGAGGAGAGTCTGTTACAGAACTAACGCCGTTCATGAACTTCCTAGTCAACTCGTACACTTGCTGTAGTGACAGACACGCATCACCATATTGAACTTTCATTTGTCGATGAATCTCGATGGGTTTCACACCTTCACTACTTAAAAAGCGGATGACAGAACGCTGTTCTTCTTTGGTGAATGTTGCAAGCGGGACCGCCATTTTTACACTACTATTGCGACGTCTTATTGCATTCCTGCCTCGTACTGCCACATGTAGGTCACTCCTCAAACCATCAGTATCATTGTTGTCAACTTACAAGACAATCGAGCTGTGTTTCGAAATTTTATCGCACTTTTAAAGTTTTCATTTGACCCTCCCTCATATGTATATATATATATATGTGTGTGTATACATGGTACATGTACATTAAACACGTGTCAGTCATGTGAGAGGAGCCATAACATTCACGCCCAATCTACGGCCTTTTCCATCCGTCGCCTTTTATTCCTAGAGCAAACCAAGCGCCAGTTTCTTCTGTTGGCAATCGACGGTGTTTTCTCGCACACATCCAACACATTTCACAGATGTTCTCTGTCTCTGCAGGCTGCCATCTCCACCCCGAGAGAAGGCCTTCCTTGCCTTTGTATAAAAAAAAGGCGATACTGCTGTAAACTCCAGCGAACCTACAATTACCCGAATGTTGTAAACCTTGAGACAAAAATATTCTTTTCCACTCATACAGGATTGAGACGTTCTCGGGTGGGGCGGGGTGTACGGCCGCTCGCTCATGGATGTTTGTTGTGAGAGTTGTGTGTTGACAGGTAGAGGTCTCTGCGACGGGCCGATCACTCGACCAGGGGAGTACTACCGAGTGTGGTGTGTCTGAGTTTAAACTCGAAATCTCAACATTAAAAAGGCCTAGGTCCGCTAGATCTGTCGAGCCACAAAGGATAGGATATTGTCTCTTATATTAAGACTAAGATTTATTAACATTTTCCAACCTATACTATTTCTAGCAGAAAACATTTTCGTTTCCAGGTGCACAATTACATGTACGGCACTGAAACAAAGCTATCAATTTACTGAAAAGATCTGTTCCTGTCGGAGCCAACATAGTAGATGACTTTTCCGAAGCTTCTTTTTCTTCTTCTTCTTCTTCTCCTTCTTCTCCTCCTCCTCCTCCTCCTCCTTCTTCGTCGTCTTCTTCTTCTTCTTCTTCTTCTTCTTCTTCTTAAGGCCCTCAGCTTATGCACCGGGTGCACCACAGCCTTAGTCTTATTTTACAACCCTAAATACTCAATTCAGTACAGATTCAATAACCCCATGCCTCGTATGATGAGGCAAAGTTCCCTTACTGAAGCTGTACTTATGTCTCTTGGTTCGGCAGTCAGCTTCCCAAAGACATTATAGCGCTGACGAACCAACGCCTCACAGCAACAAATAATATGCTGCACTGTTTCAGTCTCCATCCTGCAGAATCTGCAGGTTGGATCCCCATCAAACAGGCCCATAATGTACAGGTGCCCCCTTACGGGAGCATGTCCTGTAAAAATCGCTACTACCATTGTTAGTTGATGCTTACTTAACTTAAGCAGCCATCAGTCCTTGAAACTTCGTGTTAATTTGTAATTGCATATGAAGGATACAGCCGAGATACCAAGTCATCCTATGTGTAATGCACCGTCGCCAAAAAGCTTTTCGAACGGATACATACGCTAGCTCTAAAGTAAACCCTGCATTTTCTCGGCTTCTTCAAGTTTACTTTCACCTCTGCGGAATTTCAGTATTTCTTGGTTGTCAAAAATGTGCATGAACTTAACAGCCACAGGTTATATTCTGTACACACTACGCGTAAACACATTCACAATGTAATTACATTTCCCACACGCCTTACAGCAAAGCACACGACATAAGAAAGCGTATGCAAGATCACAGTTGATATGCGTATGTTTATTCGACTGTTAAATTACAGCCTGTTCGCCCCATCTTAGAATGAATGGGTAGTGCAAATGTATAAATCACCATAACACCTAGCTTCGTGTTTGCCAAAGGAAACAGAAAGATAAATCTCCGTCGTTCTAATGTTCTGACTAAACATACGACAAACTGAGAATGACCTTCTGTTAGATGGCTTGCCTTGTAGTGTCAGTTAGTTCAAATACGTATATTGACATACACGACGACTCCTAAGAAACAGAATATTGGCGTGCTATAGAGCTGGAACTTACAGCAGGGTCAGAAATTCAAGTTTCTTTTTCTGGGTTAACTTCAGGCTAATAAAGCAAGGAAATGCCCTACTTTAATACTTTTATCGTGTTTATAGATGGTGCATTCAGTTCCTTCGAAGGGTCTTTCTTCACGAGCTTAATTAAAATGAGTTTTGAAGTTTTCACAGCGGCGGAACCGCAGTCTGTGTTTTTTTTTTACAAAAGTTAATTGTAACAGGAAAACCTGACCAAAAATGAATAAAAATATAAACTGCAATAAGCAATTTTACTAACCACTGAGAATACAATGGGTGTGCTGTAAAGCAGTGAAGCAGTATTTACCAGCTAGGATTCTGCAGAATATCGCTAAGGGTTCCGCCAGAAATAGTTGAATGAAAAATATACTGAAATACCGCTAAAAATTCCAAAAATCCCGCCATATATTACAGCAATTGGCTGCACTGCAAAATTTACATGAGCCACCAACTGGCTCTTTGTTTTGTTTGGTCAATTCGTACTTAAGGTTACATTTAGCTGTACAGTGCCTGTGTCCGTGTCGTCTTGTTACACGGCCACCTCTTCTGTGGTGGCAGGTGTGCAGAACTATTTTATGTGTTCCTCTATGAAATAAGAAAGGTTGGGAAATACTGCAGCAGACGCTAAGAATCGTGGCCACGAAGCGACTACGCTTACTAACGCAGTTCGACATTGCGACCCGCCTGCCCAATGGATATCCCGACTGAACGTGATCGTGATTGTCTTCCGTCTATCCAGACGAATAAAAAGACGTATGGTACTCCTAAATATGCCACACTGTTTCCTTCAAGGCCCTTACTCTTCACAGAAATTTTCCATTTTGAAGGTTATATATCCCACACTGAAGATACAAGAATGTTTATTAAATGAAGCGTGAGTGAATAATCACACAAGAATGTGATTAACTGTGTTACAGACATGACTGTACTTACTTTTAAAAACATTTTCGATTCTCAGATGTTTGCATGTTCGTCGGTTATGCGCCACAGCTGAAACCTATGCAGAAATTAACTGGCGTCGAATAAGTGTTTGTAGCTGATTTGAAGGCGACAGTGCCTGGAAGGACTGAATAAAATCAGAACACATGTACCAAGAAAATTGATGCTCCGACTGTGATTCGGAATGGGTATCCTCTAGATATAAACCTCGCGTCTTACGTCTGTGACAGCCTGCACAAGCGACAATGTTAAAAAAAAAAAAAAGCTTATCACAACTTATGTGCTGACGAAAACTTGGTTACCTGCGCACTTACTTTGGCGGACTAGTCTTTATTACCCTGGTTTTGAATTCTGTCATGGTCTTTCTCTGCATGCCGTACTGCGATGAACTTAGAAAGAATCGCCAGTTATTCATGCAGCTAATTGGCTGAATCCATGTAAAATTGAAGAGTCATTAAGACAACAATTCGACCTCAAAGTGGCTTTGAAGATCTGAAATTTTCGCTGCAAGTAATCTCAAAAAATCTTACCCTTGTATTAAGTCATGCAGCCATGTGTAATTAATATCATAATAAGACCTTTCGGAAACTGCGTCTTCAATAGCCGCCGCGGATTGGATATGTATTTTACGTGACTAGAAGATTTAAGGGAATTCGGTGAAATGCGGCTGCACTGCCTACTCTGTTATGTGTCTGTGTGTGTGTGTGTGTGTGTGTGTCTGCCCAATCCTGCACATGTACCCTTCTTGCTTGTATCCACAGAGATTTCTTGCTTTTCTCTTTTCCTTTCTTTTCGTCATTTGTGTTCTCTCCCTAGATTCTTTATTAATTTCCTACCGTTCTTTCTTTCATTTTTATTATTGTTGTTATTGCATGTGATTTATTTAAAGACTACGTCAGTAAATCAGATTATATATCGTCGAATGGCAGTGAATCGCAAACCATAAAGGATGTACAAGGAAGCGGTCTTGACAAAGTCTAGCGCGTTTCCTTGCATTTCACCTGGAAGGACATACAAAAATGAGAAAGATATCAGATAAACAGTCGGTATCCTGATCGAGACCCAAACGGGGCACCTTCCTAATACAGGGGTGCTGATAAGTCCTTAGCCCGACCGGGAAGGAAACAAGCTACTGTTTCTGTCAGAATGGCGTGAATTTCCTTCGGCGCCTTGCCTTAAAAAAAAAAAACTTGATGACAGCTCCGGTCTCCATGTTGTTGAAATCGCGCGTGTCCCTGACATGCTTCCGAGTTTGTTTCCTTCCTGGTTGGGCTAAGGACATATCAGCACTCCGGTAAGGTCAGAAGCTTCACCCGGTGAACCTCGCTTAGCCTCTTCATTTATTCATTTTCTTTGTTAAAAAAATATAGATCAAACATTGAAAGAAAGAGCCAACCTTCAATCGAAATAGCAAATAATGTACACCAGTAGACGTTAAATACTAAATAAATACTGTTGTTAATAATAATAATAATAATAATAATACCATTAAATATAGGTATAATTCGCAGGTTGCCACAACGTTTTGAGAGTTTTTGTCTGCAGGAGTCTATTTTCTTTGTCATTCCTTGATATTAACTCCCCTCCTTGCCTAGTCCATGAATGTGCTTTCCACCGAAAACATAAAGCGAAACTTAATCTCATGAACGTGAAGTCTAATCGACTGAAAAGCTGACACTACAGCCGAAGCACTTGGCACACCTGCAGTCATTATCCGTCCAACATCCTCAATAACCTGTCCCCCTGTTAAATCCCTAAGGGCACTTTTGCCATTCCAGGTTTTGGACAACGTTTCTTTGAAACCAAAAAGCTGCTGCGACAAACCTTCTGTTATTTAAATAACTTAATCTTCAACTCCAGGAAGTACGTACATAAAATGGGTCGTAAGTCGTACTTAGTAATTGTGTTTGGAGTGTCTTCTTCATGGCAGCCACTGCTGCTTCCCACATTTTTATGACACCAGTAAAATGCTTTCTGCTTACTATGTCGATCGCGGTATCAAGCTGTACCGTCACAACATGCAAAACTGCAGCATGTTACTATATAATGATACTTTACAACCCGGGGCTGTTCGGAGATAATACATGTATCTGGTGGCGCTGAACACGAATCACAAAATTAAGTGAAAGTCAAGTTAACTAATCCGAAACGCTGTTCTGTTTTCAACATAAGCACCTAAAAGCGGCGGATTCTGCTGGCCTAACGTGTAGCTCAGTGAAATGAATGCCTGCGGGTTGGACGACGGATTTGGGTTTCGCCAATACGCAAGAGGGGTTTCTGTACACCACCACATTCTGGTCGAGCCTGGAATTCACTCAGCTGCCTAACCTAGGGTATTGGGGATAAAGCGATAGATTAAGAATCCGTGGAGCTATATCTAAACCTCTCAATGCGCCTTAATATTACGGTACTTAAACTTTTGAACATTAAAATTAACTTTATCCTTCGCATACGGCGCGGTTTTGATAAAACAAGTTAGTTGGAATGTTCAGTCCCCTTTATTCACCTTATGCCATCTGCCATCCACACGCGTTTTGAATCTTAAATTCGCGTCTTCTTCAGTGAATATGTACGGTATCTTAACTAGCATGTGTTTGGCGGTTTCTTAATTTCGTTATCAGTTTTATTGTCCACATACTGCTTTTTGTTGTTTGTCTGGCCCATTGGAAAATAAAATTTAATATTCATTATTACGATTGTTTTGTACCGCCTTACTACTTAAAACACGGCCGAGACAACCGGTTCAGCGACTCGCTATGGGCTGGACAGTCCAGGGTTCGAATTCTAGCACGCGCAAGAGTCTTTCTTTGCTTCAGAAACGTCCAGATTGTCTTTAGACCCATTTAGCCTCCTGTCAAGTGGATACTGGCATTTTTTCCCTAAGGCTAAAGCTGTCTAGATGCGATATGAACAACTCATCTCCTTCTACTGACAAGGTAAGGCATTAGAGGACCTGTAACTACAGCTCCCTTACGTGGGTTCGCGAGGTTGACAGGGACAACTGTACAGTTTTTCTTCTATTAATTATAAATAATACTCATGTAACAAGTCAACAACTGATTGAAAGGCTTAAAAATAACTGAAGATTTTACTTTGTCTCGTCGACTTTTGTCTTCATTAAAGCTGCGCAGGTCAAACCTCTTAATTACCAGGTACCCATACTCTTGTTGATCCACTCTTAACCTTTTGGCGCCGGAATTATTTTTTTTAATTTTAGCACACCCTGTATATAAAATGTGAATAATACAGGAACCGAATATGTTAGATTTACGACACAAACTGCATTTTGAACAGGAAAAAACGTAGAGTACATACCATGTTTAAAATATTTAGTACCTATATTTGTTGAATAAATATATAAAATGCAACAATTAGAGGTTAGCGGTGCGGTACGACCACTATAGTCGTCGTTAGGCGTCAAAAGGTTAATCCCCTATAATTTCTTAATCACCAGAACATTTTTCCTTTTACCTATGCCCTACTAATAGACTTTCGTTTGTGTTGCAGTTCACACCGTTGATTTTAATTGTATTTTGTTAATGTTTTCGCTTCTTGGCGCAGTATTTTCCATGTCAAAGATACATCCATTCAACTTTTGTGTGTCATTTCCTTCCGTGGATAGACTATGTCCCTCGGTTACCGCCCTAAAGAGCCTATGTAACGACTCCTCCGCCCACACTTTTGTACTCTCCGTGTATTGGGATGCCAGCATTGTCCCTATCGATTAAAAATCAAATAGCAAGCCTGGATTTGTGATATTTTTGTGTATTTCGAATATTACCTTTCTTGCGTTCTCCACAGATACCGTAAGTTTCACATACCTCCCCTGACGGATATTAATCTCACACTTATCCCAACTATATATAAAAGTTCAGTCTTTATTTGAGTCAACCATTGGTGCAGAAAATGGACAGAAATAAACATAAGGCTATTTCAGTCGACACAACTGGTTTGTTAAAAGATATTGTACGTACGCGTTTTGACTGTCTGTGAAAGACACCACAGGCAAGCCATAAGAACTCTGAAATATAGGTGTATGTCCTGTTAATAGGAATGCCTTGCTGTGCCTGAAGAAACTTGGGATCCCAGCTTAAACAGGTAACACTCGTGTGTTGAAAATTATTCCATCTGAAAAAAATTAAGTTTCACTGTTTCCATGGGGCAAGAAGGAAAAACAGACGAAAGAACGAAAAGGATAAATGAGAGAAAGGACATGGGTAAAGGATACAGAGAAACAAAAATGATTTATAAGACAAACCTGCCTAAAAAGTATGCTGGATAGAAATGATTCCTTTTCTAGGCGGGAAACTTTCGCAGTCCCGAGAAACTTTAATTTAAACTTGAAGTAGCTGTATTAAACGCAACCTGCCTGAGACGGAAACACCGGTCCGCTACGGATCCGTTATAGGCAGGTTTCACTGTATTAAAGTTCAGGACCTAAATATTATCAATAAATTACATCAGAAGAACATAAAAACTGGTCTTTGAAGTAAGAATTACATAAAAACTTGCCGTACCTTAAGGTCTCTTGTTAACACGAGCTAAAATTCAACAGTCACAAACTGCAGCTTTGTCAAATTGGCTCGTTTATGTGTTCTCGTACGTCACTCGTTTAGCCCCACTGCAGCTTACAAACTAATCCAGCATGCATATACGTACATATAGATGTCATGAGGATAGACTTTTAAAAGAGTTTAGAACAGGCCAATAAAAAGTCTTGTGGAGCCCAGACTGACGTTTACAGCTTCGTCCGGCCGGCCACAACAATGCAGCATGTATACACAAACAACACCTTACTCAAATAAGACTACAACTGAAAGCCGATAACATGCCTTTCTATCGGTCTGAACTATATGGCAGATGTGAAGAAAACGTAAAAACATTCTTAGTAATCCTACACACTGGCGCTTACCTGTACAACAATGGAACCAGAAAAAAAAGATAAAAAATTGCGATTCTAAATACATTTTCTCTGCTTTGTGCTGCTAGAAGGCTGGTTCAGGAGTATTCTTTCTGTGTCTTATTTTTCTTTGTGAGAACTGCAGGAAATAATTTTAATAATGTCACAATCAGCGGCCACTCCCCCCCCCCCCCCCCCCCCCCTCTCCCCCCCGGCACAAAAAAAAAAAAGCCCCCCCCCCCCCCCCCCCCCCCCCCCCCCGCCGGCCCGCCGAGGGACCTCTTCTTCAATAAATACACGCC
>Ga0123357_10009652_pt1 | contig 12197 bp, 6 predicted proteins | sample TergutEmb28metaG_FD_89873 | JGI IMG/M metagenome (GOLD analysis project Ga0123357, IMG submission 89873) | Embiratermes neotenicus P4 segment gut microbial communities from Petit-Saut dam, French Guiana - Emb289 P4 | ecosystem: Host-associated > Arthropoda: Insects > Digestive system > Gut ...
GGAGGGGGGGGGGGGCGCGGGGGGGGGGGGGGGGGGGGGGGGGGGGGGGGTGAACGAACTCACCGGGTCTCGAAATAAGGTGCGTGGTTGGTAGGTGGCCGTGACAGACGCAGACAACTCAGGTGGCTTTAGCCTAGGTCCGGGCTCCAGACGACCTTCGACCAGGCCATTTGCCTCTCTCAAACTGAAGTCAGCTACGGACTGTTAATTTTTATTGCTACCTGTACCAGTGTCTTGTGTTTGCTCATGGAATAAAAGATTTATTTTGATAATTAGCGCTCAAGGATGTCTGTTTTACGCGGGTCAGGGTACACTCCGACCGCCCTTACCCATGCCTAGTCTCTAGGGGTAATGGTTCAAACCCAGCGAGTATATTTAACGATATTTGCTGCGATGTGCCCCCACGTATTTCTGAGTCTATTTACCCCATGGTTTTGCAGTATAAAGTAGCACGCCGGGAAAGACGAATGCTCAGTGCAACAATAGTGGCTTACGTGCAATACTTGCCTAGAGGGGCTGAGGAAACCCACAATTGCCTTTAGGCAGTAAACCGGTAAAAGCTTCATGGGCTTACCGCACACTACAGCAGCTGCACTTCGCATATCGCTACAGGAAGAGAAACTATATATCTCAACTCAATTTTTTTCAAGTACCATTTTTATGGCGGGCCGGGATGGCGCATTCGGTATAGCGAATGCGCTACGGGCTGGGTGGTCAGGGGATCGAATCCCGGTGGCGGCGAGATTTTCCGCACCCGTCCAGATCTGCTCTGAGGCCTACCCAGCCTCCTACACAATGGGTACCGGGTCTTTCCCAGGGATAAAGCGGCCGGAACGTGGCGTTCACTACCCACCCATATCTAGCGCTGAGGTTAAAGAAAGAGTAGAGCTACACATCTACCCCCCCACCCTCTTGGACTTCTTGTCCTGTTCGAGGGTGAAATTTACTTCACTTTACCATTTTTATGAGGAGCCTTGTTCAGAAATTTGACACCCTCCTTTTGGGATTCATACACAGTAACCGACAGGTAAAATATAAAGTTTATCATATGAAGATACATAGGATAGTAAAACTCCATAGATTCATAACATACTGAACTTATTGAGTGGTCGGCGTTGAATTGCTGGTCCTCCACCTACCGACATGCATTGGAGAGTGGGCTGGTTGCAGTTCGAACCACGGCCTTCTGACACGCAACCACTCAGCTATCCTGGTTCGTTACAGTAGTTACATATAGCACTGTTAAATTCGCTATACAAATTTTTTCTGGGCTCGTCAATGTAAAATTGCATTCAAATTCGCCAAGTATTTCGGAGATGGAAAAAAGGATAGACATGAGCTGACTACTGCGAGTTCAGTTTGATCATGTCGTATACAACTAACACGTAGAATAAAGTCGTTTGTTATTTTTTTTTCAGCGAAATATTTTTTGTTCATTCAAATAGAAATGTCTTGTGTAAACATAAATATCACTCTTATCACTTTGAGGTTGAAACGTGGCTTAGATATCCCGTGTGTTTGTAGAATGCAACGCGCCAAATGAGCATATCAGAACGAGGTTATGTCCTTCGCTCTGTATGCTTCATCTCCGACGCATTGTGACAGACGTAGACAAAAACTGGCAGGAAATCTGAAACAAATTTTTCAGGGGAAGTTAAATGTTTTTGTTCTGATTAACTAACTGATTAACTATACTAAGTTCGTATAAAAAGTAACAAACTGTATGTCAGATTCATATACCGATAGAATAACAAATTAATAACAGATTTTTGTTGCACATTGAATTATCTAAAAAATCGTAAGTCTTAGGGAAAAGGTGTATTGAAGATACAGTATTTGTTTCGTTTTTCTCCACAACGTATTTTCGAAATCTTTTCTCTCAAATAAATATTTAGCGAGTTACTTTGGACTATGGCAGAAACACACGCAATAATTCATGTAAAGTGTCCGTTATTTTTGTTGGATTGTAACTAAAATTGGAATATACCAGCAAATATCGTCAAAAAAACCTGTTTCAACAGTTCTCGAGTTATTACACGTTGACTAACAAAGAGACACGCAGTTTTGACGAAATTTGCGGACGTATTTGGGAAGGAACTGAAAGTAAGAAGAATAACGTACCCGCTAGTTGAACCTGCTGCGAACGGCAAAAGCTACCTCTTGAATGAGTCCATTAAGAAATGTACTAGCTGCTGCCTGTGTAATTCCAATGCGAACTGCAAAATCTGCTGCTTGTTTCAGCGCGTTGCCAAATGCAAAAGCCTACGACAGTTACGTTGCCCTTTTCCCAAATGCAGTAACTACGAGAGACAAAAACCTTTCAGGCTTACATTGGGCAATGTAATGACAACGACAAAAGATGCATTAATTATGGCTACCACAACTGGACCAACATGTGTACAGGTGCAGTTATACCGACAACAGCAAAGTTCTCAGTTCGAAACATGGCAATATTGTATTGTGGGACGTGATGTCGTGTAGTGTGGTAGATGTATACAGTGGCGTAGCTAAATGTTTTTATGTCCGGTTTGAACAATAACAATGGCCGCCCCTAACAGGAATTACGAACTTTCAAATGACTTTTATCTATTAAATTTATTTTAATTTTATCAACAATTTGAAATTTGTTGAGCGCATACATTTTTTTAATTTAAAATATTCATTTTGCCTCCCCTAGGACTCCGCTTCCCCGAGCAGCCGCACCCCTCCCCCCATGGTAACCACGCCCCTGAATGTATTTATTTTTATCATAATCTGATGGTTCCTCTGAAACGTCGCTACAAATCCATGAGAATTCACAACGCCGTTGAACAGTAGGCAGTAATCTTCAGAGATTTTTCTGTCTTTCAAGGAATTCTCCAGCTTCTACATTTCGTACGTGTCTTAGCATCAGTGTCACAGTTCATGAACGCGTGCATGGTACATTTTACATATATTTTATACTCATAAATAAGACAGCATCTCATGTTGTCAATACGAATAGCTTAAGAATGTGTGTGTATGTGCGTGCGTGCTTGCGTGTGTGTAGATGCATTGTTGATTATGTGCTGTGTGAGTAGGTAGACTTTTGGGTGAATGTGTAGTGCTTGTGCGTAGATAGTGTGGTGAGTGCGTACTGAGTGCGTAAACATGCACCAGATAAGCCTGTAATGTGTGCGTCGTTAGATAGCTCGTGAGTGTGTAGTGTGTGCGTAGTGAAGCTTATCCAATATTTTGATTTCAATATGTTGGGAAAAAAGGAAATATTGAAGGTGTATTTTTTTTAATTAATCATCACTCCTTGAAGACAGTGGCGGAATGGATTTATTGAGCCCCATGCATTTCTAACCGTAAATATTAGATGGACCTGAGTGGCCAGTTTCGTGACCTGACAGCTGTACCCCCTAAACCCATTAGTTAGTTGGCACCTGGGCGAGTCCCACAGCCCGCCTGGACGTCGTGGTGAAAGGAGCCTCAAATGATGACATGAAGACGACTGTGTGTAGGGAATGGTGCATCAATTATCTGTAGGTTATTTACATGAAATATTTATTTCGATATTTGTAGTACACCGAGTATATAAGATATACCTATATAAGTATATAAGATCATACTGTCACAGTGGTTAAGGTGCTGTGCTACAAATCGGAAAGTCGCTGGTTCGATCCCAGCTGGTGTCAGTGGATTTTTCATTGACATAAAATCCTTCCGATCGCAATATGGCCCTGGGATCGACTCAGCCTCTAACAGAAATGAGTACCAGGAGTATTTCCTGGGGGTAAAGGCAGCCGGTGCGTAAGGCTGACAACCCTACCACCATCCTGTGCCGTTGTCACGAAATCTAGGAACCTTAACTTCCTGAAACCCTCTGGGCCACTCCAGGCCTGTAACGGGACTGCTTTACCTTTTTTTTACTCTCACCATTTAAGCGTGTTAGCACTTCGGACAGGTAGGAGAATGAATCGGTTCCAAAAGACAGTAGAATATATATAGAAACTAAATATATAATGCTCTAGCTACAGCTACATGTGGACTGTCCTTAAGTCGTTGGGACACAAAATCCACTCGAAAACTGGCAGATTTAGACGCAATTTGGTATTGCAGGTACACACTTAATATTTTTTTCAGTAATATGTTAAATGCCGGTACCAGTGGCCGCGCGGTCTAAGGCGTGGTTCTGCGGCCGCTCGCATGTTATGATGGCGGGTTCGAATCCCGCTGGGTCATGGATGTCTGTCTCTTGTGAGTGTTGTGTGTTTTCAGATGCGTCGGGTTGGTCACTCGTCCAGAGAGGAATCCTACCGAGTGTGATTATGAAGCCTCGACAATGAGGAGGTCCCTGTCACCACAACACGGCGGATCTTGAGGTTGTCGGTGGGGTAGACGACCTCCAGATGTAAAGGGTACCTGGGAATGCACGTATATGGAATAAACAGTATTGGACAGCCGATAAGCAATAGTCCTTCATATTACAGGCTGGGCTAGAAGCTAACAAGACTTAAGCTTAAACAAATCAGTACATTACCAAATGGTACAGAGGGTTCCAGAATTAAAGGGATCCCTTGCAACGGAAATTAGACAGGAGATTTAGTTAGGTCCATTGAAATTAGAAGTAAGAAATTAGCAAAGCTGTAACGGAAGTCTGGGAAAACCAGGAGGGACTGAAAGTAAATGTGATATATCATCTTCTGGTCTGCGCTTATGAAGCTTCTTCGCTGGACGAAACTAAAAATGCGATCAAGATGTATATGTATATGTATATGTACTACGTATGTTCGTGTTTCAGTAACAGGATGTAGGACAAAACCACAACACAAAGATAGCTGATAAATCCTTTCAGGGTGCAGCAAAGTTCAAATATTTGGAAACAACGCTACGAAACCTGAATTGCCCTCGTAAAAAATTTCAGTGCAGATTAAATGCAAGAATGTATACCACCATTCAGTTCGAAGGCTTCTGTCATCCTCCCTGCAACCTAAAGACGAAATATTAAGATATGTAGAACTACAATGTAGCCTTTTGCTTTGTATGAGTGTGAAGCGTGGGTTTTCACATTAAGGGGAAAGCACAGATTGAACATTCTGTTTAAGAAAATATTGGAAAAATTGTAGACAGGAAAAACCGGAGGTGAACAAAATTAAATAGTGAGAGAGTTCTGTTATTAGCAAATACTCTTTAGAGCATATTATTGAGATGATCATCTCAAGGAGGAAGAAAAGGGCAGGGCATGTGGCACGCATGGGACAGAATACAAATGGCTACTTGGTATTGTCAGTTTAAACTAAATGCAGATCTTGAAAGACATAGGCGTGGATGTGAGTGCAATATTAAAACGGAACTTAAAATATAATGAGAAGATGTAGATTGGATTAATCTGGCTCACGATAAGACCAAGTGACAGGCTGTTTTTAACAGGGTAACGAACTTTCGGGTTTCATGAAATGTGAGAAATTTCTTGACCACACGAACAATTACTATCTTTCATAACTCTGCTCGGTGGATTTAGTTAGCCATCAGATCACCTAACTGCATACGCGGGATATGATATCGTGTATTGTGGTCGTAGTTTTCTCCACCTTCGGGACATAAAAGAACATGGATTTAGTACGTTCCTACCGCCGATCTCAGTGGCCGCGCGGTCTAAGGCGTGGGTCTTTGGCCTCTCGCTTCCTGGGATTGTGGTTTCGAATCCCGCCGGGGGCATGGATGTTTGTCTCTTGTGACTGTTGTGTCTCTGCGTCGGGCTGAGAACGCGTCTAGAGGAGTCCTACCGAATGTGGTGTGTTTTTAACTGTGATGGTGAAGCCTCGATACAGGGGAGGAAAAGACCAGATTACGGGCCAAAGCGCCATAGGGGGAAAAATATGTTCCTACCAAATGTTGTTGTTCACCTGCCAGTCTGCACGGTGTCATAGCTCTCCTCGTCCCCACAAAGAATATTCATCACTGTGGGAACATGAAACTTTGCGAAACGGCAAAGGAGTAGGAGGACGATGACTCTCCATAACTGTCTTCAAGTGGTCTCACTAGACGATAATCTTGTGTAATTCCACGTAAGATAGTCTGGAGGTGCTAACAGCCGCTCAACAATCCCTACAGTGCTCAAACCAACCCACCACTGGGCCATTGGAATTCATTGCACGCCCTCACATCTCAGTTCTTTAATATTTATTTTACTATTATCCTCCAAGCTACGCGCAGATCTTCTTGGTGTCAGTTAATACCACATCAAAAAATATTTTACAGAGAATTTCTAGATCTCAAGGACTATTATGTTCTGTTTTTACAAGCCTTGCAAGACGAGCTCCAAGCTGTCCACGTCGGACCGATACAGCCACCTTGCCATGATTGCGTGGTAGTAATGAAGAGCTGCAAAATTGCCCCCCGTTAGCCTCAATATGTCCGTCTATTAATCCGTATTTTGCAGCTCAGCATTCGCTAAAATTATTTCATAGAAATTGATATTAAGGCCTTTCACTAAACTTTGTCAAAATATTTATTATTGTTTCAAACCGGGCAACAATACCGGATCCTTTACTTGAAGACACACTACGTTTCTACGTGCATCTTGAGCGTCATTTGTCGTAGAAAGAAATGTTGCAAACAGAACTTGTCAAAGGAAATGAAAGAAAGACGTTGTGAGATTAAAAGAGATTCTAATCACGCCGTAGGCTTTGAAAGACTACTAAACCAAGGTAACTTCTATGCAAAGATATCTCATAATCCGAGAAATCCCAGAAGAAATAAACGGGAGATAAGGCTGTAGCGCTGATAGGTTGTTTGTGATTCCTGATGCCAGTACACCCCATAGATATTATACTTAATATTATCCTGTTAGTATTGTTGGTACTATTGTTATTAAGATTGCCGACAACTTTTCGCGTTAGTTTTACAGGTGAATTCTTTTTTGTCAGATGGCAAGTTGAAGTCAGAAGGTGTTTCTCTGCTTCTTTAATTCAGCACCATGCCCTGAAGACGTATTGAGGAATAGAAGTCCATCTATCGAAACCTTCGGCGTATTGGAAGTGAATTGTTAGCTTCAGGTTCTGGCCGCTTTGCACCCTGGGGAAGTTCCCACTACATTTGAATAACAAGTTGAGCGGTGCCTACAGCCGGCTTGGTGGAGGAGAGAAAAATATTTTTGAAAAAAGAATTAAACCCATCTCCAGGCTTAATTTCGCCTTATGGTTAAGGCCACAAGCTTTTCTTTTCCTCCAAAAATGTTCTCATCTACCGCCAGATTCCCCCCCCCCCCCAAAAAACATTTTCAGTTTTAACTTTCATGTCCCCATTACACGAACTAGATGATAAAGCCTACTAAACGATAACGGAAGTCGCATAAATTAAAATAATTAAGAACTGAACCAGTAACAATGTTGTCCTGTGCAAGACTACTGAACTAATGTGAACCAACACGCAAGCAGGATGGGGAGGTGCAGAACACTAAGACACTTTATAGTACATTTGCGAGAGGAAGTGAAAGCTGAAGATTCAAGTCTTCTGGCTTGGTTGGTTGTATCGTTGTGTCTTTGGGAAAACGAAAGGGAGAGCTTTGCCAAATGTCTAGCAGATTTACTGATGATTACTATTGTAAAGACTATAACACTGTACTGGTAAAGAAATATCTTCATAAGCAATCAGCACAATTCGAAATAATACTTGTCAGGAGAAATAAAAAAAAATTAATTCGCTATTCCTGCCGAGTAGGTGTTTTGTCATTAACTGAATATCAATACGTGTCCCTCGCTTTAAGCCCCATTTGAAAAATAATTTCAATTCTTTTCCTTAGTTAATATACCATCCTACAAGGAAAACATCGATGGCGCTTTCTGCCACGGGTAGCAGAGATTTACCCAGTACAAAATTATTAACAAAAAAAATTTAGAAACTTAATCAGTTAAGCAAAATAAATAAATAATAAATAAAGTACCCCTAATAATCCATAAGAAATACTATATTGTTTGTTCAAGTATCAAAATTCCCCCATAGGTCTCACCATCTACGTCTTTTATTAAGAATAAGTTTCAATAAACCTGAAGATAATGATGTAATATAAAAGAACAAATGAGCATTAGTGACCGACAACTTCTGTTATCTACTGTAGTTACTGGGCCGACAGGCGTGGAGGTTATAAAGAGTTCGTGGACTGTTTGAACACAATGTTGCAGAACAAAGTATCCACGTCTGGAAATCCACAAAACTTAAAGCCAGTTTCAGTTTGCACGTTGAATGAAGCACGGTCGCCGTTCTGGCAATAAACATTTCCATATACATCAAACTGGAGATGTTTGTTTCGAATCTCAGCCAGCCCGCTCACATGCTATTCTTAGTTTTTCTCAGTGTGCGCACCTGTAAAACCTTGAAATATGTCACAACCGCTTCCCTTGCAGTTTATCGTCAGTAATCCTCTATTCGTCTTCATTTCTGCTGCGGCTCTCTCTAGCCACGCTCTCAGAACATTGAATTGACTCGGGCGATAAGGCTGGAAGGGACAGCACGACACGTTTGTTTATTTAAGACCTCCTGTCAAGGTACCCGTGACTCAGACGTTGAGTAGCCTGGAAGTTTCTCCCAAACTGCCTAGGCAAATGATCAAAACATTAAACGTCCTTCATCTCGAGACCACCTTTACTGTGCCCCTTTCGAGACACAAACTCCGAAGACCATTTCTCTCGTTTTGAAGTTGACCAACCATTGTTAAACGGCATTTCGTGATGACGGTTGACAATGGGCAAACCTCTGACACTAACGAAATATATAACTTCACCCAAGGCTGGTTTAAGTTATTTCTGGGCCAAAACAAGAATGAATATTTTTGACTCTCCTTACGCGGAGTGTGGAACTAAACATTTGGATAGTGCAATGTAAGAAATTACATACAAAATACCGTTAACACGACATCTGTAATGCAAACTGTGTTTTCGGGAATCCACGAAGGATGGGGTCCCATGCAACAGCATAGATAACGATACCCAAAAGCCGGCCCTGACCTAAACATGCCCACATGTAACCAACTAAATGCCATTTGATATTTTATTGTACTTCTTATACGCTCAACATGTTTCGAGCATTATTATGCCCATCATCAGGAGCTCGCGACTATGATGTTGTTTACCACATTGGTCCCCTCGTTCTTGGTTTTCTGTATGTTGGAGGTGAGGTGCAGTTAGGCTGGAGTAGTGTCCGGGTTGCAGGCTCAAGCACAACTTGTGCTTGAGCCTGCAACCCGGACACTACTCCAGCCTAACCGCACCTAACCTCCAACATACATCAAACCAAGAACGAAACGACCAATGTGGTAAACAACATCATAGTCGCGAGCTCCTGATGATGGGCATAGTAATGCTCGAAAAATGTTGATCCTATAAGAAGTACAATAAAATATCAAGCGGCATCTATTTGGTTTTTTTATTCTTCAGTTATCGCAATGATGCACGGTCCAATATACATCAGATGCCCACACGTGTTTGTCCCCAGAAATATCTTGAGCTATTTCAGAATGTTCACAGAAAAGTTTACGTAAACAAATCCCTTAGGATTCCACATTTACTTTTTCATTTTCATTTCCATACAGTTAATAACATCAACACGGTAAATTGGCGAAGAAATAATTTTACAAAGTTTAACGTTTCCTTAAGTCTTACAAACAAAATGCCGACACCCAATATACAGACCTACAAAAATACGGTCCTTTTTTTGTGATTTCAGGCTTCTACCGCGAAGCAGATAAGAACTGCGCTCTTCTGGGTTATTACGCAGCGAGTAGTGATAATTTATTACCGACCCTTCGGAACAACTGTCGGTCCCATCTTCAAGGGCCAAAATGGGACCGATAATTGTTCCGAAACGTCAGTAAGAAATGACCACTACTCGCTGCGTAATAACCCAGAAGAACGCAGTTCTCATAAACTTCTTTTGTTTTTCGTTTTCTACTGCGGACCCGACACAGGACGCCAAAAAACATTATAACATTTACAGTTATTTTTTATAGTCATGTTTGAATTTAACTTAATCACCCTCGGGAACATTTTATTGAAGATTTGTGTCTTCTCCCTTTCTACATTTGATAATTCGAATTGAAATTAGACAAATTTGTCTTAAAATTTAACATTAGAATAAAATGATATTTTACGTGATAATACACATAGTCCGGATATAATACTTCATCATCTATACGATATTTTAGAATACCCGTGATAATTATCGGAGTGGATAAAAACATGAAGGGCACACAACAGAGCCTGTTCAGGTTATGATGTGTTGACTTGTGACACATCTTAAAATTAATTTCTTGTTTTGAGTGTTATTTCTCCTACAATATTATATTTACCGTGTATTGTAATAGTGACAAGGCAAGCGACTTCACTCTGCGCGAAAATGGGTAATTACCATTGTTACTAGCCGATCCCCGTGACCGCACGGTCTAAGGCGTAGGTCAGCGGTTGCTTGCTTGCTGGGATTGCGAGTTCGATTCCCGCCCGGGCATGGATGTATTTCTCTTGTGAATATTGTTGCTGTACAGGTAGAGGTTTCTGTGTAGGGCCGAGTGTATGTGTTTGTATGTGTGTTTTATTGAGTCTGATCAAGTACAACAGTAACCCTCTACACCCACAAAGAGTAGGCAGAAGAGCCCAGACTAAAGGAAACCTTCGTCAATGGGAAGCATTTCCGCCAGAAATATAGAGGTAGTATAAAGAAAGTACACGCTCGTATTATGGACCAAAAATCTGACGACAAAAAGAAATTTTCAAATTATGTCACAAACATTTGGGGTAGCGTGTATGAGCATCAGACTGGTATTGAGCAGAGACCAGTGTACATTCTTACTTCCTTTGTGTTCCCAATTCGAGGAACAGTTCAATGACGTCATATTTCAGATAATGCGACTGCGCGAATTCCGAAAGAAACCGTGAGATTTATAGTAGGTTCCAGAAGGACAGTAACAAACCGGATAAGCAGATCGAAAGCGAAGTGTTCGGATTGCAGCACCTAAGAATGCCAAAATGTTCTGTATAACTATTATGGGTACGAAAAGAGTTCTATCACTCTCTGTGAGATTCATACAAACGGTGAGGCTGGCGACACACTGCTGAAGAAAGAACTTAAAATTAAGAGACAATAAAGTAACACAGGACTGGAGAAATTCACATAGGGGTAACTTCATAATTTTATTCCACCAAATAAAAGTAATATGATAAAAATAAGAGAGGGTCGAAACTAGTGAAGTGCATATAGGCCAAAACTACAACAATATTTAACGAAAGTTCAGGGAAGAAATAAAGTGAGACTCTTAGGAGCAGATTGAAATAATATTAAAATGGATTTTACAGAAACATGGTGTGAATAAGTGGAATAAACTAAATTTTCTGAGAGTCTAAGGACAGGCTTTTGCATGCACGGTAATGAAAGCTAGGTTCTAAAATGAAAGGAAATATTATTGGCTTGGCGAACGAATATCATTTGTATGAACTGTTCGCCTTTCTTTGCGTACTGCATGCCAAGCTCATCTTCCTTTATTTTCATCATTCTAATACTATGAAGTGAAAGAAGTTATAAAGCTCCTCGTTATGCAGTTTTCCCCGTCCCCTTTCTTCTTCCTCTTAGGTATCAACACTGCTGTCAGCATACTCTTCTCCGGCATTCTCAATTTTTGTCATTCCCTTACGACGAAAAACACGTTTCACTGCAGTACGCAATAGTACCGTCCTGTTTAGGCCTGCATTGGGTGCATCAAGACAAAAAGTTCTGCTTGATTGTCAGCCAGCTTTCTGCTCTGTGTGATGGCAAGAATTCTCTTCTAAGTAAGGGTGAGTATTCTTTTCTGAAGATGGGCGCAAGTTATGTGCATTTACACTAACTTGGTATATAGACATAACTTAATTTTCACAATATATAAATAACCAACAAAATACGCTTAAATATTTGTGATTATTGAACGAAATCCATCAGAATCATTAAAGTATTTTTGTTGGTTATTTAAATATTATTGAATTGATTAATGCACGGAAGATAGAACATATTAAAATAATTAAATTTCATATTAATAATGTATTAAATTACTCAAGAATCCATGAAAACAAAACCAATTTTCTTACACTTGCTACAGCTTTAGTCTGATAATGTCTCACACAGTTGCTATCTTGAAATAGCAATGGCATTCACTCAAAATCTGGGCACCTTACATGGAGGTAACGTGGAATACATTACAAAAAAAAAAA
>Ga0123357_10009653_pt1 | contig 12197 bp, 13 predicted proteins | sample TergutEmb28metaG_FD_89873 | JGI IMG/M metagenome (GOLD analysis project Ga0123357, IMG submission 89873) | Embiratermes neotenicus P4 segment gut microbial communities from Petit-Saut dam, French Guiana - Emb289 P4 | ecosystem: Host-associated > Arthropoda: Insects > Digestive system > Gut ...
ACCGTTCAACTTTGGATATAGGTGTTTTGGGTTATATCGGTATAGTTTAACATAAGGAACACTCTCCCGAAGTCTGGCACATTCCTCCTGGGACACCCTGTATATATAGTACATAAAATCATTTGCTCCTGCAAGTTGATGTACTCTTGGTGGATGGTGTATGAGAAAACCAGATATAATATGGAGTTTTGAACTTGGACTCTACATAGGTACAGGTCTTACGCAGCTGGTACATAACTACTGGATGTTGTGTATTTGTGCTTCTTAGAAGATGATTTGAAACATTAAATGGATGATATAATATGCATATAAATATTGATAAGTGGGTCCCTGTCACCACAGCATGGCATGTCCTCAGGTTGGGGAATGGAGGAACAGGCTTCAAATATGGAAGGTAGCTGCAAAACATATTGAATAAGCAGTTGCAGGCTGTTCACAAGGGGCTATCCTCCAGCTTGGCAGTTGGGCGAGGTGCTAACAACTCCTCACTGTAAAAACTTAGGATGTTACAAAACATTTCACAAGGCCTCAGACTTGGACTGATCCTTAGCTAGCTCAGAATTGGGACAGGTGGTGGGCACCTGTGAATGCAGTAATGAACTTTTGAGTTCCATAAAATGTGGGGAATTTTTTGACTTGCTGAGGGCCTGTTAGCTTTTAGAAAGGACTCTTCTCCATGGAGTTTGTTAGTTAGTTACTTAGTTATAAATACTGAACAACAATAATATGAAAATAAGAAAGCGAAGGCCCACATTGTAATTGCATTGGACATGGGTTATTGGACTGCTCATTTCCAGCAAGTTATCTCTCAGTGTGCATCACGTTATATGCCACTGATTTAATGCACATTAAGGTCACAACATGAAATAATTATAGAGTAATGCATTACCTGTAATAATACAGGGGAATTATGCAACCCATAGTACTGAGGATAAACCATGACATGTAATGTAGTCCAGGTTACTGTATACTGTTGATAACAAAATACTGTCATATTGTTTGTGCAATAACATGCACTTTGGATAGAGATTATATGAATCCTTGTAATTACTATCTAACAATTTAGTGAACAGGTGGAGTTCTTTACACATGTAAATCATACGCACACTGGAGTAGGGTTGTATACATGGTGCGGTAAGTTTGCGTTCCCATCTGCCCATTACCAACTGAAGAGTGTGACTGATTGTACCTAGGTGTGTGTAGTTTATAGGGTGGAAGGGCTGAGTGCCATCTATGGTCTTTCATGATGTACTAATACTGTAAATATTCTATTTTCAGTAACTGTAACTGTGTTTTTAACATTATGTGCCATTATTTGTTTCATCTATTATGTATCTATACACACACACACACACACACACACACACACACACACACACACTTGAATTTTATATATCCCAAACACTTGATTGAGAAGTCCATCACAAGACAATTATGTAACCAACTTCAAACTTTTTCCAAATCCAAATCTACATTTTTGAAGCATCTGAAAGCTTTAAAATTATCTGTATGGTCAAAATATGTCACCATTTTAAATATTTTTAACATGATTCTATAATTGGTTATACTTTAATAAAAGTAGCCTCTAGAGTCATGAGGATGGCAATTAACAACTGCTATTTTAGAACAGTCAGCTTAGTGCTACATTAACACTGAGAAGCAATGTTTGAAAAGTGGCCACTATGTGATTTTGAATGTGCTACCCATTCCATCCCTCAGGTCCCTGCCTTCAAATGAATATTGTAAGTACATTTCATCCCATTCAGGATAAAGAGAATTTGGCCTTATAGTAACAACAGATTTGCCTACTGAAAACAATGGAAAATTTAAAATATTATCTGTCACTCGAATCATGTTAGTGATATGTAATTCCAGAGAATTATTAAAAATACTTTAACAACAGAGTTACATGACATAAATCAAACAGTAGCGTTTACAGACATTTAATGCATGTGCAAGTAGGAAATAACAAAGTTGTTATTACAGAAGAATTTGTGAACAATGTCTCACTGTATAAGGAAATGTCTGGAGGCAATCCATAATTAATTTTGCACACTGCATTGGGAAAGCAATTCTATGCCTAAGAAGTAACAATGCTGACTATGTCAGGGAAGAAGTTAAGTCTCTATGCACATGCTGGAACTTATGCAAGTGAACACTCTATGAAATGCCAAGCTGAAGACTTTGCCATATAGACTGTTAAGCTATATCTGATATATATTCCTGAGAGATATGAGGTTCTTGCTGTAGTGGGTGATTCTTCCAGAAAGGGATGTTGTATTGCTATGTTAATGTTTTCTAAAGTTTCAAAGAAATACAGTGCTGCCATCTTCAAGGTTGGAGGATACACTCTTCCAACATTGCAGATGCAGGCACTGAAGGAGCTTGGACACTGTGGCTATTATTTTACCTGAAAGGAGCGTGAATGTGATGGCATATAGGTATTCTTTGGGGCTGTCACCAGCCTGCTTCGTGATAGTTGACACATCCACCTGGAAGCGAACTTGTCTCTGAAACATAGCTGGTGCTGTTGAGCCCCTCTTGTATTCCACTCGGAAGGACATGGGACTTGACACACTGTGGCTCAGTTCTGCTATCTGCAAAGCAATCGATTCACTTCACTTCTTTGGAAATAATGACAAAATCTCCGCATTTTAGGTATAACTAAAAGCTCAGTGGTTTTTATTTTCTAGCTTCTTAACCTTCTTGCGATGGAATTAAAAATTAAATCCCTCTTGTGATGTATGGGAGACTGGCAGTGAAACAAGAGCTGCACATTAGGGCAAATAAATGGCTGTCATATATAGCTGATGTTCAGCGATTTGAGCATCAAAGCACATGATGGGTATACCTGATGTTAGATGCAAAAGGGTCAATCTATTTTGTGACACTGTAGCAACTGCAGAGTTTTTGTGTCAAAATGTAAGTTGTGTGATGATTTTCAAAAGTAAATCGGAAGGTGTAGGTGAGGAAACAGTGTATGTCATGATATTCACTTGCAGGTGCTGACAACAAGCATGGATACCTCAATCAAGAGAGTCAGTTATCAGATGCGTTACTGTTGCTCAAGCAAACTTGATTTTAAGAAATTTTCCTCAGAGTCAAATGGCAGATCTGAGTAGTTTATTTAAGTACAAGTCTACAATTGTGATTTTTAAGTCCATTAAAGTGAACCATTTTATGAAGGAACACAGCTTGAACTTTGACTTATCTGTCTGGTCTGTGACAAGACTTGCAGAGTGCAGTATAATGCTAGTGTAAGATGGCAGGTATTAGCTGAGATAAAAGACAAATAATTAATGTACATGCCCTATGCAGGTTCTGAACCCACAGTTCCAGAATATTCTTGACCTCAGACTGCCCGTACCTTAAAATAATACACCTGGTTCATTCAGCATACACACATGCACAAAAATGGACAGCAAAACCATATACCATAAGTCAGTTTAACATCTTACCGACAGGAACGCGTGAATGAGATCTGCTTTCACAGTTGCTAACGGCTTTCCTTTGACTAGTATCGTGAAAGTCTCATCTTTTTCTGTTGTCATGAGGCTGCCAAACCAAGACTTTTTGGTAAGCTCAGGTGATGACTCAGGTGTGAGATGAACCTCTTCTGATGAAGCTGTAAACATAAGTGCAGTTTTCAACAGGCAGACAGGAAACAGATACCAACACTCTGTAGGAATCTCATTTCTACATTGTCAGGATTAAGTGACTCTCATACCCTGCAGATGGTGGCAGCAGATACCTCCAAAACAATGGTGCCTGTCTACCAACCCATACAACATTACATCTCACATCATAACCTTCATCCAAAAGAACACACTGTATTTTACAGTGATAGTTAATGATCCAGGTTTTAGATGGAAGGCAGCTGCTACCAGATGTGGAATATGTTAGGTAATAAGGGACAGGGAAGCTCATACATCTCACTCCTAAAGCAAAAATGATCAAAATAAAATGGTGGAAGAGCTGCAGCATGAGATAACCAACTTGTCTTGTTTTCAAAGAAGTATATTTTATGCTAGCATTAAAATTTTCAACATTTTACCACAAAGTTTGACAATCCTCAAACATGACGAGGCAAAATTTAAAGCAGCCTTAAGAAAATACACAATCTTTTTACTACGTAGACAAATGTTGTAATGTGTAAAGATGACCTACAATACTGTTTTGTAAAATGTTTATGGTATCATACACTGTAAAAATTGTGCATATTTGTGTATTTACCACTTATTCAACATCCTACTGTCTCTGCAACATACTTACATTTCCCTGGTGTGTGTGTGTGTGTGTGTGTGTGTGTGTGTACATATGTACCTATGCTTGCACATATGTGTGGGTATGTATGGATTTTTTTTTTAAATATATATTTATTAGCAGCATGCTCCACTACCGTCCATCGGTAGTGGAGCATGCTTAACTTTGCATTTACATAAGTTTTACAATTTGCTTAAACGGGTAATACGAGGGCGATTCAATAAGTAAGTTACAAATCGTGATTGAAAAGATTAGAACGGAGATAATGACATACAAACATTTATTTTTCAACATAATCTCCATACAAATTTAAACACTTGTCCCACCGTTTCACAAGTCCCTGGAAACCTGCGGCATAAATTTCTTTTGGTTGCTGTCGGAACCACGCGCACACTGCTCTTTCAACTGCATCATCGTCAGGAAAGCAGGAAATGCATCATGTTGTAAGCCTGGCCACGTGAACAACCAATAGCGGTTGCTACAGCGTCGATGGTGACCCTCCTCTCTGCTTGGATGATGTCTTCGACGTGCTGCAACGTTTCCGACATAGCGATCTCCACCGGCCGACCGGCTCGATGTTCGTCTTCGATACTTGTCCGCCCTTCCGAGAACTTCTGCACCCAATTATGGACTGCCTGACATGACAGACAATGTTCATCATACATGGGCAGCATTTCTTTGTGGATATCCTTTGCTTCCATTTTTTTTGCCCACAAAAAACACACAATCCCACGCTGCTCTATCGTGGTACATGTACTCGGGGGCGCTGCCATCTTGTAACAGCTGCTACGTCTGTACAGTCATGCGCATACCGATCATTGTGCGTCACAATAAAACTAGATAGTGCTGCTATCTAGCAGTGACAGTTTCCTGCGCTTAATTAAAAAAACGTAGGTCGCAACTTGGATTTGTAACTTACTTATTGAATTACCCTCGTATATACTATTTAGATTTGGCTCTACATATGATAGTTATCTCCATTTTGGTGCATATTCCTGTGTTCTGCAATTATGTATGCACTTTTGTTAGTGTGATATTGTTCTTACAGCTATTTTCTTGTTTGTTAGGATCACAGACAACAAAATAGCTGTAAGAACAATATCTATTTTGTTGTCTGCGATCCTGATATGTATGTATGTATGTATGTATGTATGTATGTATGTATGTGTGTGTGTGTGTATGTATGTATGTGTATGTATGTATGTATGTATGTATGTATGTATGTATATGTGTGTGTGTGTATGTATGTATGTGTGTACGTACGTGTGTACGTATGTATGTATGTATGTATGTATGTATGTATGTATGTATGTATGTATGTATGTATGTATGTATGTATGTATCTGTGTGTGTATGTATGTATGTATGTATGTATTTAAGTATAGCTAAAACGTGCAAATGCTAAAATACAATTATGTGACTGACTTTGAAGTTTTCTCCTGTGAAACCGTGGAGAGCCCAGAAAGCTGTTCTTGATAGTCGTCAGTCGTGATCGCCAGTGATGTCCTGTTGTACTAGTGTGGGGGGAGCCAGGGGGCGTACAAGGTACAATGTTACTTGTACTTAGACCTGAAAGACATATTGGGCCTTTACTCTTAAAACAAAAATCATGACACTTATACAGCAGGTTAGCAGAAAGCATATTTTTTCTTTCATGTCTGCCACAATGCACAAATTTATTTGTGAATAAGCAAGAACATGACATGCAAATTTGTAAGAAAAGCTAGTCTGATGAGTACAAGAAACTCAATCTACTTGAAGGATATCATCCATCATCCAATGTCATTTCAAGTTATTAGTAACAAACAATGTGTCAAATTTCTGAAAACTCTCTGCAAACAAAAGAACCACATGAAAATTGTACATATGCCACATAAATGCCCTCTAACATAACAATGCCTTGGGGAATCATAAAAGAGAGGGTGGAAATTTTTCTCCATATACTTCGTTCAGTTTGATGCTTCAAGCACCACTTTTTGATGTCAAGCCTTAATACTAGTTCCAAACAACCTGACTTCTTAAAATAAAATAACCTGTGGAAATATCGTTGCTATCAATGGTAGTTCCCCCACTACTATTAGCTCGCTGGTGGTGAGGTGAAGATGGAACCAATGCTGTATGAGCATTAGCAGAAACATGTGTTGGCCTATGGTGGTGATGGTGGTGATGTGATGCTGTTTGCTGGCTCACTGGTGATAGGATACCTGTACCACAAATAATATGTATAAGCCAGAAAATTGATCAAAGGTCTTACAACTAGTTGAATCAAGAGAGACCAACTTGACGTCACTTGCTTTATTATTTCATTATTTAATGCTCAACATGTTTCAGATGTTAATACATCCGAAACATGTTGAGCATTAAATAATGAAATAATAAAGCAAGTGACATCAAGTTGGTCTCTCTTTATTCAACTATCAAGATGATGCACAGTCCAATAAACATAAGTCTTACAACTAAATTAACATCGTCTGAAATTTCTGTTACACATTTTCCTTGCAACTATACTATATTTGCAAAGTCACACAGACATTCGGACACAATACAATTTAAACTGTATTTAATTTTATACTGTATTTAATTGTATTTTAACTGTATACTGAAATGTATGTAACTATAACTTTGATTTTAAGAACTGTAAACACAACAACAATTTAATCACTTGTGAAAATTATAACAGACAAGTTGAAACATACACTGCATATGTCAGAGAAGACTCCCTGAAGATAGGCAGTAAGTCAGGCCGAAACATGTCAGAGAATTAACTGATGAAAAAAAACTGTTTGTGCAACAAGTTGGTATTAATCTTTGTAAACAAACAGTTCCTTATTTTATAAGCAAAAGTAATGTCAACATGTCTGTTTCTCTCCCACAGTAAGTTTTGAAATTATAATTGATAATGATGAATCTGGGGTTTCCACAACAGTGTTCTGGGATGTGACACTGCATCCTGGGTTAGTGGTTCCCCACATTTCCAAGGAACACAGGGACTTCATCTTCCATGGATCTTGGACTGCTTGACCCTAAAAACCAGAGGACTTCAGGGCATCAAACACTGGGAACCACTAGCTTCACAATATGGTGTCACATCCCAGAAGACCTGAATGCATCCAGTTACTGGCAAATCTTCAATGAAAATCGGTACAAAAATCATCCCACTACAAGCAGCCTACCTGTGAACTGTTTAATATCTTATCATTATATTAGCACATTAATAACAAGTACTGATGATGTATGAGAGGAAATGGCAAAATTTAATGTACAAGCACTAAATTTAGAGTGCAGAAAGATATTACATTAATGTGCAGCTTTTGTTAAGGTTGTTCATTCTGCAGAATATACGACTCCATAATGGCAGCCATACAAAATCTGCATCAAGCTTTATGTTTATGTTTGACAGGCAGAAATAAACAACCACTGGGGCTGGGAATATGAAATTTTATATGGAGATAAAATACCATTTTCATATCAACATTACAAACATTCTGACAATGAAAACCTCTATGTACTATAACATTTTTGAATTAGCTTAATCTTTTCTTTTTAATGTGGTAACATTTTTTTACCTACGTTAGCCATTTTACTTCAGACCCACAAATGTTAACTGTCACTCCAACTTCACTGCCATGGATTGTAATGTAAATGCAACTGTTTTTCAGACACAAATACCTCTGACATCACACAGTAGCTATACCATGACCACTGGAACAAACATCCCCATTGCAACACTGATATTGAACAGAAAGACATCCCACCTACCCCAAAATACACAGTTGAAGCATAATCTACTGTGGACCCTTCACACCCCAAGCCACCAAACCTGCAGCAGATATGGCAGTAAAGCACAGGTAGCCTAGTTCACACATGCTAAGAGTAATGTAAAAGAAAGGTGTGCAAGGAAATCTGGAAAACCAGTTAATCAGACCATAGTAACTTAGTATAGTTATTTTGATGTAAACACAGGGGTTTAGAGCACTGCTTCAAGGGAGCTTATGCATAATTGGTTGATACAATTTGAGAGGAGACCTGCCCAACTGACTTTATCCGAAACCATGCTCACAAAGAGACCTACTCTGTGTCAGTTACTGAATAAGAATAAAGTTAAATGTAGCAAAATATGGCTCTAAATCTGATTGTATCTGCTCACTTATATTTAGTTATGAGTTCAGTTAATGATCTGGCATCAAGTATAACGTTTGGTAGCAATAAAGAAGGTGGGAAGAAGATTGTGTACAGACAATTGGAAATGGTCTGGTAGAAAGCATTTTGAGTCTAGTTGAAGATGTCATCATTAACATGCACTTGGAATAAAGAAAAATTCATGAGAAACCGCACATAGGATTAGAGAGGCCGAAATTGGTACTGCTCCAAAATCAATCAGATGCACTGCTATCACCACAAGCATTATCCATGCAATTAATCATGCCTGCTGATTAACTATGGCCAGTTGCTTCATGCAATTTATATAAAACATTTTTTTTTTAAGTTCTTATAACTCTTCACACACTAAACTGAACCAAAGTATTGGTTTAAATCATTTGTCTGGAAGTGCTAGGTTTGAGGCATCATACAAGTTTGTAACTGCAGTTTCAAAATATTCAATATCTTACCAGCAAGCGCAGTTGAAGCAGCATTGTTGAAAGTGGTGTGTAGAGGACTAGAAGCAGCAGACGAGTTCTGTACATTGGCAGGATGGCCTCCACTTCCAGGTGACCGCCGGTTATGATGTCTTGTAGCACCACTGGTGCAAAAAGTGTATATCAATTACAGCAGATGACCAAATAAATATGTTCTATTTCTGCAAATATTCTGTATTATGTGAGACATTAATGGTTGCCACACCTAACATTTTAGAACAGACATGATTCTTGTCACATTTAATGCATTGAGACATGGTGTTAATAAGGGAGAACAGTTTAAGTTATTCGTCATACCAATGTATGTGTCAAACACATTAAAATACTTTAGTATAAAGGGTACTCAAATTAAATGACCTGACAGTATGAGTGTAGGGTCAATTTAAATGGTATAACAGTGAACTAACTTCAAATAATAATGCAAGATTTAAAGTTTTCTCAAAGGTGCTTTGGACGGATCAAGTCTTCTAGATTGTGATGCCATGTAATTTCAGAGATAGGTACCAATCTTTTGGCAGAACTTGCTGCCTGTGTCTAACACTATGCTGAAGATAACAGCAAAAGGTTACTCTGAAATACTGGTGCATAACTACCAGACTGTACTGTGTCATACCCCAGTTGCAGTTACCTTCATAATGTAGATATTAAAAAAAAAAAAGGATTATGCCATTCTATAGATGTTTAAAAACTTGAAAAATCATGCTTATATAATTTATTATGCCTGTGATGGGAACTGTGTGGCCATAAAATAAATTTGAAGCAGAAAATTTTTCTTTTATCACTGACTGTCAGTGTCCAATAAATGTTCACTTTCTTTTCCTCATTAATGTGCAGTTATAAAACATAAGTAATTGACATACTTGAACTGCTGTCTGCGTGGTGTCAGTGGAGAGCCCTCACTGATCTGTCCAAATTGATATGTAGCAGTCCCATTCACTTTACACGTATCAATTCTTTTCCGTGGTGGGTCACTGGATTCTGAACGAACACGGACAATCGCCTCTGTATCATCCTCAAATGCTGGGCGGCGACGCTTTCTCTCCAATAGAAGGAAGTAGATAACCTTTTCCGTGTTATGGCTATTCGACAGAAACCAGAAATTTCTTATTCACTAAGATATGCTTATTTTAACCCTTGGATTATGGAGCAGTAAAAATTCCAACTTTTGCCATCCTAGATACACTCTGTACCCATATTTTCAATATATTCTCTCAAGAATTATTTTTCAAAGTCTGTTTCTTACACTAAAATATAAAAAAAAATTGCTTTCATTTAAATTTTTCATTTCTCCATCAACCCTACAGAATTAAGTGCCAAAATTTTTGAGAACAAGCAAACTTTAAATTCAGTCGAGTCAAAATTCTAAATTCGAAACACTACTTAAATTATTACGTGAGAAGCAAGCGTGATAAGTAGATCCCTTAAAGACAGAGTTTAAGTGTGTAAATTTGTAAATACTTATTAGTAGAACAGATGCAAGTAAAGCCTGCAACCTTAGTTTTGTTCTATGAAAATTCCTTCCCGTGGTAATCCTAGACAGTTTGCCTAGACATTTAGATTGGTGGCAGCTTAACTATGCATACCTAGACCCAGATCTAGAACCGAGGACTTAGAATCCTCCTTCCTCCAACCTCCAACATTTTTCTCTCTCTCCCCCCTCCGTGTCCATCTGGGCTTAGCTTGGTGGAAGATCAACCCCATGCCCCAGTAGTTTAAAACAGAAATAAGATTGAACTTTATATGTGAATGAAATTTGTCTGCATTATGATTGCTCCTTGCAATTTTTGCAAATTATTTGAATTATCTTGTTAGAGTGGTCCTGGCACACCACTTCTAAGCATTGACAACATTTGCAATCTGTTTTTCTGTCCTTGGCTGTCTTGGTTCAGTATTTATACCCTATGTGGATTGCATTTCTGGGAAGTTTATATGTTTGAATGTTCTTACTTCCTTGTGTCTCTTGTTATTAGCTGCTCATGGTTACACTCGTAATTTTTATTGTAAAAGTTTATTTTTTCCCCTCATGCAATATATATCGTGCAAGTTGATTGGGCATAGGTTGCCCAGTCATTGAGAAAAGATCCAGGAGGTGCTTCCCCAGGTATTTATGTGATGACAGAAGTAGAAATAGTTTCTGAAATGTTGTAATAAATGTTTGCACTTTTAAACAATGGGCAACAGACAAAGTCTAAAAACTCAATTCTTTGCAATGTAATAAACAAACAAGATTTGAGATTACAAGTATATGTATCAAATCAGTCACACACATCACCAATTTTTATCAATTTAGTCCCGGCTACATGTTTCAGCTCTAATTGTGAGTCATCATTAGGCATTTTATAAATGCTGATATAGGAAAAATTATATACTGCATTAACATGGAGATTACTGCTTTCATATTAAAAATATATTATAATAAATACATTATAAAAATTGGAGGTGTGTGTGACTGATTTGGTAAATATACTTGTGATTTGTTAACACCAACGAAGACTTCTCATCTTAAAATTATTGCAGCTACTTAAAGCTTTCATCCACAGCTTTAAGAACTTGATAAAAACTGGTGTTGTGTGTGACTGATTTGATAGAGGTACTTGTGATTTATTAACACAAACAGGGATGTCACATCTTAGAAAAAAGGATTTGAGACTGCCACAGGTGTGTTTTTGAAGATTTCGGTCTTCTGGAAGGTGACTTGTGTTGGTGGGTAAGTAATTTCCAATGTATCAAAGATTACACTGCCTTAACAACACTGGGAACCACTCACCCAGTTGGAATGGGTCACATGTCGGGCAACTGGAATCTTAAGTGTACTTACTTTGGACTGAGCAATTCCTGAATAAGTTTGTCACGATCCTTAAAGCACCCAAGGCTGGAGATAGCCTGCAGCACATCTGGATCCATTGCATCAATGGAGGGAATAATGTGTGTCTGTACTACTTCCATCATTGGAAGTTCTAATTCCAACTCTCCTTTCCCACCAGCAGTCACCCATGGATGGCGATTTATGTCTGCCAGCTGGAAAAAGTGATTCAGTGTGTTTATATCGTAAAATAAAGAAGTGCCCTTTAACTGACAGGTCATCACATGTCATACCCTGGTGCAACATACTGGCTTATACTTATTTGAATAACACTACACCAAGATCACTTTATATTTTGTTGTGCTTTACATTTAACCTTTACAGCCCTTGTGTCCTACCGTCTAGGACGCTAACCTCCAAACGTTGCATTTAATGTATTTATTCAACAAATATAACAAATATAGTTACTGAATATTTTAAACAAGGTATATACT
>Ga0123357_10009654_pt1 | contig 12197 bp, 12 predicted proteins | sample TergutEmb28metaG_FD_89873 | JGI IMG/M metagenome (GOLD analysis project Ga0123357, IMG submission 89873) | Embiratermes neotenicus P4 segment gut microbial communities from Petit-Saut dam, French Guiana - Emb289 P4 | ecosystem: Host-associated > Arthropoda: Insects > Digestive system > Gut ...
CCATGGCCGTGTTACCTGAGCGTGTAGTGAAATCAGCACTCGACGGAAGTAAGTCTCGCTGTACGCCACTAGGTAAAGAGAGAGAACAGATTCCCTAAGACGGCACGGATCGGTTAAGGTACCTGCCCGCAATACAGCCTTTGCCAACACCACCCACTGTATTTTTTGCGTGATGGCATTGCCTTGTTCTGGCTGAATATCGAACAATGAAGCGTCGTGAGGATTAATGGTTAGGGCGTGATGAATGGTCCACTGGTGCGTGACACTTAACATTCGTGCTACTATCTACTGCGGAAACATTTCAGGACAGTCTGTATCCACACCAACCACTAATGGCAGGACTCACTTCAGATACACAGAAGATGCTGGTGTGTACTGTGTGCGTCTGAACCCGACACACCTATCGAGCAGCAGACGGGTGAATTATAAACCACACGGCGGCAAGCCCACCATTCTGGCAGGGCGTAGGAGATGTCACGTAACGTAATTTATGTACGTACCAACCATTTTGACTACCTCAGAGACTACTGGGAATGTAGAAACTATAAAATAATGTCTGGCTGAAGCCTACCTCGCTGCTGCCAATCTTTGACACCCCATAATAAAGTAATGTACCGGGCAAGCAGCTACAACATAATGCAAGCGCACACAGAACAACGTTTTATGCTCGTGGATATGACAAGCAAGAGAGGCGAACCGCACACTATAAGTTGTACAGACTGCCGTGTCTGGATTAGTGCAGTTTTGTGGTTTCACTTCGTTTACTACGCTGGTGCCAGCACCCTGGCTCTGATTTTAGAAGCAAACGAAGAATGCCTATCGTCTGCCTCTTGTCCGTCCTCGTCAAAGTACTGATTATTTTGATTAGGAGGAGATCTTCATCTGTGGCACCGCGTCCGCAATCACCTGATACAGGATATTTCTGACGGTGGTTAAGCGGTAAAGAGCCTCATGCTTTCCCACTACTGAAGGTTCAAAAATATACGTGGAGCTCTTACTGCCTTTCCCCATACGACCGCATAGCGTTGTGCGTAAACATACAGTATTACATGTAACTTTTTGTAATCATCTCTCTCAAACATCGCAGCCCACGAATCCTATTATGCGACGGATTGAATAATGTACAAATGCGAGGTGTCTTGCATCAGTCGCCACTTTCTCCTAGTACTAACTTCAAACCGAAATTGCTGCTTCTTTGTTACCACCCGGCTAGGTCTGGAGCCACGTGACGACGTAATAAAGCTTTACCAATACCTTGTATGTACTCAGTTGTGGTTCAAGAGAAGCACAGTCCGGAACACCGTGTTGAAATATGAACGACTCCGTAACCAGACCTTACAAACTTACTGAAGTTTGAGCCAACCCTTGTACGTGTTGTCTGAAAGTACACTATGGGACACGTGGTGTCATTCCACCATATATTAAATCAAAGATAGTGAAGTTCCGACGTCACAGTCGATACAAAAATAATTCACAGATAAGGACACGACGTGCGTAGTGGTAAAGTTCAGACTGAGAAAATTATTAGTCACCTAACATGAGGTCGCATACTTGATGAATGGCGCCAACGATTTTACTCTCGCCCCAAAATGAGAAGAATGGGCGTACGCCTACGAAGTTCGGTCCGGACAGCCTGCATGCAAGGAACCACTTGGAAAAACTAGCAGCAAACTGGCGGACACAAAATTCATCTCAAAGAAACAGGATTTGAAGGCGTGTACTGGGCTCGCGTAGCTCAGCAGAGGGACCAGCGCCGGGCTCACGTCAGTATGGCAAGAAACGTTCGGGCTCCTTAACATGCGGGGAATTTTTTGACTGATCAACTATTACTTTCTCAAGGAAGGGCGTACGGAATCAGTGAATTATCACTTAAGTTAACGTTATTTCACCTGGCTGTGATATTCATGCTAAAAATGAAGTGACGTACAGTGAGACGGGCGAGAGAAGGGGGGGGGGGGGGAGTGTTTATTAACGTCGTTGTCAACTGCCAAGACTATACAGCGTCGGCGGTAGAATTAAATGCAATTATATAGCACTATTGCCATTATACTGACACGGGAAAAATGAAGTACTTAGAGAAAAACCTGCCGCATTGCCACCTTGGCTGCCAAGAATCCCATACGGAGTGGCCAGGTATAAGAGCCTGAACAGACATAACGTAAATACTGGCCCAAAGTGTTACAAAATTACAAAACTTTTTAACAGACACACGGACGAAATAGGTTCTGTTGTGACCACATAACGGGAAAATGGTTCGGAGGCAGTCGTCCAGATAGATGGCAAGCTCAGCAACGCTTCACAGAATGTGATTTCCTACTATGGTCAAAACAGTTCATTTTAACGACCCATCGAAAGCAATTTATTATAGCAAGTGAGCCGATCTTCTCAAACAGGTTCGAAAAAAGGTAGACCCCAACTCGGGCATATATGGACATACAAATACTGTGTAAAATAAAGAAAAACTATATCATTATACCAAGTGAATGGAAGAATCCCTGAGGCGAACTACAGCCATTACATCACCAAGCCACCGAAGAGGAAATTTTATAAACAAAAAAGACAAGTATAAAACCGTGAAATTAAACGCTGCATTAGAAGTCCTAAGAATAAAAAAAGTAGAAGCTGTCCTGTTGTATTTCATGGACTGGAAACTCGCTTCGCCTAAGGGGGAGACAAAGATCGACAGGCCTGCCAAGCATGACCTACAACTATGCGCGCCTGTTTGTCAAGCCACGTTCACAGTGAATTACGCAACAGCAGCAGACATTCCAGTGTATGTAGTCACAATGGCACGCAGCATATGCTCTCTATTATGTCTTCGTGGATTACGCATTCTGACCTCTTGCGATCATTTAATTCCAAAACACAACCATTTATATATGCGGTATGACGCACCGAAACAGACTTTATCCTTATGGCAGTAAGTTAATCTTGTTTCCTAGATAAGCGGCGAAACAGAATTTTGCGCGTTTAACTTTTAACAAACAAGCGAGCGATACGTCTGCACAATATCCGGAAAAAACTGCGTCTCTATCAGACGGAAGTACTGTTTCACAATTTTAACCACAGTACCTTAGAACTAACTCAGAGCTGAAAAATAATGATACTCACGCGTCTAGTGTGCAGTATGTTGTGGTTCAAGTCACTTGCAACACATTTTTCATTATCACACAGTCTCCGCAACAGTGTTACTAACAAGTTTTCTTTTCCTTTCTTTTTTTTTTATCGCTGGTCTTTTATATAGTACTTCGGTAATCAAAAGATAATACCCATATGCTGCCGGCAACTGAGCTAATTCCATCCCTTTTGTAATGGAAATGTCCCTCTTCGCAGCATTACATGAAGCTCTACACGGAACAAAAAGTAATGAACAAAACACAACAGACATACAAACAGTACTTTGTTTTTTAATACTTCGACTTGTTTTTTTTAAATTCGCTTCCCTTACGTTTATCACGTTAAACACCGCCCGTAAATACAATTATGTTTATATTGTCTTTCACTTTACGTTACGGAGTAACATTCAGAAAACGATAGGTTTCCAAATAATCCAAGTTTCATTGTCTGCCAGCTTTACTACACAACCTGTAAAGGTTTCACACACACATCAAAATGTGTCAACCAACAGGTGTAGTTTCGGAGTCCCAGAGGGGCTCAAAACTATTCCTCAGCTCGGCTACAACCACTTTACTGCAACTCTACAGACCCATACCGATTTCCACTCATGCAACGCTGGATATGACGACCACACAAACCATCCTAACACAGCTACAAACTAAAAAAGGATATTCATAATGCGTGTCTATATTTCCAGTCACACACAACACACTCCTTGCGATCAATTTGTTGTCGGGCAACTAATTTCGACCACGTATGTAGGTTACCATCGGGCCAATTATACAAAAACAAGAATATAAACAGAAACTAAGTATCGTGCGGTAGATCTCCACCTTATTACTATAAAGGTAACTTTACCTCGAAACCTTGTATATACAGGGTAATGTATTTTTTAATGTAATAAGGTACAGGCCGGTCCCAGTGGCCGCGCGGTCTAAGGCGTAGGTCTACCTACGGCTGCTTGCCTGCTGAGATTGTGTGTTCGAATCCCACCGGGGGCATGGATGTTTGTCTATTGTGAGTGTTGTGTGTTATCAGGTAGAGGTCTCTGCGACGAACTGATCATTCGTCCAGAGGAGTCCCACCGACTGTGATCTAGAAAACTCGTGAATGAGGAGGCCATGGCCCGCGTTGGGCCGCAGCGCAAAAAAAGAGAGAGAGAAATCACTACCTCACGATACTGAGTTTCTGTTCATTTTCTTGCTCCTGTATAATTGACCTGATGATGACTTATCGCTATACGAAGGTCTAAACTAGTGTCCAGACAATAAACGATCGCAAGCAGTGTTGTGATTGGAAATACTGACATACATTATGAATGTCACACCAAGAGGGACGGCGCATACAAAGAAACATGAATTCTGTTTATTACGCACTTCCCAAATTTCAAATGTAACTGAAGGATCAAAGTTCTCGGACACAGGATGCGCGGTATGATCACCGGGGAATACCACAACACGATCGCCAAACACAAAACATGTGCATGCGAACGAGGAAACATTAAGTCCTTTGCGTAACCTAAAATGTTCAAGTGTTGCATTTCAAGTCGACTGGATTAAGGGCAAGTCCAATTTTCACCCGCAGCACTTTAAACACTGAACTGACTTTCAAGCACTCCATAACAAAAACATAAGTATCTGAATACCCATTACGTTAATCAGTTTGTCAATGCCATTGTTACGACGGTCACATTTTTCGCAAGGCATCAAGACACATGCCACTCTCTACAGCGGCTTCGTAATTTCGTACGAGGCTATCTTAACGCTTCAGCTGCCAGCCAAATAACTCAAACGCGATACGTGAGATCTACCAAGAAAGGTGTCGGGCGAATTTATTACCTTCTCTTGGGGGCCCACATTCTCCTACATCTGTCCATGTGGCGCGCATATTCCTATACCAGGCACACCACACCTCGCCCAACAGTCTGAAGTTGTCAGACTGCCTCTTGACTATAAAAATGAGGTTAAGCTGCCACAGCTGTAACTAAAACAAGAAGTTGGCGACAGCGAATATCAAGTAGCCTAAGCTAGCACGGGTACTAACAGCAACATTTTGTTACATGAGACTGAAGATGTTGCAACACTGGAATCTAGGCAGGGTCACGGCAAACCAGAATAGCTCAAGACATTTGCGCGTCATGATGAAAAAATTATCGTGTGGCCAAGAATTATGTTAATCACCCTTAACCTGTAAACTAGCAAACAAGACTGTATTATTTCAACCAGTTCAGCGTCTCAAGAACAAAAACATGAGCCCTCCAGACTGTAACTAGCACACAGTGGCTCACGTACTCGTGTGGCTGCATATGCAACTTACCTATAACGGAAAACTGGGCGTGGGCTTCAGAACATTAAAACACACCAACTACATAACTACGTGGCCAGTTACTTCGGCAGCTAAAAAACAAAGTAACATGAAAACTACTACCCTAACTACATAATTACTAAACTGCTAAGCAACGTAACATTCCACGGTACAAGATATTTCATAAGACGTTAAAGCATATTTCGCTGAAAAAGATCAATACATTCCGCGTACGCCACTGGATCCTCCCACTCGTTGTGTTCCTGCACTCATACTCTTATTGGACTGCCTCATCCGTGAATATTGGATCGACCGGTTGTGCCGAAACGTCGGTAACTACCTACCAACGCTGCGTAACATCCCGTAAGAGCAAAGATCTTATTCTCAACGAATGTTCCAACGTCCGTTTCCGCAATATTCACATATTTACGACGTTACAGAGGCGACGGCGGCAGTGGTCATGGTATTTACGCTAGCAGCAGCAGAAGTAAAAGAATCCCCTCTAAGCCAGAGGTTCCCCAGGTGTGTTCCTCGGATCCCTGGGGATCCGTGGATATTCATGTAATGGATACTTTTAGGCTTACTTATTTTTAATTAAAGTAAAAACGTTCTATTAAAAATAATCGCAGAACTTCTTTAATTGGCGATATGTTTGACCGTCAGAATATCTAATTAAGAAACTCCCCGTACCCACGTCGCGAGCGAGTTCATTTTAATTTGAGGTTAAACCATGCACATGCACTGTTACGTATGCTGCTGGTTTGTATTCGTAGCTACTGTAATTCAGTTTTCTGATAAAAATTATTAACTTTGAATACCTAACATCCGCACACTATATTTACGCGAACGAGGATGTGAGGATCCGTGGTTATTTTTCGAAGCCAAAAGGAATCCGTCGGCAAAAAGTTTGCGAAACACAGCTCTAAACAGCACAGTGCATATAACCCCCGACCAAACTAGACGCAGTCAAGAAATGCTACCGACGCCGGCGGATTAACAACTTCCGACCGCAGTGCTGTGTGCTATGCTACACCAATATTCGACGAGACACAGAAACATAATTTTCCGACTCCCACCCAGAATACTAACATCTTAAGCGTATTTGCATACTGCATATCAGCGGACATGCTAACGTCTTATAATTTATTAAACCGGATGTATTACTTGGTACTTTGTTTCAAACCTTCGTGGGAAGGTATGAATGGGAGGTTTTGGGTAGAGTCAGTAGTTACAGCGCAGGTGTGCGTCCATGCAATTGGCCCAACAATGTAAACCTTAAACTCTGATACTGTGTGCTCTTGAGCGATCAACTTCATGCTTGGGAAGTACATGATGGATGGGTGGCTAATATTACAACAGACAGTACAGATACAGGGCGTAAATATGTAGACTCGGCAGAACTATCAAAGTGGTGCGCTTCTGTGCTGGTGGTAGTGAAACACACAAGTTCGTAACAACTCGTACACGAAACTACTGCTGACGCCTGTACTTAACATGCCTAGCAGCACCCGTTTCTATAACGGTGTAACTGTGCCCGACATACCGAACACACAGACAAGCTACACGTTATGCATTGTAATACTATGTCCTTAACAAACACACGTTTCCGTGTAATAACCTGTAACCATACTTCACAAGATGTAGACTGCTTCGTAGTCAGCGTCATTTATTACTGGACACATTCTCAGCGAATTTTTGGTGACATGAGAAAATAACACAAATGAAGTCATGGACATTGAATTGGAAAAATTCAAACGCAGAGCTCGGGTACTTTCGTCATTCTTACATCTTCGCTGTGACGAGTATAATAAGACAATGCTACCACTCTGTTAACACAATTTCACTAACTTCACACACATCAAAATGTGACTTATGAAGCAAAAATGATAGTACCTTCTTCGTGAAAGTTTGGCTTCTGATAGTTTCCCCGATTTTCCGTACTGCGGTAATGCTTCAGATTCCTCACACATATCAAAATCAAATCCAAACTGTTCCGTGATTGGTAATCCCAAACCACTGTCTCTGGTGGTTAACTGCCTCTCATAAAAGCGAGAATCAATTTTGCCTAAATATCGGGATACTGGCCACAAACGTTGGCTGCAGTCTCAGTGTCCCCGTGGAGGGAGGGAAAATTACCTCCCGCCCCCGCCGAAATTAAAATTACTATCACCTGCCAACTCTTTCTCAACTCCTGCTTTCAGTGGAGCTGTCAGAACTTGACCCCGGTGAACTGTATGTACACAGTGTCACGAGAAAGTCTAGAAATAAATTTTGCACTGGCCCCATATTCCATGGTAAACGGAGTCAGCAAGCCGCAAGTTTAGTATCGCCACGTGCTGCTTATTTTCTTTTAAACCCCCCTCCCAATAAAGCAACATAAAACTTAATTTTCACATACATACCGTGCATCTTGATATTATCAAAGTTTTATTTTATTCACCAACTGATGCACAAGTGAATTTTATGACAATTCACCAGCCATCAGTTGGTGAATAAAAAAACCCTGATAATAAAACGTCATGCTCAGCCGTTGCGACTGAATCAGTTGGCTTTAAAACCCAATGCCTTTACCGTTTCCATCTTGATACTTCAGAGACTAACAGCAGCAAACCGCACCGGAGGCTTTATTTTTTACGTCTTACGTAAGTATATGTGTAAACGTGTTATATGGGCCTACGTCGCTATCTATGATTACTACGTAGCTAACCGCATAACACACACACAACCAAAACAAACTTACGACGTACGCCGTGTTTGTGCTACACAACCAATGTACCATACGCTTCTTTTTTGCAACGGAAGAAAGCAGTTTACTTCTAACAAAGTCCAATATGGCAAGAAGGTCAATCGTGATAGCGATTTCTGACGTTGTCATGCTGGTAAGACAGCTGTTCACTACGGCTGGTATACACTTATTTTTATCTATGCCACCATACGACTAATTCTACTGTAAAGCTAACGCAGAACGTTCACTTCTTCACGGATAACGGTTTCAAAATCTGTCTGGAATATAGGTTACATGTACGAGGGACTTAAATGTCCACACCATGGTAATAGGCACAATATGCTCAAGCCTGGCTATAACGAAAATATTACAGGCTCGTTGGCCAAGACACAGAACTTCAATCCCCAGCAGGGGCAAGCGGATTCCCTCTTCTCTAGAAAGTCCTGAACGTCTCTGGGACCCACCATGCCCCTTATTCTGTTCGTGCCAAGAGATCTTTCTCCCAGGCTAAAGCATGAAATTGACCACTTACCTCTCGATAGTGCCCAGGACAGGGCTGGCGAACCTATCTGACGGCGGGTGCCCATATTGTCAATAAATTTCGAACAACTCCTCTCGCGTGCTCATGGAAATTTTAAAAAGCAAAATAAGGTCTTGGAATCTTAAAAAAATTATCACTAATTACAGTATTTTTAACATTATTATTAATGTACATTATAATTATAAAATTAATGCGTAGTATAATTATTACATTTCCAATAACGGCCTCTTCGAGGAAAGCGATAACGAAGAAGGTGTGGAAGTAACTGGGGACCGCTGCTACTTTCTGTTTGAAAAGAAGAGAGTAAAACGCGATGTCCACTGTCACGTATTCGTCCAGTTACCGCCAGGCCGGCGCCCCAGTGATAAATATCGAGCCGAAAATTCTCACCGCTCCCGGTTTGTGTTCGCAGTGTTATTTGGTACCGAATGTAATTCTTTTACAGTCTCTGCGCAGTCTGATACATGTCTATGTACACACATTCTTCACAATGTACAGACGCTGGTCGAACAAAAGACACACAAAAAAAAGAGAGAGAGAGAGACAGCAGTGAATGCCGCGTGCCAAGGAAATCATTCCGCGAGTCAAGTTTGAGCACACGTACCATACGTGGGCAAGCCCTGGACTAGGATACGAATTCTTGGAGTTATGCCTCTATTCCCACACACGCCTTCAAGGCGTGAATAAGACACCTTACATTTATAACGAATATCATCTGTTAGAAACTACAGTTTTCCCAGAACTCGATGGATACATTCTAACGAAGACAAACTGCAGTTTTCAGGAGCGTTCAGTTCGGAGCCTGCAATGAATTCGATACACCTCTGGATACAGCGGAAGTCCCAACACACGTCGGAAATCGGACACATGGCTGATGAGAAGTTTTCCATTAGCAAGTGGCAGAACGCTAAATATGGCGAAACGTACAAGGTTCCGTTACCCCATACTTACTTGATAATAACACAATAACACAGAGAGCAATGGAACTTGCAGAGGACGCAGAACGCTTAGAAAAAATAAAAAAGTGTACAGACATGTAGTTGTAAAGTCACGAGGTCAAACATCAAACGGCCGGGTTATCCATAAAAGGCGACAACAAAACGGAACAAATATTTCTGTTTATTTAAAACACAGAAACATGACCAATGTATTTATTAAAATACATTTACGATACATAAAATGGTCTTCGAGTACCCCTGGTAACCGTGGCAACAACAGTTTCAGAACCGTCTTACACGAACGACGACAAACGTAAATCTCAATTACGAATGACACGCAACGATGTTCATTTTTTGTTTTTATCTGATGATAGGCTAAGAATGATCAGCACGCCGAGGCACACATCGATAAGGAATACTAACCCATTCTGTAATTGTGGATTGTCCTTCAATCCGTACATAGGGATGCCTTATCACACACTAAGGAATTTGCTGACAAACAGGTGTACTACAGACACGATATCAAGCATGAGTTCGTTAACCCTGGCTGTTATCATAAAGACTGTACCCACTGCCGAAAGGCATGTTACATTCAGAATGCGATCCAAAATACCGCTCGTTCTCTATCAGTGTTCACCTATGTACAAACACTATTATGGGTGCCCTAAGGACACACAAGCGCTGTAAAACCCCGGAACGTGAACATTTCATGGATCTGTGTTTATGTCTTTGAGTTTGTTACAGAAACCCTGCATGTACTTAACCCGTGGCCTATAAGATCACTGCTGAGCGGACACTTGCCCTTCCACAGCAAAATGTCCGACTGTTCGAATGTTCCATCATCAAAATACGTTACGGGCTCCACACAGAAGTTCGTATGGGAAAAGTACATGGGGTCGCCGAACAAATTTAATTTTAACAGGCATTACACTTCATGTTGCATTTATATGTACACGTCGTGAAATACTGCATTAAGGATACACAAACACACACACACGTGCGTGTGTGTATATATATATATATATATATATATATATATATATATAGTGGTTAAGGTGCTGTGATACAAATCGGAAGGTTGCTGGTTCGATTCCATATGTCATTGGAATTTTTCATTGACATAATCCTTCCGATCGCACTATGGTCCTGAGGTCAACTTAACCTCTAGCACAAATGAGTACCAGGTGTATTTCCTGGGGGGTAAAAAGCGGCCGGTGCGTAGGGCTGACCTTACCACCATCCTGGGCCACTGTCACGTAACCTGGGAACCTTAACTTCCTGGAACCCTCTGGGCACCTCAGGCCTGTAATTGGACTGATTTACTTATATATATATATATATATATACATATATACATACATACACACACACACACACACACACTGCGTATTCCTATAATAAAGTCGGAACACGCTATGTCCAACTATGAACTCTGGTTCAGTCGCGGCCTGAACAGTTCATGCGCGATAACGGATACACGACGCCAAGTTTCGCTGTTACAGGTCTCACTGCACAATACAACACAGTGTTGGAAATAAAGAACAAAAACACGCCGAGTCTTACTAACCGAAAGTGACATTTTCTTGGCAAAAACCTCATTTTCTGAAACGAACCATTCTGGAAGTACTACGTGAATGATATCAAGTCGTAAACAGTCACAAGAGCTCATTAACAGCACTGCCAACTAGGGCTGACTTCAGCTGTGAGAGAAAAATGACCATTCACTCACAGAAAACCATTAAACAAAGACAGTGGTCATAGCCGGAACTGTCTTCTTGACCTCAGAATGGTATCTGTTACGTCGATTGCCGACTGGCAGTTAAGAGCCAAGGACAAAACTGAACCTAACAGCCCGGTGCATCTACGGAACCGTAACTGCTAATTAAGATATCTACGAAGAGCTTAATAACACACTTGCAAAACATGTCGCAGGTATCAATCTCCGTCCTTTGAAAAAGAGCTCCCCTGCACTGTGAAAGTAGCTCTGAACAGCACGACAGTAATTGCAGACTGGTGCGAACGTTAAGAAGCTTCGGGGTTTAAACTTATGATAAGCATGTGAAAAGTACCTTACTGAAGCAAGTAACTTAAAAACTGCAGTCACAGATGCTATAGACGGCATTTCTGCAGTAAGAGCCTTGTTGCCCCAGTGCACTAAAATTTCCAGTCACGTTCAGTATCACAGAACTTGTTAATTTTTTTAGAGCCATCGTCTCGATCAATGCTTTCAAAAACACGACCATTTTTGCAGCAGAAGTCTTCTTTCGACAATGCCTTAAATTTTCGGCTCAGTCTTCATGTGACTGCAAGCATGCATCTTACATTTACATATATTTTCGCTTGCATATTAGCTAGCTAATTTATTTTCCAATATCTTTATTTGGTTGTATGGATGAAGTCTATGAACAGAACCCATGCTAACAACCAGTCAATTAATTAAGCGCATTTCTAAATAGCCACCATCTCTATTAATGCTGTACACAAACACACTTTGAACTTTAAAGCGTACTGTATTACATAAATGGGCGAAATTCCTAATACCTCACAATAATATGCAAAAAAAAAAAAAAAA
>Ga0123357_10009655_pt1 | contig 12197 bp, 9 predicted proteins | sample TergutEmb28metaG_FD_89873 | JGI IMG/M metagenome (GOLD analysis project Ga0123357, IMG submission 89873) | Embiratermes neotenicus P4 segment gut microbial communities from Petit-Saut dam, French Guiana - Emb289 P4 | ecosystem: Host-associated > Arthropoda: Insects > Digestive system > Gut ...
ACTCAACTGATATGAGCTTTGTCTCCTTGTTTTGGCGCCGGGGACTCACTCCAGATGTTTTGTCCAAGCATGTAAGATAAGCGGGTTCGTTGGACGTGTGATGTCAGAAGATGGAGTCACATGTGTCTTCGAAACGTCGGTATATATCTATCAATCTAAAAGGTGTCACATCCAAGAAGACTGTAATTGTCATAAATTTAGACCATTCAAAATAAATAATGTGGTTACTAGAAAGACACGGGACAAATAACAACCATTAATGGGACCAGAAATACACACAAGACTTTAGTAGTGAAACGTAGTAAAAGTCCACTTAAGAGGCACAGGTTTATGTAGGATTTTAACATAGAAATGAGTTTCAAAGAAGGATATTAAGGTGTGGACTGGAGACATCTGGCTCAGGGTAGGGTCCAGTGGGAACACGATAATTAATTTTCCATAAAATGCGTGACATTTATTGACAGGCTGAACAACAGAGCCTGTTGCAAGAAGGTTGATTGCAAGAACGATAAGAGAACGGCTCTAATATACACATTAACATCCTGTTTACAAATTTGCAGATTCTCCCCGAAGCACAAAGTTAAAGGTAAAGATAAAGTTAAATGTAAAGGTAAAGTGGTCCCTGCACAAGACATGAAGGCACATAGGGGGAGTAGGGCCAAGTCTCCTCTCACTTTTACCTTAGTTAGCTGGCAGCTTGACGCTCCAGCCGCTTCCCTCCCAGCAAGACAGCCCAAATACGCACTGGAGGTTAAAGCGGATTGGAAGAAGAGGAAAATCCCTTGTATGTACCTGGCGGGAATCGAAACCCAAATCGTCCAGGCCGTACATATGCACTAGACGGAATAGGCTGTGCCAGTTTTTGAAGTGCAAGGAATCGAATCGGTTTATGTAGTGTTGACCTTCGGTGACGTTAATTGCCAATAACTTTGAGGCCTCTTTACGTAATGTACATATCTGACAGTTGGAAAATGTTACTCTTTGTGATTTATTGCCTTACATTGTCCTTAAAATGCTTGTCTGGTCTTCCGTTTTCTTCACCTCTGTAAAGTTAATTACACTTACATTCCACTCTGAAGTTTTCCCAACGCCTTCTTCTTCCTCCGAACATCCCCTTCACCCCAGGAAGAATGCTTTACACCACCGAATCCAGACCCTGCACATGGTTTATGTCATGCTGGAGTGCCACTGGGTCCATTGCCCGGGCCGGTAAGCGTTACAAAGAGCAGCGTGACTACTTCAGCGTCAGAATGACAACGCTGCTGCTTAACATTGTGTTTTATTCATACGGTTGTCAGAATTATGTTAAACATTGCAAAGCTGCATGGTGGCGACCGCAGCCAGCAACGCAATATAATCTGGAGGAAATTTACTGGAGTTTCGGAGGAACGTCCTAATAATGGTTTTTTCCATTGTGTTTAGAGACGCCAAATTTGTATCAAACGTGTACTGAACTTCGCATTATTTGAAGTTCTTGCGGTCATTACCATGAACATTGGAGTCTTTTGAAGTTAACACCGTATAGTCTGGTAGAATATATCGCTTTCATTCCCAGATAGTATCGAGATAATGTTTCGTGATGCAGAGTGGTGAATGGGAAGAGTGTGTTGAATGGTTGTACCTCTATGAAAGTCTTACCGTGACGTTCTGTTGGAGTTACTGAGAAAAACTAAGAATATTTCAGCCATGGTGGAATTTTCCAGGCCGAAATTCAAACCGTCTCGTCTGGAATACTAGTCAGAGAAGGCGTTAACGCCGTGTTAGCTTGCTTGCTCTTTCTCTTCCTCACTTGTCACATGCAGTCACAGATCAGCACTCCACCAATTCCTTCCTTTTAGCGGTCCGGCACGTTTTAACTCTGATAACTTAGATTCTATTCTGCGACTTTAGAAACAAGAGACGCTCACGCCAGCAGCTAACTCTTGTTGGTGATAACAGAGTGCGTTGGCATCATCATTCAACTTCGTACTTTCCGACATCGTTTGTTTAGAGCTAATAGATTTTAATCGCTTTCGCAAAATTGCGAAAAAGCGACTATTAGCTTCGTCATATCCGCCTGTTTCTGTCCGTTTTTCTTCATAGAGCAACTCGGCTTCCACTGGACGGATTTTCATGAAATTTGATATTAGAGCATACTTCGAAAATCTGTCGAAAGAATTCAGATTTAATTAAAATGTGACAAGAATAGCGGGTACTTTACATGAAGACCAACATACATTTTTCATCATGTCTGTCTCAGTTCTTCTTAGAATAAAAAATATTTCACAAAACGTTGTAGAGAACCTCGAAGCACACATTTTGTGCTCATTAACGTTTTTCATAGAATCGTACAGTTTATTGGATAACGTGGAAAAGTATGGTACAGCCAGACAGGCCACAGATGCAATATATGAGGGTAAGTCATTAAATAACAGGAATTTTATAATAACTTTTTTACAAGAGTACTTACAGAAATTGTTTGTGTCTTTATTTTTCGACGTAGTCCCCCTGCTTCGCAACACCCTTGGTCCACCTATCCACAAGCTTGCGGAAGCCCTCTAGAAAAAAGCTCGACCTGCTGTTTCACTGTCTCACTTGCCACGCTAATTGTTCTCCAACTCCGGTGTTCATCACTGACATTTTGTCGTCCGTTTTGAAATCTTTCCACCCATTCATACACTCTCCCCTGACTCAAACAACTGTCTCCATACTGAACCTTTATTCTTCTGTATATTTCAGAAGGTTTCACAACCTCTGACCGCAAAAAAACGAATAACGCTTCGTTGCTCTTCCACGGTGCAAGTTGACAGTGGAGCGGCAGGCTCAAACTGCGTGATCGTCACGACCCCCTATATGACATATTGCTAAGGAGCCATTTTGTATCCCGAAATAAGATTTTTCGTTGTGCATACTTTTCCATGCACTTTAGAATAAAATTCCCGTTATTTAATTACTTTCCCTAGTAATACGGCGCATTCGCTTTCCACGCTGGATTACTAAGGCTACAAAAGCACACTCGTAATATGTAACATTACTGAATTTCCACTGCAACAATGGTTGCAGGAACGTGCCTCAGTGTTACATTATACATACATTGCCTGCCTTGTTACAAGTAAGTCTATATACCACCGCGGTGGTTATTTAAATTTCAGTACACTGTTTACGAAAAACGTATGATAAGAACAGAAACATATAAAGCTATAAAATAACAATACAGGCAATAGTTGAAGAATAAGAGACCAACTTGATGTCACAAGTTATTAAATTTTATTTATTTATCCGTGTTTCAGGCTTCAGCCTGCTACACGGATACCACCCCAATCCAGCCACACCGAAACTCCAACACACATCGAAACAAGAACACACAACCAATGTGGTGATACAATAAAAAAGTCGCAAGCTCCTGATGATGGATGTATTAATGTCCGAAACATGTTGAGCATAGAAGAAGTGAGATAAAACATAATAACTAGTGACATGAAGTTGGTCTCTTATTCTTCAACTATCACAATGATGCACGGTCCAATATACATAAGAAATACAGGCAATGTAGGAGTAACGTCACATTACGGCGCGTTCGTGCAACCATTGTTGCAGTGGAAAAGCAATGAGTATTACATATTCTGAGGTTGTGTTTGTATCCTTAGGTATCCAGCATGCAATACGCATGCGCCATATTGTGATCTGTGGTCAGCCCCGCTGTACAGTATTTTTCCACATTATCTCATAAACGGCACGATTTTCGATTAAAAAGTTTTGTTGAACATAAAATGTGTGTTTCGATGTTATCTACAACTTCTATGTGAAATATTTTTAATTCTGAGAAAAACTGAGCGAGATATGATAAAACATGTATGTTGGTCTTCATGCAGTTACCCTTTATTCTTGTCAGATTTTAATGAAACTTGATTTTTCTCGACAGCTTTTCAAAAATACTCGAATATCTAATTTCATGAAAATTCGTCCAGAGGGAGCTGAGTTATTCGATGCGAACTGACGGACAGACATGAAGCTAATCGCTTTTCGCGGTTTTACGAAAGTGCCTAAAAATAGCATTTTGCGGAAAATATGGCAGATTATGTAGCTCGTCTTCAAAATGCAGTAAATTTCCTAGTTGTCTAGATATATAACACGAACGTCTGTGGGTGCTTTTTACGTGCGTTCTCTTATGAGAAAGTAGGTCTTTGAAAGATTGAAGGCCGGTGGTAACTATATGCACCATCTACTGTAACATTAAGAGATTATTTTCTATTACACAGTACGTGTATTTCGTATGATTCTCGCACTAAATAACAGTAACTTTCCTAAATAATATTAACCGATTAGTCTTTAGAATTGCACAATATTTCTGATATCAGGTGACTGCCAGTCTTAACAGATCAAAAGTTTTGGTAATTGAATCTATCTCTGTGTCCGGTTTTTAAACAGCTGTCACCGTCTTCCGGGAACCAAACGACATTCCTCTCTGTTTCCCATTGATCTGGTTCTAAATTTCTTGTTGTCATGGCTACTTGTACTCCTTCCATCCACGTTTTTCTTGGAGTCCTATTTTCCTCCTCTCCTGTGGTATCCAATCCATAATTAATTTTGGTAATTGAATAAATACGCAATTATTTTCACAGTGACATTTTTCAGGGGCAATTTATATTTCAGGTATATAACTTACTCTGTTAGTATCTCTACGGTAGATGCCCAGCATGCCATGCCGTCGGTATATATCTTATCTTAAACATAATTTTATGAAAGGTGATACAGGTGGAAAAGTCAATATTTTGGAATGTGATAGGATCTGTCATTGTGAGGGGGGGGGGGGAAGTTCCTATGAACAAGTTTCTTATTCTGAATGGTTACCGAGAAAGTGCCTTGAGGGTTGTTTGACCGTGCATCTTCCTCATGAAATAAAGTGAAATGTCAACTTGATGCAACTAGGTAATTTTATTGATGTATTCTTAGCTCGGCATGTTTCGGGTACATACGCCCATCATCAGGAGCATTCGATGTTGAGTTGCAGCATATGGTTTTCTGCACCGAGTTTTTGGATGGGTGGTGGTCTTAAGAGCCGCTGTGTAGGTCGTGTCCACGGTGCGGATGGTGCCGTGTAAAAACTCTGTGCCTAAAACCATATGCTGCAACTCAACATCGAATGCTCCTGATGATGGGCGCTTGTACCCGAAACATGTCGAGGTAAGAATCCATCAATAAAATTACCTAGTTGCATCAAGTTGGCATTTCAATTTATTTCACGAGAAAGTGCCATTTGGATCTCCAGACCTAACTGCATTCGATTTTTGTTTCTGTGTTTTTGTAAAGAGGGAAGTTTACAAAAGAAAGGTGGATACACGAGACGAATTGCTTGCTCGCGTGGTGGACGCTGCAGCCTGCATAAAGAAACGTGAAGATCGACTCAGGCGAACAAAACACGCGCTTCGCACACGAGTTGCAAAGTGTATTGTGGCTGACGGTTGGATTTTCGAGCATCTATTGTGAACTGTAATGAGTTCGTCATTTCTGTGTAACAAATCTTTTTTATCTAAACATTAAATTAAAATTAAAATACAATTAACAGCAAATAATTTCTCTTGCTTTTTTACCATTTGCATTGCTTTTTATTTGTTTGTAGATTCAAACAACTCTATATAGTAACCATTCAGAATTAGACACATGATCATATGAACATTCTTTCTGACAAATACCGATACTATAATCTCCCAAGATATTGGCCTTTCCGCTTGAATCAGCCTGTGTACAGTTTATATACACCAACGTTGGACTGAGAATGTGATTTCAGGTTCTCACTGCAGTTAATGTCAAAATTGCTGTCTTCAGCCTAGCACCGTGAACTTTTTAGACGGTTATCAAAATTCAGAATGTTAAGTGCTTCGTCCTCTCTTCTACCACGAAGACTGGTATATTCCTTACGTCTTAGTCTTTGAACTGTAATTTTGCTTGTTGTTTTGTACGTGTGTGTGAAATTTGGTCGGTTACATGGAGGGAGGAACATATCGGTTGTGGGTGTTGGAAAGTAGAGTGTTAGGAAGATATTAGGGCCTAATAGGGGCGAAGTAACAGGTTAGTGGAGAAGACTGCCTAACGAGGAACTTTATGATCTGTGATGCTCACAACTTTATTCAGGTGACCAAATCAATACAAATGAGATGCGGCACGTATGGGAGACAGGAGAGGTGCATACAGTGTTTTGGTGGGGAGACCTGACGGGAAGACACCGGTTGGATGACCGAGGCGTGGATGGGAGGATAATACTAAAACTGATCTTCAGGAAGTGGAATGGGGTGACGTGGATTATATTGGTATGGCTCAGGATAGGGCCAGTTGGAGGGCTGTTGTGAATGCGGTATTGAACATGAGGGTTCCATAGAATGCTGGGAATTTCTTGACTAGCTGGTGATGTGTCAGCTTCGCAGGAAGGACTCTGGTCCGTGTAGTTAGTTAGTTAGTTAGTTAGTTAGCCTATTCTCTGATACTGATACTGCAGTGCCAATACAGTGCACTAAGGACGCACGCATCTCGTTTCTCTCATCCAGCACTAGAAAAGAGAGCTTAAGAACCTGAACATTTTACCTCCAACTGCAGTCGGATAAGCAGTGTGACCGTTAATAATAAATAACTCAAAGAGGCCACGACATTTTCCTCCCATGTTGTTTCCATTTCGTAATATTGTCCACTTACTTCCAACCTAAGAGTGTCCATGCGGTTGATAAGACGGCGTTAAGCAATGTGCGAGCAGCATCGCAACTCATCCCAGAGAGGGTTAGCACCAAACGTTGTAATGTATTGACTCTGAAGGGTAGACTACTCTTTGGCCCTGAAGCTGGAAGCAGAAATTGCTGCCGAAATTATATCTACACGGCGAGACATTCCAGAAGTCAGTTTCATCAATTCTCACAGCAGTATTAATTGATTCATCGCGGTATAGTGATTAGTTTTCGGGGGGTGGGGGGTGATTCTGTTATGAGCTACAAGAATGGCTACTTGAGTCGGCGTTTTTCGTAGTTTTACTCACAACCCCCAAGAAAGTTAATATAGTAATGACAAAGATTAAGACCGTTTCTTTCACATAATTACCATGTCGTTTTTATTTTTCGAAGCTGATATAACGTCATTAAGTGACCAGCCAGCAATGAAACATGATTTGATTGAAGGGCGTGAAGGAATTCGTGCCCTGTGTTTCCTCTTCTGTAATGATTCAGGTGAAATTCGATACTTGTGAACTTCACGTGGAGTTGCTAAGGTATTAGAAGTTTCATAAAATTCGGGGCAAAATGGGCTGTTTAATTCCTTAATGGGCATACATGAGATTTAAAGCACAATCCCCATGGTTCTTTAGCAATTCAAGTGAAGTTCGCTAATGGAGATTACTCAGAATTCCAGTAGGTAATAATGAGCAACCTGTTCAGTGAATTTCATACTTTCCCTAAGGGATGTACGTGACATGTGGCGCTCGAAACGTGAACTTAATTACGTTAATGACGTATTGCTTTTATAAAAATCTATGCATTGAAAGCCTTACTTTACATACGGCCACAAACAATATTTGATATTATTTTTGATACTTTTGTTCCTACTGGGATAAAGGTAATTATACCGTCTTGCGTCACATTTTAACCGCGGGTTATATATAAACGAACGTTATGGCGAAGAGCCGCAAAGGTTTTTACTAAAACTTATTGATATATATATATATATATGTATACTGTATTAATATTATGTGCCGCGTAGCTCAGTCGGTATAGTGACTGAGCTACGGGCTGGACGGCCCGTGATCGAATCCCGGTGGGTACGAGATTTTCCGCCCGTCCAGACCGGCCCTGGGGCCCACCCAGCATCCTGTAAAATGGGTACCGGGTCTTTTCCGGGGGTAAATGCGGCCGGGGCGTGCTGCTGACCATTCACCCCCTTCTAGTGCCGCGGGCATGGAAGAGTAGAGCTATACCTCTACCCACCCTCTGAGCCACACCGGGCCTGTAAAGGGAAAACTTTACCTTTACCTTTATAATATTATGTGTTACCAAAGATTCCACAGTAGGAGGAGTGATGGATGTTCATTCTGACGCAGTTCGAAGTAGGTTCAACAATACACAAAACCGGCAACGCACGTATGACGTAGCACTGAGGCGCGGAACAACTGTTGCAATGGAAAAACAATGTTTTACATATCCTGAGTGTGTGTTTGTAGCGTTAGGTATCCATGCACAGCGCATGCGCCATATTGTCATCCGCGGTCTTCGGGTTCTAAATATTTTTCCACATTATGTCGTAAAAGGCACGATTTTCGAAAAGGGAGGTATGGGACATAACAGGTGTGTTTTGTCTCCACAATTAAATATTTCTCATTCTAAGAAGAACTGAGCGAGATGTGATCAAAAATGTATGTTGTCTTCATCTAAAGTATCTGGTCTTCTCAGATTTTGATGATACTTCAATTCCCTGTCTATATTTTCGAAAAATGCTCAAATATCAAATGTCATGAAAATCCTTCCGCAGGGAGCCGAGTTTTTCCATATGGACAGGGGGAAGAACAGGCAGTCATGACGAAGCCAATAGTCGATTTTGGCAGTTCTGCGAACAAGCCTAAAAACCCCAAAAATACGTTGTGTTGTCATTGTTAAGGGCAGTCTAGTATCTGGGAGTTAGGAGAGTGGACGAGATGCGTGTGTTTTTAACCCATTTGAAGACTGAGACGAATGAACTTTGTACTTAGTTTTGCCTCACAGGGAGCATCGTGTGCTCCGATTAGAAGGGCCTTCCGACGACCACACTATAGGTAAATGGCTATTTAGTGTTTGAGTCATACGGAACACTGAGTAACTTGTGCGAAGAATGCGGAATCTTCGATATTGAACCTGACGATACGTATAGCAGCCAACTATGCTTTTAAGGGCTGGTAGGAATTATTACATAACCTTTTCTTACGTCTGACAAAATCCTATGCAATGGGTACCGGGTCTTTCCCGGGGGTAAAGCGGCCGGGTTGTGTCGCTGAACACCCCTCACCTAGCGCCGAGGTTAAAGAGAAAGTAGAGCTACGTATATACTCCCCCTCTGTGCCTTCGTGGCCTGTTCTAAGGTGAACTTTACCTTTACCTCTACCTTTATCACAATAAAATAATATTCTATTGGTGGTGAAATTGGCAACTGGAGGTCTTCAAGTTTTACCGTTGATCAGTACTCAGCGTCATGAAAATTCGTGTTAAAAAAGTCACATTTAAGAGCGTAACTTCCATATTTCTTCGCCGATTCAGGTAGTATTTTGCATTGGAGATCTACCCGTATTGCTATGTAGCAGTGTTTACTTGCATGGCGAGCCGCACAGTAAAGGCCTGAATTTAGCCTGCTGAAATTCATAACATCCATATTTATTGTCCGATTGAGATGATATTCTTTAGGTCACATTTAGACGTGACAACAGTGTGCAGCCGTGAGTTGGATCGAATGCAGTGTAGCGAAACCCGTATTGTACTTACGGGCGCATATGAATTTCAGCCCATAATTTCCATAGTTCCTGATCGATTTTTGTGACATTTCGTATCAGGGATCTGGATGTAATGCCGTTTAGGAATTACGAGTGCCGTCTGAGATCCGTATCGTTAAAGACCATACTTTACTTACGACCCAAAATGTACTGGTGCCCACATTTCCCACATTTCATCTGCAATTTAGGTCTTGTTCGTTAGTGGATACCTACATGTGACTTTCAACATTTACGATGTCGGTGAAAATCTGTACATCAAGAATCGCATTTTGTTTAAACGTTTTCTGTTTGTGGTAGTCTGTGGAAATGAATTTTTGTAACCCCTCGGTGAGGGGAGGGTTTTGAGCGATGCGCGCCTGCGCAAGGATACGGGAAGATCAGCAGACGCTGTGTGGACCCGTGGACCAACAGTCCATCTGCCATGTTTGCATGGTGTGGCATCGCGCTGCAGTAGGTGCTTGTCGAGAGCTGGCGGCCGAACACACCTCTTGGTAAGTCTGTCGCTACCAGTCGCTATCTACCTGTAGTCTCATCGCGCCTTTTGAAACATTCAACTGACCCTGTTGTTTTATCTGACGTGTACGTAAGAAAATACAATTCACGTGTAAGTCTCACGTTACACATCGCTTTTTTTAATAGGTGCGCACTGATTTTACGTTGAATGTACATACTTACATTTAAAACACGCCTTCTACGTTTTGATTGGCATGCCAGTATAAGTGTAAGCCTTTATTTTAGGATTTATCTCTAGTCGAAATTATTTTATGGGTTACGTTTAAAAGATCACGAATATAAATAATAGAACTTTCATTGATCACGAAAAACTTCAAATATCTAGTTTGTTACTTAAATTATCGATGGTATTAAGTTCTAAGCTAAGTCAATATAATTTGTTTTTTTAAGCAAAGAAGTGATTTTTACCATTTATTTCTTCTACCTAGCCATAAAGTAGCTAACAATGATTGTTAGACGTTACCTGACTCACATGTTATAACATTTTGAATTCGTATACCGTGACGTCATTCTGTCAGTTTCTTCATTACCTGTATTGCCTCAGTTTTCAACCTTTCGCTATTTGTGATATTTATTTGATATTTCATACGTCCAAATTAGTGGCATGGAATGGGTACATGACCAATTTTACCACGGATGTGTCGGTGAATTCGCACGATTTAAATGCTCCCTCATCAACTCGTTAAACATTCAGTATTTCATATATTAGATTTTTTATCGGCTCAAAGAGCCATATATTCTCTCCAACTTAACGTTGTACCACCATTCAGAAATTCTACATTCCGCACACAGAATGAATTATGTGTTGTGTACAGGTCTCATAAAGAGTAGCGATTATTTCCTTATTGTTGTAAACAAGCCGGAGTGTTCACTGCGCGGTACGCAGTGGATCTTAAATGTAATTCAGTTTGGTTTTAGCCTTTACAGGGTTAGAATCAGACTTATGGCGTCAACGGAATAAACTGACACGCGTTCGTAATGTTTACATTCCACGTGTATGAACTAAAGAATGAAACCGCAAAACTCACGAGGTGTTTAAGGTAAACAGAGCAAAGAGGATGGTACAAATACTGTTGAATTCAATTTACAAACTACACCTAGAATAATTTAACCTTTGTAGATTAAACTGCTGCTGTGACATTGCAAGAAACTAGGAATTTTGCCATGTACTGCATGTACACGTGGAATATTATTCCAGTAATAAATACCAGTTATTCCCCTCGACCTTGTCAAGTTGTTGACATTTTTAATGACAAGAAGTGCTCTCTCTTTTGTGTATGAACTGAATTATGAACATCATTCTCGCGAGGGTTAAATAGCTGTGCAGCTCATTGATGTCAACAAAGATCCGTTCGTTTTGCAATAAACCGAAGGCTTTGTTTCGCGGCGGATGTACTAGTGGGCCTAATTAGCCAATGGAATTGTTCTGGTTTAATGAGAGCGGTGCAATTCTTCTTGAGCCGTCATGCAGTAGGCCCTGCGAGCTCCGTCCCTCTCAGTTGTGGATGCGCGTAACGAAACGCTGCTACCTACACACTGCAATAGAAGATACAAAAAATAAAATGTAATTCACCTCCACATTCAGAGCGTAATTCGAACCCACGACCCAAAAAAACACTCCCTGCAGGGTACATGGCATCTGTGATGTTCCAACGAAACAATATTTGTGAACATAATTGAGGTAATGCATACTGGATGTGAACAGTAAATAAAAATACGGCCTTTACTTTTTTGAGTCAATGCAGAAAATACATGACCGTACTATGGAATAATAAAGAGTAATTCCTGTGTTCAAGGACTTTAAATTATAACCCTTAAATTATGTCCTGATAGCATGATGTGTTTTGTGTTAAAAAGCTGTCGGAGATTGAAACCACGTGTTTCATTTCTTGCGCCTGTAGGATGCCTCTGCCAGTTCATTCTTAGTTCCTATAGTAAGCCTATGACAGGATATTCGCAGCGCCTGTAGTAAACCTCTGACAGTTTACTGGCAGCGCCTTTAGTAAGCCTGTGACAGTTTATTCGCAGCGTTTGTAGTTAGCCTGTGACAGTATATTCGCAGCGTTTGTAGTAAGCACGTGACAGTTCATTCGTAGCGTTTTTAGTAAGCCTATGACAGTTTATTCGCAGCGTTTGTAGTTAGCCTGTGACAGTATATTCGCAGCGTTTGTAGTAAGCACGTGACAGTTCATTCGTAGCGTTTTTAGTAAGCCTG
>Ga0123357_10009656_pt1 | contig 12197 bp, 9 predicted proteins | sample TergutEmb28metaG_FD_89873 | JGI IMG/M metagenome (GOLD analysis project Ga0123357, IMG submission 89873) | Embiratermes neotenicus P4 segment gut microbial communities from Petit-Saut dam, French Guiana - Emb289 P4 | ecosystem: Host-associated > Arthropoda: Insects > Digestive system > Gut ...
CCAAGGTAGCCCTCGCAGACTCGGGCAACCTTGGGCTTTATGAGGCAACGGCTTCGCCGTAAAAACACGCGCCTCTCGTGGCCCTCGTGGCTAAACGCATACCAGCCCAACGGGCTGGGTATTGGGAAAACAAAATCATGAGGGCTGAAGGCCCGCCTCATGGTCTGATGGAACGGGCCTTCAGCCCTCATGGTTTTTGCTTCCAAATTACCCAGCCCGTTGGGCTGGGCTGGTATTAATCGGGCCTTCGGCCCTGCCAACACCTCTAATCGCGCCCGTTGGAAGGAGGAGCCGCAAAGAGGCGCAAAAGACACAAAGAGACCAAACCTTTTTAGCCACTCTACGAGTCTGCGAGTGGCCTGACAAAAACGCAAAAATCCCGTCCGGCAGATGAACGCCTCAAGGCGCCTATAAGCGCGCGGGAGACTCTCGCATGGGTGGAGCAACTGGAGCAACTTCGTGTTTTTTGTGGCCATCAATGGATTGAACCTTTTTGTGCCCCTTGTGCCTTTTTGTGGCTATTGTTTTCGGGATTTGGGATTTCGGGATTTGGAATTTAAAAAGACCCATTCCCCCCATTCCCATTTCGCCGCAAATCGGCCTCGACCATCATCTGGCAAAGTTTTTCCAGCGACGTCTTCGCTTCCCACCCCAAAACCTTTTTCGCCTTCGTCGGATTGCCGATGAGCAACTCGACCTCCGCGGGACGGTAGAATTTCGGATTCACGCGCACCCGCAATTTCCCCGTTGACGCATCCTCGGCGATTTCCTGCTCGGCATTGCCCTTCCACTGAAGCGTGATTCCGACGGCCTTGAACGCCATGATCACGAAATCGCGGACAGTCTCCGTGCGCCCCGTTGCCAGAACAAACGTGTCCGGCTCCGGCGCCTGAAGCATCCGCCACATCCCCTCGACATATTCCTCGGCAAACCCCCAATCGCGCTTGGCGTCGAGATTGCCCAACTCGACCACATCCTGCGTTCCCAGTTTGATTCTGGCGACGGCGTCGGTGATTTTGCGCGTGACGAACTCGCGCCCCCGCAAAGGCGACTCATGGTTGAACAAAATCCCGCTTGCCCCGAAAATTCCGTAAGACTCGCGGTAGTTGATGGTGATCCAATGCCCGTAAAGTTTCGCGACCCCGTAAGGACTGCGCGGGTAAAACCGCGTCGTTTCCGACTGCGGAATCTCCTGCACCTTCCCGAACATCTCCGACGTCGATGCCTGGTAAAACCGAATCTGCCGGTTGACGATTCGGATGGCCTCCAAAAGATTGAGCGGCCCCAGTGCCGTAATCTGCGCCGTGGTGTTTGGCTGCTCAAACGAAACCCCGACAAAACTCTGTGCCGCGAGATTGTAAATCTCCGTCACACCAGTGGTTTGGAGAAGCCGGATGGTGGCCCCCAAGTCGGTCAGATCGTATTCGACCAACTGCAAATTGGGATGCGCTGCGACCCCAAGCTCCTCGATGCGCCAAAAATTTACCGAGCTGGTGCGCCTGTAAGCGCCAAGAACCTTATACCCCTTTTCGAGAAGTAACTTGGCGAGATAAGCGCCGTCTTGACCCGTTATGCCAGTGATGAGTGCGGTGTTGTAGGCCATGAAATATCCCATTCTCTCTTGCCATAAGCAAAAATTGTCAAAATTAATTTTAAATGGACACAATCCTCTACGACGTGACACATACTTCGCATAGCGATGCGAACTCAGGGATACAACGAGTGACCAGAAGGCTCGCTGCCCATTGGCCACAAGGGGAGGGGGGGTGCAATTTCCAGCCTATCGTTTATGATTATGATGCTAAGAAATGGCGCACTATAAATAAACGAGAAACCCAATATCTGGTGTTTGATGAAAAACGAAAACCTGGTGTGAAACAGGAGGAACCACCTGTGAGATGGTGGCAGCAGATGCTTGGACGATTCTCACAGAAGAGCGCGCCAATTATGAAAGAGCCTGATTCAGATGCTTCGGGGTTTCTATGCCCGGAGCTTTTCGCGGGAGGAGACCTGCGGCAGCAAACTTTTCGTAGCCTTCGCTCTGGACATGGGCTGGGTTGGCCGATGATGGCTGTTTTTTATGATATGATTGCTGTGGATATGCCCGATAAAATACCAAAGCATATTGTTACGAGTTACAGGGAATATCTGGAAAGCTTGCTGCAATTCGATATCATCGCTGCGATTTCCGAGGATAGCCGAAATAGGCTTGTCAGATATTGGAAGGGAAACGGAGTCGTGCATCTTCCAGAAATTTTGGCTGTGCCGTTGGGGGTGGATTCAGTTGCAGGTGCTGAAGTGCTTACGCAAAGCTCTCGGCAAGCGCCCATGGTGTTGTCTGTTGGAACCTTGGAGGGGCGAAAAAATCATGCCTCTTTGCTGGATGCCTGCGAACGGCTTTGGCTAAGGGGATTTCATTTCAGATTAAAGTTGATCGGAATGCTGAATCAGGAAACAGGAGCGGAGGCCGCGAAAAAAATCACAAAACTCAAGGATGCCGGACATCCAGTCGAGTGGACATCAAATGCTGGAGATCGAGAACTTTTTGCCGCTTATCAGGAATGCGATTTTACCGTATATCCGTCATTGTATGAAGGGTTTGGATTGCCTGTTTTGGAGAGTCTAGCGCATGGCCGCGCATGCATTTGCTCTGGCCAGAACGCCATGGCGGAAATCGTGAGTGATGGTGGCTGCGTTGCCGTGGGCGAACCGACGGCAGAAAACTTGGAGCGTGGCATGGCCGATCTTTTGGCAAATCGCGATAAGGCGGTAGCCCTGTCGCGCGGGGCACTGGCTCGAAAAATCCGCACTTGGGATGAGTATGCGCATGAGATTTGCATCTTGGCGCAAACTGCGTGCCGCGCTTCATCTCACTGAACGCGTAAAATTCATATGGCGCGCCATGATGCGACTTGACTATCAGGGGCGCAGTATCTCTCCTTTCAAGTCAAGTGATTTGAGACAAGCAAACATGCCACATGCCACGGACACATACCAACCATAATTTACACTCAACTGTTGAGCAATGAAAAAACTTTCCCACATTCCAAATTCGGCAGAAGAGGTGGACAGGGCGATGCGCGCCATTTATTTAGAGCATTTCGTTCCCGATGCATCACGCACACCCAATCAAGGAGGCAATAGCTGGGAGTGGGGGAAAAAAATCCTGTTAAATGGAACTCCTCAAAGCCGTGAGATATTGAAGGAAGGGTGGAGCTATCCTGAGGATGCCTACACATGGTCTGCCGGCCATGAGGCTCTAATGGTCTTGCCTCCTCCTCCTGTGGGAACAGGCGCTGTCCTTTTGAGCGTGGAAATGTCTCCGTATTGTCCAACTACGATAAGGAGACAGCGCGCGCATGTCTTTCACGGAGAGCGTGCGGTTGCATCATTCTCTCTACAAACCTTGGGGGTTTACCATGCGATTATTTTTGTTGATTCATTGCCAGCGAATGAGCCAATACAATTACGCTGGCAGTTTCCTGACGCCCAAAGCCCGGCGAAGATTGAAAACAGCGGCGATCCGCGGATTCTGGGCGCGGCACTAAGATCCATTACGGCAAATCCAAGGTAACTTTAAAAAACATGAGCCAAGACAATGAAAAATATGATGAGCTGGCCGCTAAAGTTCTGGCGGACATGGTTCGTTACCATGCGCAGAGGCCCTGGCATCAGAAAATGTATGATGCTATTTTTAACCGTTCAAAGTTCAGAAAGATTATAATACGGCAGGCGGGAATCCTGGCCGATGCCCTGGAAGAGCAGCAAAAACTTTCAGGCGCAATGCTGGCGGCATTGCGAGCGACCGAAAACGAACTCTCGCTAATTCGTTTCCAAGCAGAAAAACAAAAGGCGCAATTGCAAGAGTCCGCGCAAAAAATGATCGAATGGGATAAGATGATAACCGCTTTTAATGCCGCGCAAACAAGGCAAAGAGCGGAGGAAGCGCGCGGCTTGGCGGATTTACGCGGGCAATTGGAGAAGCTGGCCGCCCTCATTGGCACGATGCAAGAACACACATCGAAAAAAGCGAGGGAGCATGATGCCAAATTACATGATATGAACAGCTTGATCGCACAGACTGCGAATGTTTCGATGCGCCAGATTGTTGCTCTTGAGGAAAAAAATAAAGATTACAAAGCAGGGTTGCTGGCCTTGGCTGGTCGCGTGAACAAAGTTGAGGTTGCCGTCCACGAGCAATCGGCGGAACATTCAAGGCGAATTGACCAAATGGCGCAGGCAAATCAAGCGGCATCAGAGACGTTATCAGATGATGTAAAGCGAATTGACCAGCTAGCTCGGACAAATAAAGCGGCGTCAGAGACGCTGTCAGAGGGACTAAGGCGAATTGACCAACTAATCCAAACAAATCATGCGGCGTCGGAGACGTTATCAGCGGATTTGGGCAAGATGAAAGAAGTAGTCGGGGTATTTTCTCCTGACGAGGCGCAGACATTTGATGAGTTTTATCTTCATTTTGAAGATCGCTATCGCGGCTCGCGTGAGGTCATACGCCAACGGATGGAGGAATACATTCCCCATCTGGAAAAATTGACGGAGTCATTTCATGTTGCCAAGGAAAGGATTGAAGTTGCCGATCTTGGCTGCGGACGTGGCGAATGGCTTGAGCTATTAGGAGAAAAAGGATTTATTCAGGCGCGAGGCGTGGACGCAAACGTCCGCATGGTTGATATTTGTAAAAAAGCAAATCTTCAAGTCGAGATGGATAATCTGTTTGCTTTCCTATCCAAATACCCCTCTTCATCACTGCATTGCGTCACATCCATGCATGTCGTCGAGCATGTGCCATTTGTCAAGTTGCTTGCAATGCTTGAAGAAATCAAGCGAGTGCTCAAGCCGGGCGGGCTGATGATATTAGAAACGCCCAATTGCAATAATGTCCTTACCGCCACGCAAAACTTTCCTCTGGATCCCACGCATAATAAATTAATACCTCCCCTGCTGCTTTCCTTTACCGCTGAAAACGCGGGCTTTGCTGATGTTCAAACAATCCCCTTGCATAGTTACAGTCCTGATTATCATGTGGAATCGCAAGGTAACGTTGCGCAAAGATTCAATGACTATTTTTATGGCGCGCAGGATTACGCGTTGATAGCCAGAAAGACATAACCTTTTATTTTATATGCACATTCACGGTAAAAAAATTGCTATCGTTATTCCTTGGTTTGGGCGGGAGCTTAAGTCTGGTGCCGAATTACAGGCTTGGAATATGGCGACTCGACTGGCCGCACGAGGTTTGCATATTGAAGTGATGACTACATGCTGCCGGTCGCATCAAGACGATTGGTCTCAAAACCATCACAAACCGGGTGTTTACACCCAGAAAGAGGGATTTTCAATTCGACGATTTCTCGTGGAACAGAGAGATCGCCCAGCATTTGATCGCGTTTGCGGACACCTGCTAAGTTCGGTTCCAAACCAGTTTAAGGCTGGTTGTAGTCCGCTCTCGCCTGATGATGAGAGAATTTTCTCAACTGAATTGATATGCTCGCCTGCGTTGTTACAATATATCGCGAAAGAACAGGCGCAATATGCGGCGTTTATATTTCTTCCATATCTGTATCCACAAATTATTCAGGGGATTCCCTTGGTCAAATCAAAAGCCTTTTTACAACCCTGCCTTCATGATGAAGCCTATGCGTATTTGGATTGTATTCAGGATGCCATGCTCCAGTGCAGGGGTATTTTCTGGAATAGCGCTGGGGAAATGGAGCTGGGGCTTAAGCTATACGGGCCTGGGATAATCGACAAATCAGTTATTGTCGGGGAAGGCGTTGAACCGCTTCCACAAGTTGTGGAGGACGGGGAGGTGTTATCGCTTGAAAAGCTCAAGCCATTTATCCTCATCTTGGGGAAAAAGGACGAGGGCAAGGGCACGTTTTTTGCCGTTGATGCGTTTAAACAATACAAACAAAACTATAAATCCAGTTTGACTTTGGTTGTTGCAGGACCTGGCGCTTGCAATGTTGCCTCACCACAAGATCAAATTATGGACTTGGGCTTGGTTTCTGAAAATCAGCGCGCTTGGTTGTTGCGTAACATGAAAGCATTGATTCAGCCGAGTCCGAATGAAAGTTTTTCGAGAGTGCTTTTTGAGGCATGGCAAAGCGGTAATCCGGCTGTTGTAAGAAGCTCCTGTCTGGCGACCGCGACAGCGGTGCGCGCGTCGCAAGGCGGTTGGCTGGCGGAAAGTAAGGACGAGTTCGTCCAATACTTTAAGCATTTGGATGAGTCCACTGAAGCAGACATGAAAAAAGTGGGCGCCAAAGGGGAGGCATATGGACGAATTGTTGCTGATTGGGTCAGCGTGATAGACAAATATGTTGACACACTGCAACCACTAATGAATCCCACAAAAGTTGTCGTTAATATCAGGGCTAGGATAACTGCAATACAGTCTCAAACCGTCAGTATACGCCATCAAAATTCAGAAATCAAGAAATTTTCAATAAAGCCTAACTCACCTTATATGTTAAACTGCGAAAAAGTTCCCTTGTTTGGTCCTGAGTTTGACTTGTTGTTTTTCACGGACACTCCGGCTGGACATTGCGCGCCCGATCTCAGGGATCTTGGATTCAGGATTGAGTCTCTTTCTATTACAGATAATAATACTGGGGTGGGGGATTGCGCGCTTTTGTTTCCAGAGGGATGGAATCGCAGCGAAGGTGAAAGGAATGAGGATGTTCCGAGATGGTCAACTGGTTCGGCCAGAATTCGGATACAATTTTTGCAGTCAAAAACAAACAGAAAAGAATTGCACCAAGTGCTCTGTAACCTCGCAGCAGGTGATGCTATTTCAAACCAAGCACTATGGATACGGGATCAATTGCAGATACTGGGTTACAAGTCTGAAATCTATGCGCGACACATGGGGTCGGGAGTGACAGGCCAGGCTTGTTATTTCGACAACACAAAAAGTATCCCGGCGGGATCAGCATTGCTCTATCATCATTCGATTGGCACGGAAATCACAACTAGTGTCTGCCGGTATTTGGGGCCAAAAGCCATCCTGTATCATAATATTACCCCAAGCAAATATTTCAAGCCTTATCACCCTTTGCATGAGCACCTGTGCGAAGAGGGACGCAGACAATTACCATCACTGGCCAGATATTTTGGCCATGCTCTCGGCGTTTCAACCTACAATGCTAGTGAACTGAAGGAATGTGGTTATCTGGCGCCTCAAGTGCTTCCCCTAGTTGTTGCACCTGAAAAATTTCAGCATAAGCCTGATCCGGCACTGATGTCAAAATTACAGGATGGCAACACCAATATAATATTTGTGGGACGTTATTGCGGAAACAAGCGACAGGAGGATTTGGTTTGTGCTTTTGCACATTATTTAAAATTGGATGCCAAAGCTAGCCTTCATCTGATCGGTTCGTCCATTTGTGACAATGATCCGTATTTAGCCACGTTAAAAGAATTGGCCGATCAATTGGGTATTGGCCAAAGCATAAACTTTACGGGATTTGCCAGTAATGAGCAGTTGGCTGCTTATTACAGAACAGCTCATTTGTTTTGGAGTATGAGCGAGCATGAAGGGTTTTGCGTGCCACTTATCGAGGCCATGTGGTTTGATGTGCCTGTGTTAGCATATCATTCTAGCGCGATACCCGAAACTTTGGATGGTGCTGGCGTTATGTTTGATAGCAAATCAGATTTTACAGCCTTGGCTAGGCTTGCCTACGATATTGTGCATGATGTCGGCAAGCGTGCCACCATTATTTCCAGACAAAGGGAACGGCGCAAGATATTTCATCCCGGACAAATTATCAAAAAACTCAATCAGATTGCCGTGGACTTAACTGATGCAAATCCTACAAAAACACTTTAGCGATGTTGAAAAATCCAGCAATTTTTCCATACGCTGAAATACGTTCCTTTCACTAACTGAATATCAAAATGCAAACACCGCAAAAACACGACACTATTTTTATACTAAAACGCATCTTGCCTGCCTTGGTGCTTTCACGGTTAATAATTTTTGGGCTTGCTTGGCTAAGTCCTATGATTGTCAGCGGTGGCCCTTTTAAAAGTGGCCTGAGGCCATTTCCGCTGAACTTGGCATGCTGGGACACGGGTTGGTTTGTGCGTATTGCGGAGGAGGGGTATGCTTCTGGAACAGTTGGCTTTTTCCCACTGTATCCCATGTTGATCCGTATTGGCGGCTGGCTGGTTGGTAACATTGAAACAGCAGGCTTTATCATCTCGAATATTGCCCTTGTCGGGGTTTGTGTGGCTTTGTGGAAACTGATAACCAATGTGATAAAAAACGAGCAAGCTGCTGAAATCGCTGACATTGCAGTGGCACTTTTTTTGTTTGGCTCGGTTAATTTCTTTTACAGTATTGTATATACAGAATCTGCGTTTTTGCTGTTTGCGCTAATGTGCATTAACAATGCCAGGGGGAATCGTTGGTGGCGTGCCGGGTTGTTTGGCTTGCTTGCTGCACTGACTCGCAATGTCGGCATCTTCTTGATTGTGCCGATGCTGATTGAGTATTTCTCAATTTCATTATGCCGGCCCTTCTTTAAAAAAGATACTTCCGTCCTCAAGGCCATTCCGTGTTTGCTGCCTGCTCTTGGAATATTTCTTTGGTGCATGTATCATTGGGCGCGTTTTGGGGATCCTTTGCTATTTTTCAAAGCGCAAAGCGCATGGGGACGAGTATTGTCATGGCCTTGGGTGCCGTTTACCAATACACAGTTGGATCGCTGGGACTTGTTTTATAAATACTGGTTCATCGGGCATGTGATCGCTGCTGTGGGAATTTTTGTTTATTCGTGTATTAAAAGAATTCCTCTAAGCCTCGTAATATTTGCGGCGATGTGTATTTTGTTCAATTGCAGCGCGCAACATTTGGAAGCGATTCCACGTTTGCTTAGTGCTATTTTTCCCTTGTATATAGGGGGGGCAATCTTGCTACATCGCCACCGGCGATGGGAAATTCCAGCCATCGCGTGCAGCGCAGGATTGCTGGCTTTATCAGTCATACTTTTTAGTAACGGCTACTGGTTCACATAAAATATTAACAAATACAAAATTAAATGAAAATATCACAAATGAGATGGTTGGATCAATGGTTTGGCTCAATACTGTGCGCATGCGCTAGCGGCGTGGAGAAAATGCGCCGTTTGCTTGCAGGCAATAGTGATAGTCCAATAGGGGAGCGGCTGCTCTTAATAAAGCTATCAGAAATGGGTGTGAATGTAATGCTAGGAGACCCCATGAGAAAGTTGCAGCGAACATACCGAAGGGAAAATATTTGGTGCATGGCATTTGCGGAAAGCAAGCAGATCATGGAGATTATGAATCTCGTGCCGTGTGAAAACATGCTTTTCATAACAACTGAAAATTTATTCAAATTTACCAAGTCTTTATTGCGCGCTATTGGTGTTATCAGGAAAAACAAAATTGATGTCGTTTTAAATTTGGAGTTTTTCTCAAGGGCTGCATCTCTTATTACATGGCTTACCGGTGCCAGAAGGCGCGTGGGTTTGCATAACTATTATGGTGAGGGGCCATATTGTGGCACACTAATGACACATGGTATCAAATTTAATCCTCATTTGCATATAAGTCAGATGCTGGATGCCATGGCGGAGGCGGTAACGCTAGAGACCGGGATACTTCAGCGCATTGAATACACGCCTCTCCATATTGCCACCATACCAGACCGATTTCAACCAACAGAAAATGAAGAGCGGTCTGTCGTAAAACTTTTAAGAGATCACGGGCATAAGGATCGTGAAACCATTGTTTTGATAAATGCAAATACCAGTGATCGTGAGCTGATACCTTTGCGACGTTGGAGCGAGTTATGCTATGCAGATCTTGCCAAAGGGCTATTAAATAATTATCCTAATATGCGCATTTTTTTGACAGGTTCGTCCAAGGAGTGCGCTACTATTGATAAACTGGAAAAAATAATTGCGTCTCCACGATGCCTTTCAATCGCCGGTAAAACGAATATGCGGGAGCTGATCACTTTGTATTGGCATGCAAAGGTGATGATAACAAACGATAGCGGGCCGGCTCATTTTGCGTCACTCACGGATATGGCTGTTGTTGTTCTGTTTGGGCCGGAGTCACCCAGCTTGTGGAGGCCACTAGGCAGAAATGTTCATGTAGTGAGCCGCGCACTGGCGTGTAGCCCATGCTTTAGCATATATAATGGGCGTCGCAGCGGATGTCGTAAAAATGTTTGCATGGACATGGCGCCGGGTCAGGTTCTCGCAATTGTAAAAACGGTGCTGGATGCGTCTTAAATATATCTTGTTGGTAATGGATAACGATAAATAATATGATAACTTTAAATGAAATAAAGCGGAAATACTCGGCAGGAGAAAACTTTCTATTTTTCAATGCCATTATTGATCCTCTTAAACTAATAAATAAATATGCCGAACGGAATTTGGTCCCGGAAAACGGTTTTTTAAAAAATGCGTTCGGGGTTAAGATAAAAGAAAAATTTTTCCCGAAGATATTACAAGGCAGAAATGGCACGGTTGAAGGCATTCCCATCCCGGCCAACTGGCATTCAGACGTTGCTGAATTTGGCGCTGCCTTGCGTGCTGTGGATTGTGCGCTCAATTCATTTACAATAATTGAATTGGGGTGCGGGTGGGGCTGTTGGATGAATATCACTGGTGTTATTGCCAAGAGAAAAGGTCTGAAGGTTAATTTGATCGGAATAGAGGGTGACACAGGGCACTTGGAATTTGCCCAAGAAGCATTGCGTGACAATAAATTCGAGACTAGCGAATTTACACTCTATAATGGAGTGGCGGCAAGCAAAGGCGGCACGGCTTTGTTTCCCAAGCAAAATATAGCGGGAGAAAATTGGGGGTTGGAACCCATATTTGACGTCTCTGCTGAAAGGGTGGAGCAGTTGTTAGGGGATAATAAATATTATCCATTGAAACAATATTCGATTCAGGAGATTGCGGGTTCTCATCAACGGATCGATTTGTTACATGTAGACATCCAAGGTGGTGAGGAATATTTGATTCCATCATCGATTTCTTTTCTTTCCGATCATGTGGCCTATATGTTCATAGGGACACATTCTCGATCTATTGAAGGAAGGATGTTTGATTGTTTGTTTAAGGCTGGCTGGGTTTTGGAAATTGAACGTCCGGCCGTTTTGAATGTGGGCCGGCAGCCAGTCACGCTTGTCGATGGCGTGCAAGGTTGGCGCAATCCGAAACTTTTGCCTATAGTCGATAAAGCCAGTTCTGTAGGTAGAATCGAATTAGCTAGCAATGTTTCACAGGCGATTGTAAATTCCTGCTTCCAGTTGAATGTGAAAATATTTAATCAATCCTCAACAGAATGGCGCAGTGACGGGGATTTTCCAGTGAGAGTTTCTTATCGATGGATTGATATGAATGGGAAAATAATCGTTGCGGATGGAATCAGAACCGACTTGCTTGGCGGTGTGCTTTTGGAGGATGTGTCCACTGTCCAGTCAATAAATATTACGGCGCCTTCACAAGTAGGTAATTATATTTTGCTCATCACGCTGGTTCAGGATGGAGTTGCTTGGTTCGATGAGCCTGATTTTAAAATCATCAGACAGGCAGTTCGCATTTTAACGCCATCAACGTAGCGAGTTGTAAAATTCAGATTTGATAGTAAATCTTGCGACAAGCTCGCTGTTTCTGTATTTTGAAATTACATTAACTATTGCTTTATTATGTAGAGGCGGATGCCATGGCAACCGGCATGATTTGTGTGTTCAACTGTAAACCTCTGACTGTCGTTTAAATCAAGTAGGGAAAGCACATGGCTTAGGTTGTAATCATACATGGTCATTGCCCCGGGTGATGCATCGCGAAGTTGCTCATAGATGCTTACTGAAGCTCCATCATAACCACATTTGGCGGTATCACGCATAATTTCGTCCATATGCATCTTGTCTCGATAAATCGTAAACTGAATTGTAAACCATCCAGCGGTATCCAGAATGGACCATAATTTTCTGATAATCTCATATCCACGGAGCGGTGGTATATGTTGCAAGACAATCCAAGTGTTGACCCAATTTACGCTTCTTCCCACTTTTGTGTGGGTAGCAGGCTGAAAAGCAGCTAAGGAAAGAAGGTTTATGGAAGTTGAAGAACACTATGCGAAATTACTGCGACTGCCGCCTCCGTGGGAAGTGCTCAAGG
>Ga0123357_10009657_pt1 | contig 12197 bp, 6 predicted proteins | sample TergutEmb28metaG_FD_89873 | JGI IMG/M metagenome (GOLD analysis project Ga0123357, IMG submission 89873) | Embiratermes neotenicus P4 segment gut microbial communities from Petit-Saut dam, French Guiana - Emb289 P4 | ecosystem: Host-associated > Arthropoda: Insects > Digestive system > Gut ...
GATGTAAAAATAGGTTCCTAAGCTCGACCTGAAGATGACCCCCAAGGGTCGAAACATGTTGTAATTTTAACCTACATAATTATAGTTGTGTTGACGGAAATTTCTATGTTATTTATAATAAACGTAAAGACTTGAGGTTAAGGCGCAAAGTATTTGCAATAATCACGGCTTCGCGAAAAGAATGTGTCACGAAGACAGGTACAGCCCTCATAGCCAATACCGAGCTGCTCTGTCGTCACCAACCCAAATGTTTCCAAACGATAAATACTGCAAATTCCGCGCTCTCTTGTTCCAACTTGACGGTTTCTGGGAAGGTTATAAACAGATTACAACTTCAGTTCTCCTCTTTGAAGTACACCCCATTTCTACCATCGCTAATATCTTTGAGCCTATCATAGACATTAGTTTGAAACTTTAGAATACAAACCTTGCTGTGAGAAAGTAAGTAGTTACTTTAGAACTCACAAAGTATGCGCCACAAACCAAAATGTCGAACCAGACAGAAAGCAAATCATTCATACGAGGCCGCAGGACCAACAGCCTGTCTCACCCCACCCCCAAAATTAAGAAAGCGTCAAACTCCTATTACCAGCGTCTACCAACTACAGCTAGGCAAATACGAACATCTGATAAGTCGCTACATCTTTATTTTGCCGCCATATGTAGGTAAAATTAAGACTGATTTAAAGATACCATGATTACCAATTTAAGGACAATTATTTATCATTCACGTAACTCTGCAAGTAATTAAATTCTCATATAATCTCTTACAAATATATTAATGGCAGATATTACGTAGTCTGTTTCGGCCATATACAAAGAATGCCTGAAACTAGGGCAGCAAAGAAGATATTTAAATGGAATCCCTTAACCACGAGACCAAGAGGAAGACCCAAGTAGAGATGGGAGGACAACATCATACAGGACTTTGGTCAAATGAAGATCAAAAATTGGATAACCTGTGTCCAGGATAGAGCAAAGTGGAAGGTTGTCGTTGAGAAGGCCAAAACTTCCAATTAAAGGAGGTTCAGCGCCTGAAGAAGAAGAAGAAGAAGAAGAAGATATTATGTAGTTGCGCCGATTTGCTACTAATAAAGTCAGAGTTAGAGCGTTAAGTACAGCGACGTTATGCGTCTACTTTGGACGTGTCCACATAATTCAAACCATAAAGTAGAATTTTTACGAAATGAGAATTAAGAGGAGATAAAAGATGTTTAATTAAAAAATGTGGACAGTAATTTAGAGGATGGAGACAAATTATCTGATTACGGTTTGGCTATCTTATTAGTTCATTTATTTGGTCAAATTTTTAAGCATTCGCATGCATTTGAAGGCAGTCGGCCACAAGATTGCTTCAGAAAATTTTTGCAGCTACAAATGCGGAGATAAGGTAGTCGCAAGTACTTTGAATTGCGATGGTACAAAAGCGCGGTGTACCTGAGAAAGGGATTGGCCATAGGGTGAAATAAAATCCTTTTTGTAACTACTAACACAATTCGAGGATACAATAAAGCGGCGTAACACGCTGCCAGAACGAGCGCTGAAATTTCACTTAACACTTGTAACATTCTTCATTTTCACCTAATGAATTTATAAAATAATAAAATCAAAATTTCAGCTCGTGTGCTCGTATGAAAAAGCTCATTTGAACCTGTTAAATCGACATCCCGGTGGAACTATGCTAAATAAGGCAGACGAGCAAGCATTTAACATTCCGCTTCAAAACACGTCCGTTACTAAATTCGAGTTTTGAAAGTGATCCATCTTTTGTTCATGGCATCATAAATGTGAAAGTATACTGCCATATCAGTCAGCTCAGATTAGTCACTAAAGAAACATTCATACAGTTTTCTACAATACTGTAGTATGGATAGAGCAGTTTGTAGGGACGCCCGAGGAAAAGTGGTTATATTGCCGGTAGGGAAGACAGGACTCTCTGTTCTTCAAAAGTCCAGGCCGGGTCTGGGATCCTTCCAGCTCCTCACTCAATGGGAACGGGGGCTTTTCCCCGGGAGTAAAGCGGCCGGAGTTAAAAGGTTGTGCCAACTGGGAAAAACTCCAATACTTTTCAAATTACATTTTTTAAATGGTCCAGTGGGATGCCAACAATGAAATCTAATAGGTTACCCCCTATGCCTTCGTGGTGTATTCAGGGACAACTGCACCATCTTGCATGTACGAGTGCTCATTTAAATGCACAGTCTGATTGAGATGTTCATATATTATGTAAGCTATTAAGTGGAATAATGAACAAATTCTCTTTTGGAACCTTATGAACATACCGCTACACAACATCTAGTTTCGTCGCCAGGACGGAATAAAGGTTACATCTGTAGGAAGCACAACAAACTCAACTTCACTGAAAGCTACTCCTCAATTCTCCTTACATTAAGTCGACTTCGATCTTTTGTTGGAGATAATAACAACTTCTCAGTTTTCATCATAGAATATTAGAAGTTTAAATTTACCCTCAGGTTCATATTTTCTTACTTTGAAACATACATGTAATGTTATTGTGCATATAGGCCCACTACTTTCCTTATACACGTGAATTTCATCTGTACTACAATTCCCCAGCACCCACTGCTTCAACCATATCAAGCAGGAAGAGTAAGATACTTTGATCCTATCAATTTTCAAAAAAGCATCTTATAATCGCACTATAAACAGCCACTGTATCACCAAAAGTAGGACTTCAATAGGCAACCACAAGCAAAAAGCATTCAGATGTTGTCTGGTTTTACGTCGCGAGGCTAGAGACCTCTTGCTTTTAAACTTGATTATTTGAACAATAAAATGAAGAATGGAATAAATAAGTAGCATGGTTCATTATACGTCCATAAACATATGTACGAGCACAATTAATAAAAACATGACAAAAAAGCTATTAAATCATAGGGAAGATTTAAGGATCATAAAATTAACAGCGTGTCGTTCTATTCTACAATTAATTTGGCAAATTTCACATTCAGTATTCCCAGTCACAAGCTTCATGATGGATTTAGGAAATGAAGACTCATTTTCAGGCATAGATCTGTCGGCGTTCTAAATGTGTACAAAATGCATACACATGCCGCATGTGTCGAAACTACGATTTTAAGAAGATGTGCCTGTAATATGTGTCATGTAAACTTGACATGGTTTCTTTGTTCTGAGAATTGTTTCTGGTGTTCTGTATATCTCCCCAACCCCCAAGAAGGTCATGGTCACGTAGAAGAAAACGAAATTGTAAAATTAATTAAGGTTTTCTTGTTCTTCCTTCGTCTTCAAAAAAAAAAATGCTAAAATAATGCCAGGTTCCAAGATGAACAGCATGTTACTGGTCCATCTCTCCTGATTTACTTTTTTTAAAATTAAAACCCTTGCCCTCAAAGTCACCAGATCATAAAATAAGACTCTCAACACCCTTACCGCTATCTGAACTCCGGCTTCCAGTCCATAGACAGTCATTTTACGGGTAAATTATTTACTCATATTGTGATCTTCTGGCTTATGACAGCCCATAAGCGATTCTTCCCCATCGCAGAACCCTCGGATATTTTATAGAATAACTTGTAATGTTGGTAGTAGTAACATGCTGTAATTCACTTACCACCGAAACCCACTTCTCACATACGTACTTTATAAGGTGTGTTCTAACAACTATAGAAAAAAAGTGAGATAAATATGGGCGACGAAAAATAGGACGCCTGGAATATATACTTCCCAGCTAAGATACGTGTAACAAGTGGTTGCAGAGTCAGACTACCAAGTGCCAAACAGCGTTCTTGTTCCCAGCACCCTTAAAACAAAGACAAGTGGGCTAACATGCGTTATTCGTGCCACGTTCGCTACAGCACAGCAGCGGAAGAGCATTTTTATACCCCATCACTAGAAAAAAGATTTAAGTACCACGATTATTAGCACTGGTACTCCATATGTCTCACAAGGGCAGAGAAACAACGTAACAACCGGGCACGATGTCTCACCTAGCTTTCAGCAGTGCAGCGGGCCGTTCAGTGCAGACGAATGCCCAAATTCCAGCCCACATGGTAGGCACGCTTCACTGGACACAACTAAAACACAATTGTGACTTCATGTTGTTATCTATACTCTGCATTTTATTTATTAATTTATTTGTCTAAAGATTTGTCACAATATGCGCCATACTTTTAATAATTCTGAAGTTCTCACACAGTCAGTCTACATTCCGATATGTTTCAATGGCGGCCATCACCATCGCCAGTGAAATTCACCTTTTAAGCTGGAACGTCGTTGTTGAAACTGTCTGTCTTGTTACGCTCTCACAGGAAAATTCAAATCGCGTCCTTGGATATGGATTTAACAAGATAAACATTTTTAATAGGGGCGTTCCAACTTAGAAGGTGAATTCCTTGGCGATGGGTGTGGCCACCATCGAAACATGCCGTAATATGGACTGACTGTGTGAGAACTTCAAAATTAGTAAGATTATGGCGCGTATTGTTGGAAATCTTTAGACAACAACAGTTGTGACATTTGCGATCTTACCGTCATCCTTGCTTCGACTGATGTAGTGCTGCATAAATTCGTTTGGTTACTCCACACTCCTACAGCAAAATAACGGAAATGTGTTTCATAGAAAATGGAAGCATGTTGGAGAAATAGTATCTCTGTGTTTGAGTTTCAACAAGATCAAATTAACAGTGCTGCAATGATAAACTGGTATTCCACACAAAATTGTAAAGTGTCTTTCCTCTTCAAATTTTCAACCAGTTCACTGTTGTGTCTGGCTCGACACACGCTTAGAATCAAGTAACTAACTACACAGACAGAATATGTATAATTTTCTTCCTCTATAGCTCCAAATTTCCGACGGCTGGGCTTTAATTTATTGGTACTGTGATTTGACTCTCACTGTGAGAAGACAAAAAATTCATGGTTTCTAGTTTAATAAGAAGGATATATTTTATTTATAAATACAGGTATGTATAAAAGTTTATAATTTACGTACTTCCTTCAGAGTAAAAAACTGCATTTCATACATACATACATACATACACACACATACATACATAAACACATACGTACATACATACACACACATACGTAGATACATACATACACATACATACATACATACATACACACATACATACATACATACATACACACATACATACATACATAAACACATACGTACATACATACACACACATACGTACATACATACATACACATACATACATACATACATACACACATACACACACACATACATACATACATACACACATACATACATACATAAACACATACGTACATACATACACACACATACGTACATACATACATACACATACATACATACATACATACATACATACCTACATACATACATACATACACACATACATACACACACACATACATACATACATACACACATACGCACATACATATATACATATATACGTACGTACTTACATACACAAACAACACAACTGTTTCTTTTATTTTCTATTCTTGTCCGTCCCATTCTCCGTGACGGAACAGACCAAATCTCAAATACATAAGTGCCTATTTATCGCATTCTTCTAACGTGAAAAGCCCATGAATACTGTGTATTTCTTTTCAAGCCAGGTCTGCCAATACCACGTCTAAACGCGACTTTATGAAACGCGTTTCAAGACAGTCTGGATCACTTTATGGTAAATCTATGTAGCTGGTGTGTGTGTGGATTGGTTTCGGACGGTAGACTATATATCTCAACGTGCAAGTTGTAAGAGGAAATTGTTAAGGACGCAGTGTCCGGTAGGTCCGCCTGAGACATGCAAGGCTGGTTATCGCTCCAAACATCAGAAATACCAATGGCTTGACAAAAAATTACTATACTGAGGGTCTCTCGTATCCTATAAGCCCATAAATATAACAGTGAGATAACCTCTACGGATGTCAACTGCGCTGACCAGAAGCCCTGATCCTCTGATGTCAATATCACTGAAAACTTCAGATGGATTTTTCTCGTGCTTTAGCAACGTCTGATTTATTACTGCTTTCTACGGATTCATGTGATTCGTCATGAACCACTCTTATCTACTGCTGACGTCATTAGCGCACAAATAACCATCTGCGCTGTGTGGTGCAGTACACAGACATGACTAGGGCGAAATTTACTTTCAAAATGCCATACGGTCCCACTGTAGACGCGTAAATGTAATTTCATTTACGTCCATGTGACAAGCAACTCCGTTTTTTGCGAAAATTCACAAAGGCTCAATAGCATTACGCGCAGACCTATTACATTACATTTCGTCAAAATCGGACAATACATGTGGAAAGTACCGATACAAATTCTTGTGCGTTTCTAATTAAAGCATAGCTTTCAATGTGTCCATTTGTATGAAACTCACAAATTCTCAAGGGCATTATTTGAATATCTTCCATAACCTAATTTCACTTAAGTCCCTTGGAAATACGGAAATTGTGGGTACAATTTACGCCTTTCAGCAACAAAACTGGAAAAAACAAGAGAGGCAATGTACGTATAAAGTTATATTAAGGCGCGTTCGTGCAACCATTGTTGCTATGGAAAAGCAATGAGTATTACACAACCTGAGTGTGTGTATTTGGTAGCCTTAGATATCCAACATGCAATGCGCATGCACCATGTCTTTACGGGGCCTGCTCGCTCTACAGTGTTTTTCCACATTATCTCACAAACGTCACGATTTTCGGAAAAAGGTATCGAACACTAAATGTGTATTTCGAGTTTCTCTATAATATTTCTCTGAAACATTTTTTATTCTAGGAATAACTGAGCGAGATATGATAAAAAATATATTTTGGTCTGTATGTAAAATATCCTTAATTCTTGTCCGATTTTAATGAAACTTGAAGTTTCTCGACTGATTTTCGAAAAATACTCAAATATCAAATATCATGAAAATCCGTCCAGTGGGAGCCGAGTTGTTCCATGCGGACGGACGGACGGATGGACAGACATGACGAAGCTAATCGGCACTTTTCGCATTTTTGTGAACGCGCCTAAAAACGGGCAACGCACCCATTCAACACAACCAAGCAGGACCCACACAGCCATCCGGAGTAGGACAGCAGACAAGCAACAAGACACAACCACCGAAATCTTGACAGACAGGCAGACGCGGCCAACCGAAGACAGCACGTGGATAGACAAACGGTACATACTGACGATAACGCAGGTTAGCATCGAAACGCGTCTGTTACTGAAAAATTACTGACAGTACAAAGCAGCGGACCAGACCACTATTGAACATCTTACATAATGCACTAGTGTCAACCAGCCGACTTTCGCGGAACTCATACTTGATCGACAATTTTCTGTACAGAACTCTTATACTGCATTTAAGGAAACTATGACAAACGCTTTAGCCAGTGATACTAGCTCACAGACAGACAGACAGACAAACGTACGGACGGAAGGACGGGCGGGCGGGCGGACGTGGTCTCAACATGATGCACTCCTGCTTTACGTACTTCGTAAAGAATGCCTAAAATCGAAGGCATAGAATACGATGCAGATAATCCATCACATTTAAATTCATAGTCCATGTCAAGACAAGTGTTAATAGTTAATTTATGCAAGTATGGTCATTCCCAGGATGTCAGCTATTCTTAGGCACTTCAGCCAAATAAAGGACAGTGCCTTAATAAATGGCTGTTTCCAGACAACCAATTCACAAATATCTTACAATTTCTAATTTGAAGCTGCATGACTGGAGTAATTAATTAATAATTAATAATAAGTAAGAGACTTCTTGAGGCCTCCATGTGAGAATTCTTAAACTGAAATCAGTTCCATGTCAGAGTCTTTTAAGTGAGTTTTAACAGTAGCCTATGCTACTGGGGTTAACACGAAGGACATTACTTTTCTATGACTTCTAACAAGCGACATTACATAGATACCATGTATCGCTTCCTATACCTACTCCTCTCCTTTTAAAGATTTTGGCCTAAGATACAAGTTTTAGCCTTTTCCCAGTGTAACACAACCGGTTTCATTATCGTATTCTGAGTATGGCTTTAATTCCACAGATCTTCTTCTCTGTTACGGAAGTTGCAATCTCTTTTCTGGCAAAAATTTGCAAGAGGAAGTGGCCTGAAGACGGAGGATAACAGGTCATTCACGCCATTACTTCTATTAAAATTTAAACAAACAGGATCTTATACTAATGCGACTGCCCTAATAAACTTCCTGGTTGAAGATAAAGATTTCGACTTTGATCGAAGAAACTGAGACCGAAGACTCCTAGACATCGTGATCACATTGCAGGCTATTCGTATCACAGTAACCAAGCAACGTGGAAATGTTCTGACAAATATCTATTAATAGTTTCAACAGTCTATCTGCACTCTCCCATGTAGCCCCGTATAGTCCTGTATAGCACAAACAGATAGGACAGGATTTTCCGGCAGGCCTACGTAAGGTAAATTTCTACTTTTTCATGCCTCATATCACACTCCATGTCCCGAATTTTAATTACGACGGATATTAGAGTAAGAATTAAAAAACAACTAATCACTGAGCGGCTTAGTGATCCCAACTCAAAGAGTACTTGATCTCCATTATTATTTTTTCTCAGGTGACATCTTTCCGTTGTTTTTATCAGTCAGGTGTTTATTTTTACTGTCCGATAAACACAGCTATTGATCTTGTACTTCGTTTTATTCGACCCTACTACGTGTTTCGGCTGTCCTAACAGATGGCATCTGAAGTCGACAGCCGAAACATGTAGCAGTATCGAATAAATCTAGTATACAAGGATCTATATAGTTGTGTTCACCGGATAGTAAAAATAAGCATTTTTTTCCATTGAAGCTGGAAACGCAGTAGTCAAAAAGTTTAACTCCCGAAAAATAACAGTGTCCAGTCACTTATACCATGATGTAAATGTGACTATCTAGCTGTTAGGGGACACTAACGTAAAACTAGCGAAATTAACGAAAAACTATGGTCAGATTGAAACAAATTCGGAAGCGATGTGGGCTAAAAGAAAACACACAGTGAAAGACGTAAGCATTTTCGTATGACAAACGTATAGATCAAACAGACGTATTTGGTTTGACTGTTTCTAGTAAGAATAGTGCTCGCCATTGTGGGCTCTTACAAAGCAGCTGGACTGTACTCTGCGGAGCCATTTTATTATTTCACTACTCTGCTCAAAATAACCAACTGGCCCATGTTCACAGAAAATTTGATGCCTGATCGGCTCGAGGAAGAGGCAAAAAGAGCAGTCAACAGAAGAAATTTATGAGTTCGGGTTTAAACCACAAACTGCTTGCCTGCCTTCCTTCCTGTTGCGCAGATATCTAACTTCCAAGTCCAGTGCGTTTAATGTTATGTAACACACAAAATGATAAACAGCGAGGTTCAGTTTGGCCCATGGGCCAGCCTGCTAGCCTCATGCATAGAGGATCATAAGATCAGATCCTAAAGGAGCAGAATTACGTGTATGTCGCTGGCTGCTGTGAACGTGTTTGTTGCTGCTGCACTTATTAAAGGCAATTTTTTTTAGAAACGACACCCCCATTACTTTTATTATACATATATAAGTAGAAAAGAAAAGATACAAACTCACAGTCCATACACAACTTTATCTGTGTGCAAACCAGCTACATATATAGCCATCACCAGGCTGAACACAGAACCATAAATAAGGAGAACTATAATACAATACAATAAAATTGTAGGGACCAGATCTTATCTTACGTTAATATACAGTTGTACAAAATTGTATAAAAATTCATGGGAAAATATGGGGGTTCAAAAGTATCGTGCAAAATTATAAGTGTACAAGTCGTTAAAAATTTTTCTGAACAATAATAATAGTGATGAAGATCTGAAGTTGAATGGGGAGACGAAGTCGAATAGTCGATCTTAAGAACTGTTTGTGCTGCCCAACAAGTTCTCCCTGTATATGTACACAGGCAATGTTACTACAAAGTTGTAAACAAGTCTAGACAATTCACTAGTAATCATCATGCAACGAAAGCTAAACACTGATTCCACACACCCACCACTTCGTCGATATAAAGTCAACAACAGATTACCTCAGGACGCAAGGCATTATTTCTTGAACATCTAAAACCGCACGATATCGGGACCACAAGTTACGTGACGCTAGTGGCTTACTAACTTCGGTTTCAATAGAAATAGGAAGTACGAAATTGGGGGTGGTATATGTTGGCATGTAGTTACCAGTGTGTATCAAAATTGGTCAACTGATTCAGAAGTCCAAATTGGGGGAGCACAGGGCGCATAATAATCATATAAGCCTACTTCTTTACCGCAGTAAAAGAGTAGGCCGAAAAGAAACTTCCACACGTTTTGAAATGGTATATTGGTGGACGTCGGTTAGGGTGGATTACGGAGTCGTGCAGCTGTCCACTACATATGGGCATGACAAGAAGAGTGTCAGAATAATGAGCTATTATACAATAATTGCTCAAGACGACCAGAAAAATCAATATACACTATTCCATTATTTATTTACTGCTTTTCCAGCAGCCATACAGGCGTTGTTATTACTAAGCAAACGACGGTTCTTTTTGACACTAAAATTGTGTCATATCTAGGCTGATTTTATAAGCAACGTGTATACTACTAGGTTCAAATTATTTCTAGTAATGTACCAACTTAAATCATTTTTCCCGAAATGCATCTATTCAACAGCCGCATCACTACACTAAAACAGGTAAAATTTTTTGTCTCATGGCGCAACAGCCCCTAGTGGTCCAGGGCCTCCTCGTTATCGAGGCTTCACAATCACACGCAGCGACACACCACACTCGGTAGGACTCCTCTGGACGAGTGATCAGTCCGACGCACCTTACAACAAGCAACACTCCCAACAGACAGACATCCAAGTCCCCGGCGGGATTCGAAACCACAATCCCAGCAAGCAAGCGGGCACAAACCCACGCCTTAGATTACGCGGCCATTGGGGACAGCAAACTACCTCTCTTAACAAGGTTAAAGTGAAGGCGCAGAAATTTATCAAGATGTATTTTTCTTTCTTTTATATTTTACGGACCCCTGCAATTTCTCTGACTCGTTACATCTCATGTAAAGGTGTTAACTACCGAGAAAACACAAAGACGGGGAAAAAATATTGAATAAAAGAAACATAAATGCCGCATTTTTGACAGTTAAAATCTGTCACTGCAATTGTTTTCAAGTATTGGTTGTTATTTTCTTTAAAGAGAGGATTTCACTTTGTGTAATAAAATAGTATATTCCTGGGAACACTTATCAAGAAAATTTCGAATTGTTTTGTCAAACGTTACACACACACACACACACACACACACACACACACACACTTTGCGGCCTATTTAAGGCAGAAGTGCAAGCTTTCAACCATTTCGTCATCTGTGAGGGTTGAGGTTCTGATCACGTCGACTATGTACGTGTAGTTGGTGCAGTCTTGTAGCGACTAGTAAAGTATTAGAACGAAAAAGGAGGTGCCTTCATACCGTGGGTAAATTTCAACCAGACTACACAAAGACACGTCCCAGGTGACAGTATTTCTCATTTCGTGAGCCGTCTGTTTCTAACTTCATATATAGTAGCGTAATGCTGTCATTCAAAGCGATGGTGTCTGCATGTCACAACACCCGCCCGTTTCCTTTAAGCCGCAACTGCGTAACAGATTGCGCTGAAAATGTCTATATCTCAGAATAAATTGCGATAAAATTTCCTAAATAACACTAACAATGTGATCTTTGTAATAAAGAGGCATAACATTCTGAGATGGGAATTTTTAAACACACGGTATCCAGAAAGTCATTTCGGAGTTTTAGGAGAATAGTGTTTCTGTACAACTGCGTATACTGGAAAAGCAAAAACACCGAATGATGCTTAAATGAAAAACTTATGCCAGGTGTAAAACAATGTCTTACTGTGGTTTTTAAGCTCCTTTCGACATGCAATAACTTTTTGATTATACGCGTTTCGACGCTTTATGTTCACGTAGTCTCCAGTCACCTCTAGATTTCGTTGGTTTGCATGCGTTTGGCCATTTACATGTTTCAACCAAAACATAATTATACATGAATGAAGAAGATGCGAGCATAAATACCTTTAAAAAAAGGGTAAAGAAAGCCATAATAGAGTTTAATGAAACAAAATAAACGGGACATAGAATATTGATTTTACAGTCAGTATCAATCAAAAGTGAAAAACCCATATTCTCAAA
>Ga0123357_10009661_pt1 | contig 12194 bp, 6 predicted proteins | sample TergutEmb28metaG_FD_89873 | JGI IMG/M metagenome (GOLD analysis project Ga0123357, IMG submission 89873) | Embiratermes neotenicus P4 segment gut microbial communities from Petit-Saut dam, French Guiana - Emb289 P4 | ecosystem: Host-associated > Arthropoda: Insects > Digestive system > Gut ...
AAAAAAAAAAAAAAAAAAAAAAAAAAAAAAAAAAAAAAAAAACACAAAAAAAACCAAAACCGGCGCCCCCCCCCCCCCCCAAAATTATATACTTCCCCCCCCCCCCCCCCCCCCCACTTTGCGAAAATCCGTCAGGCAGTTTTCGAGTGGTTGTATGCGGACAGACACGACGCGAAGCTGACGGTTACGTATGTGCAACCTTCGACTACCCTGTGTAGAAAAAAGAATTACATAAATCGCTACATCGCACCCCGCCCTGTTTTCAAATCACGTCAATATATTTCAAACCGCATGGGTTTCGCTATCTTTAGAGAGCAGTGGTCTCTCTCTCCACCCACCTGCCTGCAGTTTGTGTAAACTATATGCACGCGCGCGCGCGCACACACACGCACACACACACACACACACACACACAAGGACACGTGTATGTGTGTGCATGCACGCATTTCGCTAAATATTTATATTACTCCCTATTATACAACCAAATTCAAATAATACTGATTTACCGAGCCTTGGTTGGCCGGGATAGTTCAGTCGGTATAGCGACTCGCTACATGCTGGACGGTCCGGGGATCGAATCCCGGTGGAGGCGAGATTTTCTGCACCCGTCCAAACCGGCGCGAAATGTTATTTCACTATACCGTATCAATTTGGGGTGTTACTGGGGGCAGGGAAGACAAGATAGGTAAACTGATGCTACTGATGATATGGTAACAATTTAAGGTTAGAAATGTCACAAAACATTGATATTATTTACAACCGTAATAACATTTGGTGAAGACTACAAACTGTGAAGATCCGTATTACTTACAATCACACGCCTGAACTACTTCAGAAGCTGTAAACCCATATAGGGATGCACAAATCCCTGATGCCAGGTCACCGCGGAAACTAAATTTTGTACCATGGCGCTCACCATTTGTGCGTCCTCAGTAAGGAACCTGCCTCATGTCACTATTCTAATGCCTAGAATTTTGAGATAACTCCTAGATTTCTATAAATCTGTGCACCCCTGACTTAATGTTAGCATATCTACATAAGATTGCATTCCACATTGGTTGACCCGCACACTTATTGCTTTCAAAACATTAATATCGAACCTAATAAAACTCCACACACACACACACACACCACATGCACACACACAAACACAAACACACATGCACACACACGCGCACACACACACAAGACGCGAGCACACACATGCACGCACACCACATGCACACACATGCACACACACACACCAGACACGCGCGCGCGCGCACACACATGCACGCATGCACACCACATGCGCACTCATAAACACACATGCACACACACACCAGACACACACACAACACACGTGCACACACATGCACGCATGCACACCACATGTACACACATAAACACACATGCACACACACACACACACACACAAAATGCAGGGCGACACTAGCAGTGAGTACTTACTCTGTGAAGTGGCAGGGCTGTCCACATCCACCACCAGACCCTCATTACTTGTTTCATCTTGAGGAGGTGCTCCGCTTCCTTGTGACACCTGCACAACAAACACAGGACACCTACAAGAACGAATCAAACGCAAAGCTGACGGTTGCCTAGGTCCAACGCAAGTACTTACAGGGGGTGAAGAAGTAAAGTTTTGTACACTGCATATCTTTTCATTATACATTCCACGTAAAGATGTAACTCTAAGAACTATTTGCTATGTGCAGAAACAACGAGGGCAGATCGTATAACATGACCAACAAGATACACACTCATTGAGCACAAACACATTACTTAACCTATGTTACATGTTTCAGCCTTCACGGCCATCTTCAGGGATACCAATCAATACTGCAAGAAGATAATCAAGAATATGACATGTTTTATTTATGATGAAGGAAATATTAATAAACAAATCAATATTAGTCCAGCACAACTATCTGGATTAGATAACTGGGTCCGTATGTATATTTGAGCAACATGTTTCGACCTAAATTACGTCATCTTCAGACTCTTCAAAAACTTTTAATAACACAATGAGAAAGATACTGTACAATTAATAGATTCTCTCTTATAAAATATGAGTAGAACAAGTTGACAGAATGCACAATTGAGTAACATAAAACAGAATAAAACAGAATAATACATATTAATCAGAGATATTTATTTTATTTACTTATTCTATTTTATATTACTCTATTTTGTATTCTTTTAATTTGTTGCACTCATCTTCAATTTTATGAATTAGAAGCGATTAATTGTACATTATCTTCTTCCATGTGTTTTTTTGTTGTTTGAGAGCCTGAAGATGACCCAGTTTAGGTCGAAACGTGTTGCTGAAGTAGACACACAGACTCTTTGTCTACTACAGAGAGTTGAATTGAGACTGATAATGATTTTACTTTTCACATCCTTGACTTACGTACAACAGGACGTCACACGTAAAAAGAGGTAAACAAAATACATACAACATATCGTAATGTAGTTGCAAACAATGAAACAGTATCTCTAAAAGGTGTCTTAGAAGGCCGAAACATGTACTAAAGAATAAGTAACAACTGACTTGTGACCCATGTTGGATGCATTATTTGATAAAACCGAAGTATGACACAATAAGGGCAGAATTTCAACTCTTTGGGTCCAGCCACAAACATGTGCTAAGGGTCCAGGGCTGGTCCAGACAAACTCAGTGGCACTTACCTCACTTTGGCTCGGACTGGGTGGTGTCGAGTCCATGCTGAGGACGGAGTCTTCGTGTCCGTCTTCAAGTCGGATCCTTTTGGGCTCGCTCTAGAATAGAAAGCATTCCTTAACAACTTTCAGACGTTCACTTAAAAGAAGTAATATTGTAAATGTAATTTATTCCTTTCTGGGTAATTCCCCAGCGTCTGAGTTCTAATTGCCGACGTTTCGGAACTCACTATCGGTTCCATCTTCATAGGCAGGTGAATGAAGTATGTCAGTAATATTGTAAAGTTCATCACAGCACGCAGTGCCTGATATGAGCTTGAGATAATCATGGCGATGGCACTAAGACTACGATCTTTTGGTATATGACGCCGTGTAGTATGGTCCGCCCAAGGTGTAGGCAGAATATTCGTCTAAACGCGACAACTCACGATTACCGTCTTCTGGTATGTGGTGCCATGCAGCTTGTTTTTAGGCGTGTTCGCAGAACTGAGAAAAACGACTATTAGCTTCGTCAAGTCAGTCCGTCCGTCCGCACGAAACAACTCGGCTACCACAGGACGAATTATCATGAAATTTGACATTTGGGTATTTTTCGAAAATCTGTCGAGAAAATTCAAGTTTCATTAAATATCTGACAAGAACAACGGGTACTTTACATGAAGACCAATATATATTTTTGATCATATCTCGCTCAGTTCTTCTTATAACGAAACATTTTTCAGACAAAAACTGTAGAGAAAAACAAAACACATATTTAATGCTCAATAATCTTTTCCCGAAAATCGTGTCGTTTATGAGATAATGCGAAAAAATACAGTACAGCCGGACAGCCCACAAATGACAAAATGGCGCATGAGATTTACATGCTGGATAACTAAGGCTACAAATACACATGCAGAATGTGTATTACTTATTCCTTTCCACGGCAACAGTGGTTACCCTTATGCGCCTCAATGTTACGTGACACGTGCACTGCCTCTCTTGTAAAACTACGTCGGTAAATATGTTCCAGACAGCTAGGCACCATAACGTACCAGATCACGATGTTCAATGTGACAGCCGTACGAAAATCAGATCAACTTCTAACAATTTTCAGAGCACAGGCCATTCCCGTAAATTATTTGTCCCGGAATGCCATTTTACTTCCCTAATATGCCAGCATGTCTAATTTTCCGTAACAATCATGGCCCGTAACACTTTTAACATTATGCCCAGGGCATCCAGTACAAATAAGTCACAATGTCTGCTCCGGAATGCCACTTCAGTTCTCCAAAATACCAGCACGTGACATTTTCCGCCAGAACTATGTCCCACTTATGCCCCAAGCAGCCAACACCGGTACGTTGCATTATTGTGCCTGGGACAAGACGTTTTGTTCCGCCTCCTGAGGCTGCGCCATGATGACGTCTCGCGTGGACGGTAACCCTGAGGGTCGGTTCCGAGAACACGCAGTGACCATGATATGACACGCTGCAACTTCTACAGGGCCACACTACTTGGAATTCAAAGATTCGCCTTTACCGATCACATGAATTAGAATTGTCGTCATGTTGATCGGATTCGGGGTAGCTCAGTCGGTAAGGAAAACGAAAAGGATCGATTCCTGGTTAGGGCACGGTATTTTGCGTTCCTTCCAGACTGGCTGTATCTACACATCCTCCTATACGACAAGGGACTTCTCACATGGGTGTAAAGGCGTTCGAAGCGTGAAGCTGACAAACATCACCATATTACGCACACGAAGATATAAATAAGATCACTGCCTTCAGGGACATAACACCGTGAGGGAAGGAAAGATCGTGTAGATGGGGCCTGCACGATCCTCTGCAAGGTCGGCCACCCTTCTAAAAAAAACTACACTGCGTCACGTCCCAATACACTGCAACATTCAGTTACCGCCCTCATACAAACACGTTGCGTAATTACCGATGTACAATTCCTGAAAGCCTAAGGAAAGCAGCTGTCAAAACTTTCCAGCAAAACCCCTGCAGATGGCAGCAGAGGGTCTCTCCAAAATGTTGGTAACTATCTACCAAACCACACGGCGTCACTTCCCGTAAGGATTTAATGTTAACAAAACAGCCTACTACGGACCTCACAAGGGGTCAACCCAGCAGATGCCATACTATTGTGCAAGTACTATAGCGCTGTGTCGCTAGACCGTTACATAAAGCTTTACGCGACACAGTTTCATATTTTCTTTCATGGCTACCAACCACACAGCGTTTTACTGCTTTCGTCGGCAGCCACCTCACTTGAAAACAGCCACAAAACCAGCAGGACAGACGCACTGACTTGTGCGTTCAAAACAGCAAGTCTTGACGTACAAAAGCACGCTTGGCGACAGCGCTGCTACAGATCAGTACACTTCCTTCACTGCCTACTGCCTGCTACACACCCAGTTTGATCACAATCCGTCTCAGGACTAAACTGAGCTGAACCGAACTCATAAAAATCGAAAAACCTCCACAAGATTTTATGCTGGCCTACCATTTCAAGTGGACAAAATCGGTCAGGCAGTGTACAAGAAAATTATATATGCTACAGGTAATTTTCAAGCTCATAATCTCCTCGAAGAGGCCGGGATAGCGCAGGCAGTATAGTGACCAAGCAACGATCTGGACGGCTAAGGAATGGGGGTTCAGCACTCGGTCGAGACAAGATATTTTTCGCTCCTCCCACTGCATCCAGCTAGGCTCTGAAGACCGGCGAACCTACTCCCCAGTGGGTACCAGGAGTTCTTTCCCCGAGGTTAAAACAGTCACAGCGTGTAGCTGACCACTCATCTCAATCTAGTACCGCAGTCAAAAACATCTCTACTTCCCCATACAACTTCACTACGTGCTATTTAGATAAGCACCATGGCTTACCTGTACTGGGATGCGATGCCATTTAGTCTGGCACATGCGAATGCTTCGGAGGAACCTGCTGCCTCCATCTTCAGCAGAAAAGATTAAGCTACGTGTGGGTAGAGATGGTAAAGACAGAGACAACAGAGCACTGCGACCGTGGCTATGAGTGAACCACCCAGCAGACGCAGACGCTGCCATCCCGGAGCACCATAATCTTGACAGGGACATTTCTCATGCTAATGACGCCATCAAGAATACTTACTTTGACCACCCCCAAGTATTGTTTCCGCTTTCGCTCCCGGTCTCTCTCCCGATAAACATCTGCACGGGCCTCCTCCTGGCTTCGTCTTTCCGCCTGTCGTTGGCGATCTGGGTACAAGAAAGAAATCTCTCTGGTATTCTGTACAAGTTTCTTAAGTATTTCATTACCGTGTTCACAAAAGCCCACCACTTGTCCCTATCCCGCACCACACGAATCCAGTTTACAATGTCGTATCCCACTTTTTTTACAAACCATTTTAATATTATCCTCCCATCTACGCTTATTTATCATAAGTTGTCCCATTCACTCATTCAGCTCCTCTGACTAAAGATTCTGCAACAACATAATATCAAGAAGACAAATTGGAAGCTGCCAAACTCACATTTCTTTTCTATTTCGTCGTCATCAAGAAGAAGAGAAACTACCTCTTTCGGTTTCAGGGTGTCGGGTTTGAAGTTTCCGCCACTGATGACCATGCGCTGAATCTGAAACGAAACCAAACACAGGCAACGGGTTGTAAATGATTCACGACCACGCACTGATGACGATTCATTGTGACCAACACGTGCATACAGAGATATGTAAATTTACTGTATTATAAACAGCTACATGTTTCGGCCACCTGCTGTGGCCATCTTCAGGCAGGTGTGCAGCACAACCAGCAGACACAACACCACCACCTCCGCTAAGAAGGTGTCACCACACACACAGCACATCAACACGCAACTCAGCGCATATAGTTTTATCAATATTTTATATTTTAACACAGATTTTAAATTTAGTATTATTTTCGAATCCTAACCATTTATTGGTCACTCTATTACCCCGCCACTTTCAATGACACACGCAATAACTTTAGTTTACAGTCGCAGGTGAACACCCGACGCTCACTCAGGCATGTTTTGGTGCTACCGGGTTAGCTCAGTCATTACAATACTAAGCTCAGGCCTAGATGACCAGGGGAAATCAGGAATTCTTTCCCGGCAAAGACATACATTTTCTCGCTCCTCTCCACAGCCTCCATACTGTTTAGGAGCCCACCAAGCCCGTATGTGATGCTTAACAAGACCTCTTTCTTCGGTGATAAAACGGCCGAAGCGTGGCGCCACCCTCCATTCCCTCATACATCCTCACAGCACGGTACTCATGATAACCGCAGGAAAAACTCTCCCTTCACTTTTTAAACCGAGATTGGACGGTGGTGATTAAGAAGTATGGAAGACTGGAGGTATAGCTCCACTGCTCGGCCGGAACACAGACAATCTTGACTAAATTTTTTCGTGGTTTTCATCAGTCCACCCAGCAACATGCAGTTATAGTACCTTACGTCACAACCACGGCTGTAAGTAAACACAACCGGCATCAGGACAAAAGCGGTCAGCCTCCCGCTAAACATGACAGGCTGGGTGGGCCGCAAAATCTATCTGGCACTGATGATGGCGAAATAAACATAGGAAATCTCACACGGGACTATCAAGGCCACCCTGACGCACGTCGCACATCGATCGTATCACGTAACGAAATCAAATGACAGACGGAAGCGCCCCACAATGATGGGCGGGCCACCAAAACACAACAGCTCCTCTTACATCGCACGTGTCTTCACTCTGAGGACAAAGTGAGCTTGCCTGAGGGATCAGGATAGGTCGAGCAGCGAAAACCGCGATGCCATCGCGTCTCACTGCCATTAGCAATCTGACAAAATGTGTCTATAACCAACACTCCCATCGGTCATGAGCATGACACTGTCATTACGCACTCTTTGCAGCCAGCAAGTGTACCACTTACCTCACTCTTTTCTCTGGCTCTTTGCAAGATTCGTTCCTCAATGCTTCCCTTACAGATCAGCCGATACACTGTAACCTGCTTGGTTTGGCCCAGCCTGTGAGCGCGGTCCATGGCTTGTTGATCCACCGTTGGGTTCCAGTCGCTGTCATAGAAGATGACCTAAGAACACGGAACAGATGGAAACAATCAACAACAGTCCTATTGTCCATGACCACTCAGTATGATAACAATACCAACGATCATGCGCTTTCTGGATGGCCTCCAAAGGTGACTAAACTCCTTACATGGCAGTCGTAACAATGCTCACTGCTTGGTTCAGCGTTAAACTGACACATTCCGTAGTTTACGGTCCTATGAAATGTGGCACTGCGTAGTATGGGACACAGTTATAAACCTACACGGCGTTATATCCCAAATTTGTCGCCGCAGTAACCTCAGATCTTAACAGAGTTCATTCCAGAGCTGGTCTGGACGTTTTGGACGAGAGAAAAACCTCTCACCCCAACCGGGAATAGAACTGTACCGAATGAATCAGCTTCCCTTAAACGAAACAGAATCAAAATGGCCCAGCAAAGTTTAGTGTACGTCTACCACAGCGTGCATGAAATGAACGGGTCATTTACCTTTGCGGACCTTACAGAAGGGAGAATTTTCTTAAACGTGGAGAAGAGTGAGTGGAGCTACGGACGTACTGCGAAATGCTGCCTGCTTTACAGCGGCCACGCCGTGCCGACTACAGTACAGTGCTCAACAGTTCAGCCAGCACGTTATGTGGTCATTACAATATATAGACACGAAAAATTCATAACGCGTGTTGCTGTACGACGAGGAGAGAGAGTCCAGGATGGAACGTGACAGTTCAGTCTTAATCACGAACTCACAGCGATGCTACTAAAAAGGGTGTACACCCTCAAGTACCGAAGGGATGAGAGTGGTCGGCATCGAGCTAGGATGTCTTTTCACGTCACTGAAGATCATATATCGCCGAGTGGTAAAAAAAAAACTGGCATACGTGCTGAATCAGCCCTGATGAAGAGCCCACGTGACAACATTCGTAACCAAAGAATGCGTCAGATGTCACTATTAGACGTTTTAATTTCAGAGAATCTCACGCAAATAGGAATGCAAAGGACCAGAGTGAGGTTAATTAAGCACGGGGATTGGTCAGAAAATAAGTCGTATAATTCCTTAACTGAAGAAACCCTGGAACATCCCGCACACAGCCACGATCAGGCGCCGAGCGATTATCATCTGTTTCCAGCGCTGAAGCAAAATCATGGCGAAGAGCCGTAAAAAGATCGCGATGTAGTGTCATTTGTGACACAATGGCCGATGGCACAGGAGAAAGACTGATATCGACAGGAGAAGATAAAATGGTCCTGCGATATGTGCCTCAAGAGTAGCGAGAACTACGGAGTGCGACAGCAGTACAACTGCATATGAACTGTTTTGTTCGGCGTAAAAATAAAAAAAAAAAAACCGAAATAGACGCATTGTAAATAAATCTTCTGATCTACCGTCGTAACAAGAGCAGCAGGGCGGTTAATGGAACAGCCGATTAACCGAAAACATTTTAAAATAAACAAAAAATTACATAGAATATATGGACTTAAAATCATGGTTCTGGCGTTTCTGAGGCCTCTGCACGGCGTCATATACCACGAGACAGAAACCTTCAAAGTCACCACGATGGGAGCTTAAAATCTCACAGAGCCCGTGTCATTAAATAAAACTATATTTTTACAGTTGTTTCAAAAGTTTTCTGGGACGTGACACCGTGCTGTCTGGCAGATAGTATCCTTCAAAATGTCAGTACATATTTCCAGACCATACGGTAGGCCTAGCACATAAACCCTGACATCAGCATTTATCCCATTCCGCTAGGTCGCTTTAATCCCCGGTCAACAGTTCCCTTGTGTTCAAGGTACTGTACAGCCAGCCTGGATGTGCTGCCGGGAATCGAACACTAGTCGTTCAACCGGTAGCCGATTACTCTTCTTACTAAGCTATTACGGCTCATGAACATACAACAAAAGGGGAAAAATGAAAAACGGAAATGATAAAAGAAATGAAGCGAAACTAACCGTCATGTGAGGTGAAGGGTCGACAAACGTTCGCGCACCACAGATTGTGCAACCGTTGGCATGACCCCCGCAAATAGGAAGTTGTGAGAGGTCGAGGCGGGCCGGATATAGGGCACTTCCTGCGGAGGGAATGGAGGGCAGGTCTTCAAGACGGGTCGGATATCACAATGGGTCTACCCAGCACATTTCGCTCTTTACAGCTCTTTTGTAAACCATACATCAGTTCTCCTTTGTAGAACCGAATCTGATGGCATATCGGAAGGCCTCTGGAAGCAGCACGTTGCTACCACACTACACAGCGCAGGAATAATGTTGTCTCAATATCCACTGTCCTAAAAAGCAACATCACATCGTTACCGAACGTTTTTCGTTCACGAAAAATGCACAGTAAAGACATTCCACGGGGCCTGAAAGTTTCTTTCCGTTTCACATCAGCTAATTAACTCGCTTATCAGTAAAAACAATATACCGCCAGTTTTCGTTTCATTTTGTGCCAAATAACGTTGTTTCCCTCGAACTTTTACAAATCCTAGTGAGCAAAGATTCAAAGAAAGTTTCTTAGACTCGGATAAACGTTCCGTGATTTCAAAATTCCGCCGCGAAGCAGATGAGATCTGCGCTCTTCTTGGGCTGTTACGCAGCCAGTAGTAGTACAGTGGGGTATGCTTGAACGAACGTAATTGGTTCTAGAACCTCATTCGTTAGAGCACATGTTCGTTCTAGCATGCATTGAAATATAAGTATTTAGGGGTAATCCGTTCCAGGCCCACAGCCTAGAGCAAAGTTGCCATCCAACACGACCATTTAAAGAGGAAAAATATACTACAAAATAAAAAATATATAAGTGAAAAATAATATAAAATTATATACAAGATTTAAAAAAATATTTTCATTGCTAAAGGCGCAAATAAGCAGATAACTGAACTAAAGTGATAAGTGAAACTTACAATCAGTAACAAAGTTTGTGACTGACGCTCTAATCAAAGCGGGAAGGCCCGACACGTCATGCGCACGCGAGTGCTAGGTCGGCCGATAGTATTCCTCCGCGTTCGTTGTAGCATCCTGATTTTACTGATAAAAACTGTTCGTTGTAGCATTCGTTCGTTGTAGGATCATTCGTTGTAGCATACCCGACTGTAATTACTTACCGACGTTTCGGGACAACCTATCGGTCCCATCTGCTAGGGTCAAGAATCCAAGAAGTGAACGCCGTTCTCGTGACAGCCGGCGAGAACTGAACGGGCCAGACTGTCCGCTAACTGGCAACACGCTACGTTCTACGCTGTTTCGACGTAAGTTGTAATTCTGAGGGACGTAACACCCAACTTACTTAACACAAACGAGTTCGACATCTAACGAGAACGACAAGACTAGTTCCAGGTTTTCTCCAGGCTCTCCTTTTTCCTCCCTCCCTCCTTTTTTTTTTTTTTTTTTTTACACTTTTCTTAATTTCCAGAGGCCAATCACAGTGCTCCGCACACACTGTCCCACTGAATATACCAACGTTCATTCTCACAGAATTCCACACAGCACAACAGACACACATATACACCTAACTCCACGGGGCGGAGTACTTGCTGAAGAATTCCACGCACTTTATGGAACCCGAAGGTTCACAACACTCCGTCATTTATCACTAACCTCAGAGACAAATCAAATCCACGCCCTCCATCCGATTTCCTTCATAAATATTTTAATATTATCCTCACCCTACGCCCAGCTCTTCTAAGTGGTGTCTTACGTTCAGATTTCCCTGGATGCACCTCTCTTTTCTCCGTGCGTGCCACATGACCCACCCATCCCACATTCCTTGATTTGATCACTCGAGGGACAGTTTCAGAGAAAATACACGGCTCATTATTTTCTTTTTTTGGGGGCCATCTATATAAACAGAAAATAGCAGCTACGCTATTTCTCCTTCTTTACTTGTTTTTATTCTCGACTTCCATCTTAAACATTTGCCGCGTATGCTAATAGAGGTAATTTGCATTTATTTTCATTTTACAGATAGATTTCCTATTAAGACAAGTTCTGATTTAATCCAGATTCCGTTTAGACGGGTTTTCGTGATTTCTTCCAAAGCATTTCTTCACCAGCTGGTTGACTATGGCCTTTCTGTACCGACTGTCGCGGTACGCTGATTATACTATTAGTACTTGCTATTCGAATGTCACGGCTGTTACAGACGGACAGACACACATGAGGAAGCTAACAGACACATTTCCGCAAATTTTCGTTGCGAAATTGCCCCCAGATCTGACTCAACCAGTCCCTGATTTCGAGGTAATGATAACTGTGATCCTACAGTTAAGACCACTTTCTTCTCTGCGTAACACGAGATGTTTGGTGCGTGATGTCCAGTCAGTTTCTTCAGGGTCAGTGTCGCTGGCAAAAAACACGTGCAGGAGTATCAAATGGCTGACTGGCTACTTCAGACAAATCTATAAGCCGGCAGCAAACCCATGGCTACTTCAGACAAATCTATAAGCCGGCAGCAAACCCATGGCTACTTCAGACAAATCTATAAGCCGG
>Ga0123357_10009662_pt1 | contig 12193 bp, 6 predicted proteins | sample TergutEmb28metaG_FD_89873 | JGI IMG/M metagenome (GOLD analysis project Ga0123357, IMG submission 89873) | Embiratermes neotenicus P4 segment gut microbial communities from Petit-Saut dam, French Guiana - Emb289 P4 | ecosystem: Host-associated > Arthropoda: Insects > Digestive system > Gut ...
AAAATTTTAGGCGCCAAAAAAAGAAAATTCAAATCAAAGAAACCAAAAAAATAAAGGGCAACCCCAAAAAAAAAAAAAAAAAAAAAAATTGAAGGAACATATTTCAAACAATCAACCAAGAGACATTTAAAATACCAGACAGTATGTTTTAAAAAGAATAAAAGATTACAAAATAGGAAAAATCGTCGCTCAAACATATAGAGACGACGCAGTAAATACAAATAGATCCACTTAGTTCAAAAGGATACGCAGTATACTTATAATATTGTGGCGAGTTCGCGTAACCATCGTTGCCATACGAGCCAGATAATGTTACAAATGTCTCAGTAAAGAATAAAAAATAGTGAAAAGTTTGAGATCTTCGTTCTTCTGGGTTGTTAGGCAGCGTAACATCTCAGACAAGCAAAAACCTCATCGACGCCGCGGCGGAGGCCTGAAATCTCGCACCGAAAATTTTGTGCTGCAAAAGAAACAATGGTTCTCTATATCGTTGATGAGCTGCACAGCCATGCATACTCCGTGCATTGTCCACCTTGACACCTCCCCGACTATCCTAACAGCCTATTAGCTCATGTCGTCAACAGTATCAATACTGTTGTGCAATATATGAGTATGTCGCTGTCAACACCATAAATACTGAAAGCGTTGTCATGGCAACACAAAACTGCTTCTCTTTAGTACTGTTGCGCCACACGTCGCTGTCAACAACATTAATATCGAAAGCTTAGCATGTAAATGCATCAATAAACCGTCAGCGTATTCTTGTACAATGTATCATGGCAAGTTCATGTCGCCGGCAACAATAAACGTATTTAGACCTTCACGTAAAGTGCCCGTTATGTCTGTTTGATATTAGCCAAATTTGAATTTAATCGACAGATTTTAGTAAGTGTCTAATATGAAATTTTCGCGGAAACCCGTCGAGTGGGAACCGAGCTGACATATGCGAACAGACGGACAACATTGCGAAGCGAATACGAGCTTATCTTGACAATGCGAAGGCGCCTAAATATGAAACTATTGCTCCTATATGCCTTGTGTTATTTGATGACGCTCTCAGTCACTCAGCGCACACGGCATGGAATGACTGGATGATTACTAATGAATAATGAATTGGATGGTTTTTCGAAAGAAACGTTAGTAGCATACTCGAGCTACTATTTCTTTGTCTGCGCGAATGAACTGAGAAACATTGCCTTCCATCAAAGTCAACAAACACGAGAAAAAAAAAAGATGAAGCAGGTCAATGAGAGTCAACAATTGAAGCGAAATGGGACTGAAAGGTGCAGAAAATACAACGAAAACAACCAGCGTAACGTATGAACTGGAATGGAATAAATGATAATTACCGGTACTGCACATTTGATTCAATCAAAAGATACTGGCCGATAAAATGATATCGGTATAGATTATTTTCAAAGGTTTTAATATATGTTGCCGAAATAGGAAATAGCAACGCCAGTTATAAATTAAGTCTGTATTTTATACCTCTTGTAAATTCAATGCAGTTCTACAGGGCTCTGACGACTGTACACGAATCTTATGTTTATTGGACCGTGCATCATTGTGATAGCACAGCTTCAGCCTGCAAAACGGATACCACTCCGACCCAACCACACCGAATCTCCAACACACATCGAACCACGAACAATACGACCAATGTGGTAATTCAACAGAATAGTCGCAAGATCCTGATGATGGATATATTAATGTCCGAAACATGGTGAGCAGATAAGAAGTGAAATAAAATAGCAAGTGACATCAAGTTGGTCTTTTATTTTCAACTGTACACGACTTCATGACTTAATGATAAAAACCCTGCTTTTTGGGTTTATTCACCTTATTTCTGTTAACTGAGTTATATCTCAAAACGATGGACAAAGTCAAAAAAGATTAAGAAAAATATTTAAATAAGAATATTTAAATTTTAGTGCTGTGAGAGTACTAACGGCACACAGCCGTATTAGCAGAACAGCTCATTTTGCCAAACACATGTGAGCTACATTAGCACAAAAGACTGTTATAATGACGTTAATTTAGTGGAAGAAAGGCGTATGGCTTTTAGGGTGTGAAACAGGCCTTTGTGTAGTTTTATAAAGTCGTTTTACATCCAGCGTCATGGTGCCGTACATAACAGGAGCGTGATTCACGGGTTGCCGACGCCTCGTATATACGATCACGAAACCCATGCAGTGGAAATTTTGTTAACATTACAAAAGTGTTACCTCATACTCAGTTTGGTTGATCTAACATACTCTATGGTGTCATACCTCAGAAGACTAATTTTCATCGTCATCATTTGAAATCGCATATGTGGTAGGAATTAACTTTTGTCAGCTACTGTAGATATGAGGCATTCATACCGCCTGCCGCTACATATCGTTGCTAACAAAAGCCGGTGGTTAGAAACTGAATTTTAATCACGTAATTACTATAGGAAAGTTTTAGCTTTCAAAACAAAATGAGATTTATATTATTATAATAACTCAATGTGTTGTAGGCTATGTAAAAGTTTTTATATTAAAGGAACCTTGGATATTCTATACAATTTACGATACCCCAAAACTCATTTCAGCAGAATTTATGATCTGGTCTTTCCGAGAAGCGAGCGCGGGCCAGTAACAGCAGAGTTTAATGGTGGCCGTCGGGCTCGTTGTCTGGACGGACACTAGGACTGTGACTTTGCTGGCAGCAGTTTCTTAGGAAACGTCTTTCGTGAGTCTCGACATTTATAGCCGAACACATGCATTAGCCGTATATCAGTCACTGCTCTTCACGTCTGCCAGTTCAATTTGCCTGCCAAATTAAAATTCTCAATACGGCTAGGAGGTGGAATTTTAACCTTAGATCTCACTGAATGAGAAAAAAGTTCTTGGCTTAAAGCAGTTCCAGTACACAAAAGAACTGCGCACCTCTGGGCTATTCCGCAGCGTGTAGTAGTAACTCTTCACAGACGTTTCGGGACAGACTATCGGCCCCATTTTCAAGGGTCTTGGTGTCTTGAATTCTGGACCCTTGACGAGGGGAACAATATGTTTTCCCGAAACGTCGGTAATGAATTACCAATACACGCTGCGTAATAGTCCAGAAGAACACAGTACCCATCTACTTCGCGGCGGAAGCCTAAACTTTGTGTGTGTACGTAAGTGCGTACGCATATGTATATGCAGCAACTCCTACATATATGTATATGTGTGCGTACGTACGTATGTGTACGCTAATGTGTATACAGTGTACAAATTATACATATGTGCAGAGGAAAGTCGGGTAGCCCCGGACATATTTCTTTCGTCAAATTATAATTTTCCTTTTTTAAGCTCATGGTTCCGTGCATCGTAATTCAATGTTAATAAAAATCCAACCAGATGCAACAGTATGCAAACATTTATTTACTGCAAAGTCACTGTACATGTTTCGGGTGTCACAGCACCCATCATCAGGAGTACTAAAAACTGTAACCGCAGCCTCCAGTACAGGTCATAATACTGGTACAGCTACTTCCCTCCAACGTGGCCTGATCGGTCACGTTGGAGGGAAGTAGCTGTACCAGTATTATGACCTGTACTGGAGGCTGCGGTTACAGTTTTTAGTACTCCTGATGATGGGTGCTGTGACACCCGAAACATGTCGAGTGACTTTGCAGTAAATAAATATTTGCATACTGTTGCATCTGTTTGGATTTTTATTAACATATAATTTTCTCTTGAGATTGCACTTGTATCTGTCACAGCAAATACGAAACTAATTTATTAAGAAACAATAATAACAAAAATGAATGCAATGATAAAGTCGGTTTAAGAAAACAAAAACTAGAATATGAGACATCTGTTGCTGCCCTTTTTCAGTTTCGGCCGTTAGCCACGAACATAAATAAGTTACTTCTTCCAATCGTTTGAAATTAGCACGATCCCATCCAGCGATTTCAGAGAAGTAACATACATCGTTATCAGCAAGTTCTTCAGATTTACAATAACTTTTGTATGCCCAATCCTTACACAGAAGACAATGAATACAGAATAATTAATCAAAAACCGCCTAAGCGCATTAGTATACATTAACGGCGTTGTGATTCCGTAATGTTAAAAGTGAAAACAATCACTTTTCTACGTCAGTAACTGCTTTTTCTTTTACGTATGCAGTTTCTTCTTACATTTCCTCTTTGTTGGCTGGCAGACTGTCTGCCTGTTATGTTGTACTTTTGACTTTTGTTTCTTCTACGAATGATTTTTGAAAGGCCTCGAAGTAAGAATTTCACTACCATCACCAAGTCTTTTTTCTTGGGGGTAGCCAATAGCACCTGCCGTCAACAACTGATATTTACTTCAAGTCCTCTACATCTGACGGTTACCGCCTGTTGACGCATTGCGCATGTCAGTCACTACTTTCGCAGAAGCTTTGACCCCTGCGGGATGAGGAGAAGGCAGAAAAGACAAAACGTTAAAAATGTTTCTATTGAATCGGTACAGCCTTGTGCAAGATAATTCATTCCTTTCCAACTCCAATCTGCACACCTCCTTGAATACTTCGTTCACAGGGGTTACTCTGTGAAACGTAATCTCAAGATTGGATTATTTCTCACCCATTACGAGTAATTTTCGGACGCCTTTAACTATTTCATGGAACCTGTGTCCAAATGTTGCAATTTATGAGCTGTGTGGTGAAGTTTACAGGATATTCGCACATTATTTCGGGAAAAATAGGGAAATGAAGACCCTTCCGACTGTTGTGGCCATCTACGATCACAAAAACAGGATTGTCTGGCGATGGGTGAACATATCTCCCTAACCCTTTCAGCCAAGCAAGAAAAATGTTAATGTTCATCCATCCACAGCAGCTACAGCATCAGCAGGCGCATGTAACACAAGCCTGTGGTTAATCGTTCCTCTCGACAGAATGAGGAGAGGTGCAAATTATTGTCCGGTGACATTCATGCAGAACACTGTCACATTACGGCCGCTCTACCCTTATGTTTCTTACTCTCACTTGATGTTGTCCCTTCCAAAGATCACTGTGCTGTTAATACGGATGCATGATTAAAAGGTTTCGTCTGCACTGAGTATGCGGGACAGAGCCAAAGAGTATTTTTCCACCAGTTCCTCAAGTTTAGGAAGTAATCATGAGACCTGCAGTTTGTTGAATCCCACGGCTCTCGTTAAAATCGAAGATTCTGCACGTCATAGGAATCAATGACGATATGCTCATGAACTGATAAAAAAAATCTTTTCAACAAACTTCTTTTCATTACTAAGTCTGCGACAGATATGCATACCTTCGCCCAACCCATACGCCAGTTTCAAGAAGTCCTTCCTTGACGAAGGTATTATAGAGTTGTCTAATTATTTAACATGACTGGCCAATTGTGCCTCCACCCCAACCTAAAAAAAAGTGTTTTCGAATCTACTTTACTTCCGTTTATTATTCTTGGAACCCTAAAGTGAAGTGAACTTTTCGATACAATAAAAGACGGAGCGGACATTATCTCATGTCCTCCCGCCATGTTCCCTTTCCAGTATTTTTGTCCTTGAACTTTGGCATTCTGAACACGTACAGTTTACACAAGATACGATATAAATTACGTACACTGTTCGCGGATACCGGACTCTTTCATATGTGTCAATGTATGCTTGTGTGTGCGTGTGTGTAGTACAAGGATTTACTGTGAGAGATTTCAGTTCTCGACAGCGGTGAATCAGTAATCTTCCTAAAATTCCGTGCATTAGACCACCGAATAAACTTTAATATCAGGAAAAGACTAAAAATTAAAACGAGTGTAGCAGAAGAATTACAAATGTACCAGCAAAATTGGAAAAATCATTCTTTCAGGACAGAAAGAAACAACCTTCCATTCGCCACCCGTTACCGACACAGGGAAGACGAAACCTGGGAAGACCAAAACAACGATGCAGAGACCAAGATCACTTTAGGATTCACGGAATACATGTATGTGTACACGTACCTCGAATGTACGTTTATATGCCGAAACACGTGTGCATTCTGTTAACAAAATTAAAACGTTAAATTATGCTAAGCCCGTCATCGACCACTATCCCCAGCCAGGTCTATCCACCTCCCTTCTCTCCAATAGCCAGTGCTGAACATCGTAGAAGGGCTTGTATTTATAATTTTTCGTAATCAAGATTCCTCGCTTCATATCTCAGCCACAAGACCAGCTACCCTGACGGATTCTCCTCTTTTGCCTCAGACATTCCAGGCAAAAGCCAGACAGCACCTAAAATCCGTACCACCATTACCTCCCACATCCTTTACAATTCATCATTTACTTCTGCACCTATAATTCGACACAGGTTGATCTGACCAACGACAACGTTAAATAAACTAAGTTACAAGGTACAGTTTTCTTTGTGTACGCCATGAAGGTATAAGGAGGAGTGGAGGTACAGATCCACTCATTCCTATCCTCGGCAGAGAAAGGAGGTGAATGGTCAGCTTCATGCCGCCATTTCGGAAGAACGAATTTATGAGCCTGCATGGTGTCGTAATAGACAGGACAACAATAAGCATCTTCCCCGCCGCGAAAACCGCAAGTCATACCGCTAAATTTATGATCCTTGCAGGATAGGCCTACTACTAAATATATTCTACTTTGTTTACAGCAATTCCATAATATCGTACAATTAAGTATTACAGGGAGGCCTGTTATTTAGCAAACACCTGTTGTACATACAGCTCGGAATTGATATATATATATTACCGTGCCAAGGTCATAGCATGGATAAGTCATAAAACATATTTTTCGGTGTCTACTTTTATGGAGTACCATTTTTCTCTCAGATTTATTCTATAAGAAAGAAAAAGAGAGTTTTTTGACATTTATTGTGATTTATATCACCAAATCAGAAGTTCCAAAGTAGTATATTAAACTGAAAGAGATATCCGCACTCCACAAACTGTTGTGTCCACATGCAATGAAGCAAAGAAAGTAACGTCATGAAAAACGGAACACAAAAAAAGCTGGTCCAACTTACCGTTGACAATTAAGGCAATGAGTTCCTTCGAAACGAAAGAAGCGGCATCACATTCCAGAAGACCGAAATCCTTAATTCACCCCTGTGAGAACCTCAAAACTCGCGTAAGTTTCGATCATCCTTATCAGTGATACATTGAATGTTAAGGCCTTCCACAAATGTAGTAACTTCCAACGACACGAATGAATTGTTTACATTATAGTATAACGGTTCTCAAACTTTCGTGTTCGGTACCCCGCCTGAAACAGATAAGTGACGTCTGGAACTTCAAAGTTGCATAAGTGAATTTCGTAATGCTCTTGTGATGTAAACTGAGTCGATATAGAGACTCGCTACGGGCTGGATGGGCCGGGGATCGAAATCCAGGGGGGGGGAGATTTTCTGCAGCCATCCAGACCGGTCCTGGGGCCCACCCAACCTCCCATACAATGGGTACCGAATCTTTCCCGGGGGTAAAGCGGCCAGGGCGTGGCGTTGATCACCCACTCCCACCTAGCGCCGAGGTTAAAGAAAGAGTAGGGCTACACCTCTACTCCCTCTCTGGGCCTTCGTGACCTGTTCTAGAGCTAACTTTGTTGTTTTTACTCTACTTCTTGTGATATAATATAGCACTAATCACCTTGACAGCCGCTTATTCTAAGTCGACGGCAAACACACACACACACACACACACAACAGCTTTCAATTGAAATGCTGAGGAGGACATCTGCTACCTCCGGGAAGTTACTTCGGTACCCCAGATAAAGAAACGCTGATCTGGAACAATGTATCTTTTTATAAATAATTCACGAAATTCGAAGGGATGAAACGTTCAGGATCTCCACAGCAGCACAAACCAGCTACAGCTATCACGTGCTATTTCGGCCATACATGTTCCGTAATGGGCAGCAGTAAAGAGCAAGATGTCAACAAAATATCAACAGTAACACAATATATGCGTTGCTACGTAAAATAATGGCCACACTTTAGCTCAGGCGGGGTAAGTGGTGGCGCAGTTGGTTGAGGCACTGCGCTACAAGAAAGAAGATCGCGGGTTCGATTCCCGATGGGGTCATGGCCCTGGGCTCGACTCAGCTTCTAACGGAAATAAGTACCTGAGGTAGAGGGCTTACAACCTACCAACTTTCTTGTGCCGATTGTTTAGAAGTTCTGGGAGCCTCAACCTCCTGGAGCCCTAAGAACCTGTACAGGGATTACTTTACCTTTTATGGCTCAGGCGGATTTGTCGTCTGTCTTTGACTCTTAGGAACGGGCTCGATTCCAGGCCAGTGCATGTCAGATTTACAGTGAACGAAGTGGCACTACCGCAATTCCCTCTCAGTATCATCCCACCAGCGCTCCATATCACATTTCACACAATTACCACCCATGCTATACCATCTCAGTAGTTGAGAACGTCGTGTAGGTAAAATATTTCCCCCTCCCAAACTTTTCTCCCGCTCACTCTGCACAACACACCACAACAATATTAGAAAGCTTCAATGTAAGAGCATTATTTATACACAAAGATTATCTTAATATTACTTACTCCGTTGTGTGAAATATTTCTGACCACTGCCTAAGAATTTAGTCATTTCCATGTTACATTTTTCATGGCGTGAAGCTACCTTCTAAAATAGCGATAAGCCATCACATTCGTCTGATTCCTTTACCAAAACTTTTATAATAACAAACACGTTCATGACATTTACGAATACAAAATGTGACAATTCTGCAATCTCAGTCTTGATTAGCATTACTTGCTTTGTTGTACAGTCCGCCTTCGCTGTAGAGCCTGACAATGGCTTAATTCAAATACGTAACAAGTAGCTGTTTTAGGTTCTCTACACGAAATGTATGTTTTGTTGGATGGATACTTACTGGTCCTATGAGAATTATACATCGGCCGGCAGACAGGTTCTTGAAGGCCAGTACTATGTTGTAAGCTGTCTGAGACACAGACTTTTCAAGAGCTATGGTGTTGATGATGATGATGATGATGATCGTATGCTCTATCATCCTCCACAAGATAACCTGTCATGCGTGTTCACATGCATGGATGAGTCCATCCTTCTAAATTAAATACTAACAAATGTAGCTACATGACAGCAGGTTCCCCGTTCCTTTTTAGGCGCATTCCCAAAATTTCTAAAATGTGACTATTAACGTCGTCACGTCTTTCAAACTGTCCGTCCTTACTCCATGGAGCACAGTCTTTCTTGAGAAGCTAACCGGTTTTCAGACCGTCAAAAAATTCTCCTTATTTTATGGAAACCAAAGGTTCATTACCGCATTCACAAGTGCCCGACACCTGCCCCTATCCTGAGCCAGCTCACTCTAGTTCATACCCCCACATTCCACTTCCTGAAGACCCATATTTATATTATCCTCCCATCTAAGCCTGTGTCTCTTAAGTGTTCTCTTTCCCTCAGGTTTCAACACCAAAACCCTGTATAGGCCTCTCCTCACCCATACGTGCTACATGTCCCGCCCATCTCATTCTTCTCGACCAACCGTCCGTCCGGCCTTCCGAATCGAATATCTCGGCCCCCACATGAAGGAATTTTGTAAAATTTTATGGGGGAGGAGGGGTACTAAACTCTGTCGAAAACGCCCGAGTTCGGCTAAAATCGGACGAAAATAACAGGTCTAAGTAAATACATGACTATTTCGATTCCTAGCGTTACCATTGTTACGGTCGAGAGCAATCGATAACGCTAATATATATATACATTAATCTGTCCTACTTTGTCAGGCAATTGACACGGTTCATAATTATGGAAGCAATTATAATATTCATTTTATTACATATTTATTATGTCTAGGAATAATAAATGTTTATGTAGAGAGATTATTATTAATGCACCACAGATTGTGTGCGAAATATTGTTCCGAATTCAGAAATTTCGAAGTATTTCGACAGGGCGAAGATTTGAGGTAATGAACATTGAACAAAATCAGCGTAGGCCCTACAGAAATACAACGCCCTAAAAACAGTAATGAAATTAAGCAACATGTAAAAAACTGTGAACAGTTATAAAAAAGTGTAGCCATAGTGGATGAATGATATGAACATCTAAGGAGGGCCCAGAACACGAAGATCTGCACGCGCATCATTTTACGTTGGAATTCTGTTGATTGTAGCCATATACACAATTATTATTATTATTATTATTATTATTATTATTACCTACAATAATAAATTATGTTATGCAACAAGGGAAAATATTTTTAAAAAAAATGTTAAATCTCGGGTTCCCTCGGCGGTAAGTACGACAAATTTTAGGGAACGTAACGCCGTGTATTCCGGCAGATACACACGGTATCATATCCCACAATATAATGCTTTTTCTTGCATACCAGTCTTTAATACCGTAAAGGGTTATTCTGCAAATTTGACCTTCATTTTTAGCCTACCACTTTTAGCATTGGATCGTCAGAGAAACCAAATCTTTGTAGCATTGTGTTCAGATATTCAAACAGTACAATAGGTTGGCTCCGATCTGGCGGTATTCTCACAGACGTTTCAACAATGCCAACTCTGTGAAGGCATTTAAACAGACTGCTTTTATCTCCTGCGCTGGCAGTTTCACTTGGTCCGTCATGTTTAGTTGTACCTAAGGAACTCATCATCTATCAAAGACTCATTGGGAAAGCCTAGATAACCGATCGCCTATCAATGTGGCTAATATAGCGATTGTGCATATTCATTGTGCTAAAGAAATCAACAGATAGGCATTCCTATGCACCACGCGGAGAGATATTAATTTTGTTCTTTTCTCTGTGACTATTACTTAACTGTTTTAATTGAAGCCCTACTGGATTCAACAGACGTATTGACAGCTCTTTCAGCAATCGTCTCACTAGCAATAGCTGTCCAATGACTCTATAATTTTCTCTTGCAATAAAAGAAAAAGAGGAGCATATTATCGTAATCTGAATCGTTATTTATACTCATCATAACACTTCAAACAGCCTTTCCGCTTTTAATTTTATTTCTTGAGGGGATGTTTGCGTTTATTATGTGTGGGCGCGCGCGCGCGAGCGAGCGCACAATACATGCGTCATGTGTGAATCCCCTCCTTGCAAGAACACAAGTTGTCGCAATGAATATTCCACGTTGCAACGATTCTCCACAGCACGCTGTATAAGATAAAATGATGGGATTAGTGAACGATAATTTGAAAAGCGTGAGAAAATAAGTGGTCATGGCCTATTTTAAGATGTTATTCCAGCATTTAAGTAAATCGACTGAGGAGCACGACAAGAGTACATCAGGAAGGGGATGCATAAGTACTAAATACCGTGTTCCAGAACACGACGCCGTGTACTTTTGTAAAAAGGATTTTGTACCAAAGAACATGGCATTGCAACCCATAAAATCGCAATATTTGCTGTCAGAGCCGTCATAAGTTACTGGCCGTGTCTCACGTAATCGCCATTCTAAAGATCTTGCATAGTCAGATGTATGGTTGGTACGAATGCTGAATGGAGAAATAAAAAGAAAAAAGAAACATGACATGGACCACTTTAAAGTAACTTGGTTTTCGCGTCATGGAAATAATGAAAACCATTAAAATCTTCTCAGAATGAAACAACTTGTCATTCTGAAGAGTAATGCGGTGCAGGACAAGACAACGTATAAGCTGGTAGAAATTGATGGGCTTTCGTCCTAAACGTCAGTAGATTTGTGCCAAACTACACGGTGTCGTATCCCAAAAGACAATATTCTTCATAGTAACCTCCGTGGGAAACTCAGTTCTCACTACTCATGATTCGATCCGAGCTCTCTGATTAAGTCAAACGTCGTATCGCTTAGCTAGCTCGCTTTGTACGTACCAAACAATGGCCTTCTATTTCGTACTGACGTCTGATACTAACAGATTAAACAGTCATGATCCCCGTAATGTCTACACTCGCCTCGAGCAGGTTAGTGCAGTAGAACCACTCCATACTTGCACTCTAGAAGTTCAACTTGGATTTCCGTAATCTCGTCATAAAGTGCCGGTATATTACCTTTAAATAACCCAAGCCCACCATTCCACAGCCTTAATTAATCAGTACCATTCATGTCAATTTTCTCATTTCACTCGACATTATATAAGCCTAAGACCGCCTCTGTGGTCTAGTGGTCAGAGTTTCTGGCTACAGATACAGAGGTCCCGGGTTCGATCCCCGGCGCTACCAGATTTTCTGAGTAGTAGTGGGTCTGGAACGGGGTCCACTCA